>Ga0209628_10000164_pt1 | contig 37241 bp, 28 predicted proteins | sample TergutCu122P4_FD_187285 | JGI IMG/M metagenome (GOLD analysis project Ga0209628, IMG submission 187285) | Cubitermes ugandensis P4 segment gut microbial communities from Kakamega Forest, Kenya - Cu122 P4 (SPAdes) (version 2) | ecosystem: Host-associated > Arthropoda: Insects > Digestive system... | reverse complement strand
ATGCCCAGCCGCGATTCGGCCACGCCTACGCTGATTTTCGACGAAGTCGACGTCGGCATCGGCGGGCGCGTTGCGGAGATTGTCGGCCAATTGCTGCACCGTCTGGGCCGTGACCGTCAGGTGCTTTGCGTGACTCACCTTCCGCAAGTGGCCGCCTGCGCCGACTGGCAATGGCAGATTGCCAAGGAAATCCGTGATGGTCAGACCTTGAGCGTCGTCACGCCGCTCGAAGGCGCTACCCGTGTTGAAGAAATCGCGCGCATGCTTGGTGGAGTCGATATTACCGACACCACGCGCAAACACGCTGCCGAGATGCTGGCGGGGATCGAAAAGAAAATCCCGATCTGATGCTTTCCTGGCAAAGCCAATCAGTTGCTCAGTGAAGCAGGGTCTGGATGGTTTCGCGGGGCAGGCCGGTCAAACACTTTCGAGATGCTCGTTCTCGCTCCTACGTGGACGGTATATGCCGAAAACGCACTGGGCGGATTATGGCGGAGGCGACAACACCTGATATTTTAATGTCGATATAGTATAGTGCGTCTGCGTATACGACCAATTCAAGGTAATTTTCGGAAGCTCGATGAGACTGATATGCAATCTTTCTATGCTTGGCTCATGCCCCACTGGCTTGGGGGTGTATGCGGAAAACTGTATCTCGAGACTGGCGGATCGCTTTGAACTTGCCCTGATTACGGGAAATGAAACCGCCTCCCTGCCTCATGGCAACGTGCTGGTCAGATCGCCAGGGTCAATTGCTATTGGAGAGAGAAAGTGCGCGGCGATCAGACGTCAGCTATGGATGCGGTCACTGCGCTTCCCTCTGAATGATCTGGTGTATTCTCCAACACATCATGGTTTACCCCATCAATCAGGGCAAATCATCACAGTGCATGACCTGATCAGTTTGCGTTTTCCGGCTCAGCATCGTGCTCAATATCTGTTTTTTCGTTTTGGGTTGCCGCACCTCCTGAGAAAGTGCCGTGCAGTTTTTACGGTTTCTCATACATCACGACAGGACATAGCGGCGACATACGGCTATCCGCTGAATCGTATCTACGTTGTGCCAAATGGGGTCAATGCTACAGTATTTAAGCCTGGTCCCCTGGCAAAACCTGCTGATCCTTTCCTGCTAATGGTAGGTGCATGCTATCAGCATAAAAATGTAGATGAAGTGCTCGATATGGCAAAGTTTTGGAAACAGGATTACCGCTTGGTTGTCACCTTATGCGGTGGACGTTATCGAAAAAAGATGGAACAAAAAGCGGCCAAGCACGGGCTGACGGATCAAATCGAATTCAAGGATTACCTCTCAAGCGACGAACTGCTGCGCCTGTATCAAGGGGCGAGCGCATTGCTTTATCCCTCGCTCTGGGAGGGGTTTGGCATTCCGCCGCTTGAGGCGCTTGCATGTGGAACACCGGTCATCGCTTCCGACATTCCGGCGCATCGGGAAGTGTTAGGCGAAGCAGGTTGGTTTGTGAAATTGGGTGATAGCCAAGGCTGGTCCGAAGCATTTCAATCGCTTGCTTCTCCCTCTTTTGTCAAGGAGCGTTTGGCTGCAGGGCAAGCATTGGTATCGAAATTAACCTGGCATCATGCGGTGGACGCACTCGAACAGGCTCTGCTGTGTGTTGAACCTCGTCTTGAGGAAGTCCGTCAGCGAACACTCACAGTGCATTGAAGAACTCATTCTGACCATGGATAGCAACCAAAACAAAGTAAGCGTGATTGTAGTCAACTACTGTACGCCAGATTTGACCAAGACGTGTGTTCAGTCTTTGCGTAAATGGAAGATTGCAAATGACGATCAGATTTTTGTGGTCGATAACGCATCGCCGGATAACTCTCTTGCTTACTTGCAGGCAGAGTTGGATAACGTAAAAATACTAGACTCTGGACGTAACGGTGGGGCTTGCTACGGAATTAATACGGGAGCCAGGGAGGCCGCTTGTGAGTATATATTGGTAATTAACCCGGATACTTACTTCATTGACGATAGTATCAAACTTGCTTTCAATGTGTTTGAAGAGCAGCCTGATGTTGGATTGATCGGCCTTGATCTGATTTATCCAGATGGTCGTCGGCAATTTTCTGGACGACGCTTCTATAGTGTCATTGATATTTTCGCGCGACGACTGCCAATCGGGCGCTATTGGCCTCTCAAAGGAAGAGTGGATAGGCATCTGATGCTTTCAGATTGGGGAAAGAACATTCCATTTAACGCAGACTGGGTAATGGGAACAGGATTTATCATCCGCCGTAATCTATTTCAACATATCGGTTATATGGATGAGTCTTATTTTATATATATGGAAGATGTAGATCTGTGTGCTCGTGTGTGGCTTTCGGGCGCGCGCGTAGTGTGTGTACCAAACGCGCGTTTAGTTCATCATCATCAGCGTTCCAGCGCATCAGGAGTCTTCAGTTGGGCAGGGCGGACACATATCAAGAGCCTTATGACATTCAAGCGTAAATACAGGCTGCCTTTACTTGTTCCGCCAACTACAGAGACAATCAAGCAAACCTGAAAGCACAGGCTTGTGCAGAGACCTAATCCCCTCCGCCACGATGCGGGCACTCCTCCCGCAAACAATCCGCGTACAGGTAAAGCGCGTGATCCTTGATGGCAAACCCGCGCTCCCTGGCGATGTGTTGCTGGCGCTGTTCGATTTCGGCATCGTAGAACTCTTCCACCCGACCGCATTGCAGACAGACCAGATGGTCGTGGTGTTCGCCCTTGTTGAGTTCAAACACGGCCTTGCCGGTTTCAAAATAATGGCGCTCCAGCAAACCCGCCTGCTCAAACTGCGTCAGCACGCGATAGACGGTGGCCAGGCCGATGTCCTTGTCGTCCTCGATCAACTGGCGGTAAACATCTTCGGCGGTGAGGTGTTGCTGCCCGGCGTTCTGGAACAGTTCCAGGATTTTGAGTCGGGGATGGGTGGCCTTGAGACCGATGTTCTTGAGGCTGCGGGAATTGTCTGCCATGGTTTGAGCCTGTGGCCCGCGTGGACGGGCGGTGCTGTGCTTACCGCTATGTTATATTCTCCAACCTTTCCTGAGAACCGGCAGCCCTGAATCATGCGACTCTCGCTTTCCCTCCCGTCAGTTTTCGCGGCTATTGCTGTGGCGCTTGCGCTGACAGCCTGTTCCTTTTTTGCCCCCTACCGTATCGACATCCGGCAGGGCAATTACGTCGATGAAGCCATGCTGGCGCAACTCAAGCCCGGCATGACGCGCGACCAGGTGCGCTTCGTGCTCGGTACGCCTTTGGTGGCCGACGTGTTTCATTCCGACCGTTGGGACTACGTTTACCGCTTCAAGGCTGGCAGGAGCGGCAAGGTGGAACAGCGCGCGATTTCGGTCTTTTTTGTAAATGACAAGTTCAATCGCGTCGAAGGCGATACCGAACCGCCCGAAGGCAAGGAAGTGATGGAGCCTCGCGCCAAAATCATTGAAGTGCCCCAGGCGAAATGAAGCGCCCAAGGCGAAAAGTTAAAGAGGATTCTGCTCCATGACTTCCCCGATTCGAGTAGCCATTGCCGGCGCGTCCGGACGCATGGGCCGGATGTTGATCGAAGCCGCGCTCAAGGAAGAAGGCATCACGCTCGCGGCGGTTTTCGACCGTTCAGGCTCGGCGCTCGTAGGCCGTGACGCGGGAGAGTTGTCGGGTGTCTCCACCGGAGTGATCGTCGGCGACGATGCCGCCACTGCCATTGCCGCCGCCGATTGCCTGATCGACTTTACCCGCCCGGAGGGCACGCTCACGCACCTCGCGCACGCCGTCCGGCTGGGCAAGTCCGTGGTGATCGGAACCACCGGGTTTGACGCCGCCGGGAAAGCGGCCATTGCCGAAGCCGCTTGCACCGTCCCCATCGTTTTTGCGCCCAACATGGCGGTCGGGGTCAATGCCGTGTTCTGCCTGCTCGACATGGCGGCCAGGATTCTTTCCGAAGGTTTTGATGTCGAAGTTATCGAAGCGCATCACCGTTTCAAGGCGGATGCCCCGTCGGGCACAGCATTGCGGATGGGAGAGGTCGTCGCAAAGGCGCTCGGACGCGATCTGGCCCAATGCGCGATTTATGGACGCGAAGGCGTGACCGGCGAGCGCAAGGCCGAGACCATCGGTTTTTCGACCCTCCGGGGCGGCGACATCGTGGGCGACCATACCGTGCTCTTCGCGGGTATTGGCGAACGCATCGAAATCACCCACAAATCCGGCAGTCGCATGCCCTATGCGTCGGGGTCGCTCAAGGCCGCCCGCTTCCTCGCCGCTCAGAAGTCGGGGCTTTTCGACATGCAGGATGTGCTTGGGTTGCGGTAATACTACGTACTACGGGTTTGCCTTGTCTGCGGCGAAACGTTAGAATCCTACCGTTTACCACGGGATCGGCCAGCGGCCGTCCCGTTTTTTCGCGTATATAGGGCGGCTGCGCGTTGGGTTGCATAGATGTCCGCCGGTATCCGGGAGTTTTTTCGTGACTGCTTTTCCTCCAGCTCTTCTTGCGCTCGCCGATGGCACGGTTTTTCATGGTAAGAGCATCGGTGCAGCAGGTAACACGGTAGGCGAGGTGGCGTTCAACACCTCGATGGCGGGCTACCAGGAAATCCTTACCGATCCAAGCTATTGCAAGCAAATCGTCACCTTTACCTATCCGCACATCGGCAACACGGGTGTGAATGATGAGGACATGGAATCGGCTCGCGTGCAGGCTGCGGGTCTCGTCATCCGCGATCTGCCGATCCTGCCGTGCAATTTCCGCATGACGCAGAAACTCGATGATTGGCTGCGCGCCGAAAATGTGGTGGCGATTGCCGGGTTGGATACCCGCAAACTGACCCGCCTGCTGCGGGAGAAAGGTGCGCAGGCAGGCTGCATCGTCGCGGGCGAGGCAGGCGCTTCGCTGGATGCCGAGGCGGCGATTGCCGCCGCACGGGCTTTCCCCGGTCTGGCCGGGATGGACTTGGCGAAGACGGTGACGACCCCGAAGCCCTTCGAGTGGACGCAGACCGAATGGCAACTCGGAGAAGGCTACGGCACGCAGGATTCTCCGCGCTGGCATGTGGTCGTGTTTGACTTTGGGGTCAAGCGCAACCTCCTGCGCATGCTCGCGTCACGCGGTTGCCGCCTGACCGTGGCGCCTGCCGGGACGAGCGCCCGGGACGTGCTGGCGATGAAACCCGATGGCGTTTTTCTCTCCAACGGGCCGGGCGACCCCGAACCCTGCGGCTACGCGATTGACGCGATCCGGGAAATCGTGGCGGCGAAAGTGCCGACCTTCGGCTTCTGTCTGGGACATCAACTGCTCGCGCTGGCCTCCGGGGCGAAGACCATGAAGCTGAAGTCCGGTCATTACGGCGCGAACCATCCGGTAAAAGACCTCGATAGCGGGCTGGTGCGCATCACCGGACAGAACAACGGTTTTGCGGTCGATCCGGCTACTGTGCCGGACAATCTGCGCGTGACGCACGTGTCGCTATTCGATGGCTCCATCCAGGGGCTTGCCCGCACGGATGCGCCCGCGTTTTCCTTCCAGGGCTACCCGGATTCCGGCCCGCCCGGCACGCTTCACCTGTTCGACCGCTTCATCAAACTCTTCGCAAATCGCTGATTTCGTATCCTGAAGGGACACGGCGACCCGGTTCGTTGTTCCTTGGCTCTATCCGAGGCAAAAAATGCCCAAACGCACAGACATCCACACTATTCTGATCATTGGCGCTGGCCCGATCATCATCGGCCAGGCATGCGAGTTCGACTACTCGGGCGCGCAGGCATGCAAGGCTTTGCGCGAGGAAGGCTACCGGGTTGTCCTGGTCAATTCCAACCCGGCCACGATCATGACCGATCCCGGCACGGCGGACGTCACCTACATCGAGCCTGTTACCTGGCAAGTCATCGAACGCATCATCGAAAAGGAGCGCCCGGATGCGATCCTGCCGACGATGGGCGGACAGACGGCGCTTAACTGCGCGCTCGATCTGGCCAAAAACGGCGTGCTGGAAAAATACAACGTCGAACTCATCGGCGCTTCCCGCACGGCTATCGACAAGGCGGAAGACCGGCTCAAGTTCAAGGATGCGATGACCCGCATCGGGCTTGGCTCTGCGCGGTCCAGCATCGCTCACAGCATGGAAGAAGCCTTGCAGGTGCAGGGCGGCATCGGCTTTCCGGTCATCATCCGCCCCAGTTTCACCCTGGGCGGCACGGGCGGCGGCGTGGCCTACAACACCGAAGAATTCCACGAAATCTGCAAACGCGGGCTGGAAGCCAGCCCCACCAACGAACTCCTGATCGAAGAATCCCTCCTGGGCTGGAAGGAAATCGAGATGGAGGTCATCCGCGACAAAAAAGACAACTGCATCATCGTCTGTTCCATCGAAAACCTCGATCCGATGGGCGTCCACACCGGCGACTCCATCACCGTCGCCCCGGCGCAGACCCTGACCGACAAGGAATACCAACTCGTGCGCGATGCCTCGATTGCCATTTTGCGCGAAATCGGCGTGGACACCGGCGGCTCGAACGTGCAGTTCGCGATCAATCCCGAGGATGGGCGCATGATCGTGATCGAAATGAACCCGCGGGTGTCGCGCTCCTCCGCGCTGGCATCCAAGGCCACGGGTTTTCCGATTGCCAAGGTTGCGGCCAAGCTCGCCGTGGGTTACACGCTCGACGAACTCAAGAACGAAATGACTGGCGGCGCCACGCCTGTTTCCTTCGAGCCGACCATCGACTACGTCGTCATCAAGGTGCCGCGTTTCGCCTTCGAGAAATTCCCCCAGGCCAACGACCGCCTGACCACGCAGATGAAATCCGTGGGCGAAGTCATGGCCATCGGCCGCACCTTCCAGGAAACGTTCCAGAAGGCGCTCCGTGGACTGGAAGTCAGCGCATACGGGCTGGATGAAATAGAAGAAATCGACCACGAAGACCTGGAACACGAACTGCGCAACCCTGGCGCGCAGCGTATCTGGTACGTGGGACAAGCGTTCCGCGAAGGCTACAGCCTGGAAAGGGTGAATCAGATCACCAATATCGACCCGTGGTTCCTCGCCCAGATCGAAGACATCATTGCCACTGAAAAGGCGATCAGGGGCCGTTCGCTCAAGGCGCTTTCCGCCGATGAACTCCGGGAACTGAAACGCAAGGGCTTTTCCGACCGCCGCCTGTCAAAGCTCCTTAACTGCACCGAAACTTCCGTGCGGCTGGCCCGGCACGCGCTCGGCGTGCGGCCCGTGTTCAAGCGGGTCGATACCTGCGCGGGGGAATTCGCCACCACCACGGCCTACATGTATTCCTCCTACGAGGAAGAATGCGAAGTTCGGCCCACCGACCGCAAGAAAATCATGGTGCTCGGCGGCGGGCCGAACCGCATCGGGCAGGGCATCGAATTTGATTACTGCTGCGTCCACGCGGCGCTCGCCTTACGGGAAGACGGCTACGAGACCATCATGGTCAACTGCAACCCGGAAACCGTCTCCACCGACTACGACACCTCCGATCGCCTCTACTTCGAGCCGATCACCCTTGAAGACATCCTGGAAATCGTCCACGTCGAAAAACCTGAAGGCGTCATCGTCCAATTCGGCGGCCAGACGCCCCTGAAGCGCGCCCGCGAACTGGAAGAAAACGGCGTTCCGATCATCGGAACCAGTCCGGACATGATCGACGCCGCCGAAGACCGCGAGCGTTTCCAGAAACTCCTGAACGATCTCGGCCTGCGCCAGCCGCCCAACCGCACCGCGCGCACCACCGAAGCGGCCATGCGTCTGGCCGCCGAAATCGGTTATCCGCTGGTCGTGCGGCCCTCCTACGTCCTCGGCGGACGAGCGATGGAAGTCGTCCACGAACAGAAAGAACTCGAACGCTACATGCGCGAAGCGGTCAAAGTCAGCAACGAGTCCCCGGTGCTGCTCGACCGCTTCCTCAACGACGCCACCGAAGTCGACGTCGATGCCCTCTCCGATGGAGAAGAAATCATCATCGGCGGCATCATGGAACACATCGAACAGGCGGGCGTGCACTCGGGCGACTCCGCCTGCTCGCTGCCGCCCTACACCCTGACTCCCGCCCTCCAGGACGAACTGCGTCGGCAGACGCGCGCCTTGGCGCGCGGGCTCAACGTTTGCGGCCTCATGAACGTGCAATTCGCTATTCAGGGAGAGGGGGACGCCGCCACCGTTTACGTACTCGAAGTCAACCCGAGAGCCTCGCGCACAGTCCCCTTCGTCTCCAAGGCATGCGGTCTGCAACTGGCGAAGATCGCCGCGCGCTGCATGGCCGGGCAAAGCCTGAAAAGCCAGGGTATCGCGGGCGAAGTCGTGCCCCCGTACTACTCGGTCAAGGAAGCCGTCTTTCCCTTCATCAAATTCCCCGGCGTCGACACCATTCTCGGCCCCGAAATGAAATCGACCGGCGAAGTCATGGGCGTAGGCGAGAGTTTCCCTGAAGCCTTCATCAAGAGCCAGTTGGGCGCCGGGGTGCGGCTGCCGAAATCTGGGAAAGCATTCATCAGCGTCAAAAACGCCGACCGTCCTGCGGTCATCGAAGTCGCCCGCGATCTGCTCAACCTTGGCTTCTCGCTCGTTGCCACACGCGGCACTGCCGGGGTCATTGAAGCCGCAGGGCTGCCGGTGACGGCGGTCAACAAGGTCAACGAAGGACGTCCGCACATCGTCGACATGATCAAAAACGACGAAATCGTCCTCGTCATCAACACTGTCGAAGGCAAACGTCAGGCGGTAGCGGACTCATGTTCGATCCGTGTCAGCGCCCTGGCGGCCAAAGTCACCGTATTCACCACCATCGAAGGCGCGCAGGCGGCATGCATGGGCATGCGCCATCTGGCCGGGCTAGAGGTGTATGCCCTGCAAGAACTCCACGCAAGACTTAAATCGAAATAAGCCAGACCGATGACCAAGATACCTTTGACCATCGCAGGCGCGGCGGCCCTGCGTAACGAACTACATCATCTGAAAACCGTTGAACGGCCTGCCGTCATCGCGGCCATTGCCGAGGCGCGTTCGCACGGAGACCTTTCCGAGAACGCCGAATATGATGCGGCCAAGGATCGCCAGGGCTTCATCGAAGGCCGCATTCTCGAAGTCGAGGGCAAGCTCGGCAACGCCCAGATCATCGACCCGAGTCTGCTCGATGCCGATGGTCGTTGTGTGTTTGGCGCAACAGTGACGCTCGAAGACATGGATTCCGGCCAGTGCGTGACCTACCAGATCGTCGGCGACGACGAAGCGGACATCAAGGTCGGCAAGATTTCCGTCAGTTCCCCGGTTGCTCGTGCGCTTATTGGCAAGTATGCTGGGGATGTTGCCGAGGTGCAGGCTCCGAATGGGGTGCGGGAGTATGAGATTATTGGGGTGGAGTATGTTTGAATCAAAAACCATAACCAGAATATGCCGACCATTCCACTAGGGGAGAATCAACGTTCTGCCCGTCACAACTAGCACTTTGAGATCCTGTACGGCTCTTGGGCCATTGCAACAGATATAAGGTAGGGCGTCCTGTCGTGCGTATCGCGTTATCAAGACTCGCTGCTGTTGTTGTATCGTTATAATTTGTTTCTCCAATAATCAATGGCAATGTTTTCAAACCTTGAGCACTTAAAACCTGATCTACGTGAGAAAATACTGGGCCTTCATCACCATTTGCGTATATATGTACATCCAAAATCGCGGGTAACGTATTCCCATAAATTCGTTTTATATTAGCTAATCTAAATGGAACATCTGCGCTCTTTTTCCCTAGTGAAATAGAGAATCCTACTGTATTGTTTGGCCCGTATTTTTTAACAAATCTGGCCCATATTTGCTGCGTCAATGACAACCAAGGTTGGTAATTCCCTCCTGGACTCATCTCGTTTCCCAAATCTATAAGGTAAGGGATTCCGCTCCTCGTCGTAGTATCGGTTATTTGCTGCAAAACCGTCCAGTACTCATCAAGCATAACCTGGTCAAAGGTTGGATGCTTCCATAATCTATATCCGGATAGACCAAATAATCCAACAATTACCTCTTCAAATCCTGCTGCTTTTATATCCGAAAGAAAATTGGTTAAATTATTTAAATAAGACTGAGGTAGTGTTCCGTTTACAGTCTGAATGATAGTTCCTGAATCGGAATACCGATCAAAAAAAATAGCTATCCTTAACCGCCGTTGTCCCGATGAATACATCGCCGTGAGCTGATTGTTGACTATGCTCCGCACAGTCGATGAGCCATCGGGGGTATATTGGTGATAGTTTTTTATAATACCATAGGGTTCTCTGTTACACCTATTTCCATAATAGTCTACGCGATACCAGTTGTAATTACTTCCCCCGCGTCTGGAAACTAATGGAGCGCCAACTTGCACAGCTACATTTGGGGATACATCACCAAACCACTGTATTCCTTCCTGTACCATTTTCCATTGAAAATTATAAGCACCTGCTTGCTTTGGCGCAGTCACGTTGAAGTTGAAACTTACCTGCTGCCCTGGCAAAGCACTCGTTGGCAGTGCAGCGCGCCCGATTCCCCATGTCACGTTATCCTCTGGGTTCTGCGAACCCAATTTATAAGCGTCAGCACTTGTCCATGTAGTGGTTCCTGTGTTTTGATAAGTCAGTGAAACTGGATAGGTCTGACCCGCGGCCATTGTTGGCAGAACTGATTGAGATATAAATTTCGCCGCAGAATATGTTGATGAGGATGGATTTGGAAAGCCCGATCTTACAAGCTGTTTAGGGCCATTCGACGCGTTAGTCGATGGGTTCACGACCCAAAAATATAGGCCTGTAGTATTAAGATATGATTGTTGTGTTGCGTCTGAAATTGAAAGTTGAAGGACTGTATTACCCCCACTGCACGAGCGTGTTAGCTGATTGCCAAAATAGCGTTGAAGAATTTCTCCTCCAGTTGACGAACGTACGGTAACGTAAGAATCAGCCGCAAAGTTTGTTCCTTGCAGTTGAACATCATACCCATACGTACCTGTTAATACCCCTATAGGCATTGATGGGAGCGAAGGAGCGTTGCGCGTAATGGCCACAGGTCTATTCCAAGTTCCAGCGCTCGGGTTAACAACCCATAGCCACAGTCCCGAATTATTAAGCGTTTGCCGAGTGGCTTCATTAGTTACCGTGAAACGAAGAACGTTCTGACCTCTCTCAGTTGATCTAGTGAGTTGATCACTCGTGATGAAACTGTCAATAACAGTTCCATAAGAACCAGCTTCGCGAACTTCAATATATGAATCCGGAGCAAAATTTGTTCCGCGGACAGTGATGCCGTAGTTATCAGGGCACCCTGCTGAAACAGCTTGAGGATTAGGGGTTTGAGCTAATACTCCAAACGGCATGACGCTTATAAAAGCTGCCGTACTACACGTTTTCAGAAAACTCACTGCAAATTTTTTAGACATGGCTGCATGCCTCTACTCTAGTGTCAAAGTTGTGACTGTGGCATTATAATAGCCTGCCCCCATCCGATGTACTACTGATAGATGGAGTCCAGAGTTGAAAACTGTACTACATCTGAGGTTGGTCGAAAAAACGGAGCCCAACGGATCGTGTAATAGTAACGACCAGAGGATGAGGGATGGACGTATGCCGAAGGGGGGATTTCGATCAGAAGCGGTCAGGCTGCATGAAACGTCAGGTATGATCGCCTCGCGAGCAGCCAGACAGTTGTCGATGCCCAAGAGGGTTGTCGCGCACAGACACGGTCGGCCTCACTTTTATCAATTCTTCGGTTGCACGCACGCTCGTCGGCAAGTATGCTGGGGATGATGTAGAGGAATTGGCTTCGAGCGAGGTGGGGGGGGTATGAGATTGTGAGGGTGAAGTATGTTTGAAACAGGAATTTGATCATATGACCGAATCAGCAGGACGCAAGCTTACTATCGGCTTATTGTGGCATTCGATTACGTCAGACAATTTGGGCGTAGGCGCTCTCTCGCTCAGCCAGATGGCGATTATCACAGATGCAGCACACCGAGTCGGAGCACAGGTTCGTTTTATTGTTATCGGCACGCAAGGGAAAACGCCTTATCCAGTTCAACTTTTTGAGGTTGTAGGCTGTGTAACATTCTCTTTGAAGGCACTGTCAAACTATTCTGATGCATTGCGTCAATGTGATATCGTATTCGATATTGGAGAAGGAGATAGTTTTGCAGATATTTATGGAATCAAGCGGTTAATAGCCCAAGTTCTTTCAAAATGTCTTGCACGCTTATTTCGTAAACCACTTATTTTGTCGCCGCAGACAATTGGTCCTTTCAATTCCGTCATTGGTAAATCCTTGGGTAAAATTGGACTCTTTATGGCGAATCGCATTTATGCACGCGATCATCTATCCATGCGATACCTAGATCAACTAGGTTGCCATGATAAGTCGACTGAAATCATTGATGTTGCGTTTGTTCTCCCATTCGAGCGTCCGTTTCGTGAAAATAATGCTTCTGTACGGATTGGAATCAACGTATCGGGTTTGCTCTATAACGGAGGTTATACTGGCCGTAATGAATTTGGACTCAGTCTTGACTACCGAGCTTTGATTGAAGGTTCTTGCGAATTTTTTCTTTCTCAGCCTAGCGTAGAGGTATATCTCGTTCCGCATGTTATTTCGGACACAATAGAAGTAGAAGATGATTTACGAGTCAGTAAAAAACTGATCGAACGCTACCCAGAGCTACGTCTGGCTCCACGATTCAGATCTCCGATTGAAGCAAAAAGTTTTATATCAGGATTGGACTTTTTTACGGGGGCGCGCATGCATGCCTGCATTGCAGCTTTTTCCAGCGGTGTGCCTGTATTATCAATGGCATACAGTCGGAAATTTAACGGACTCTTCAACTCAATGAAATATTCACATGTGCTTGACTGTCTAAGTTCCGATACTATAAGCGCGTTGCAGATGCTTCGTCAGGCATTTGAGAATCGGGCACAATTAGCAATCGAGGTAGAAGCAGGGAACCGTATTGCTCAAGCCAAGCTTGAAGTTTATACTAAAAAGATCAGTGATCTTTTCAAGCTCGATGAGTAGTAATGAAAAATCAGTATTAACGGTTTTTCACCCCGCGTAACCAGGAACCTGCAACTGCCCTGAATTGTCTAACGAGGGAGATTTCTCTAGCCGAGGCAAAAAGCCCCAAATTTTTATAAATAGGCATCGTTTTAAATGCTAATGTAAAACCAAGTAAACGAGCTAGCAAAGTCCGCTTGCGCTGAACTTGGTAAGGCTGCATTTTTTCTGCATTCGCCAAAGAGCTTTTATCAAGGAAGACTTTCTTGCAGGTTTCAGCTTCTTTTATGAGTCGTAAGCCTGTATCGGTACGTGCAAGTACTAGACTATATCCAGCGTTTTCAGTAAAAAGTGGATAACCTTTTTCGTCTGTACTCCATGCATCAGCGCAGCTTATGTCTGCGAATTCACCTGTTCCATCGGGGCAAATCTTGCACCGAAATTGCACCTGTCGACCAAGAATACGTCCCCACGATGTGTCATAGTCCATTTCAGCAGATCGTCCATCTATCGTTTCTGCTTGAGCTTTACCTGGCCAACCGTTTCCGCGGTATCTGAATTTGGAAACTTCAGAGGGATCAAACCCCATTTCTCGGACGACTTCCTCTGTTCCGCGTAGACTGGGTGTTCCTGCGCACATGAATGCGATTAAAAATGGAAATTTTTTCTCAATCAAGGAATGTGATTGTCCTAGCGATTTTAAAGCAACAATATCACATGGTTTTCCAATAAAAGCAAATACTCCCTCTTGGTTCAAGCATTCCGAAAGAAGCGACAAAGGTGCAGCGGGTGCATAACGAGATCCCGCACCGCGTAGAACATCTTCGCGGGTGCGGCTGATTTGGGCAATGTTTTCAAATGGACTTTGATCTGAGGGAACAATATGAAGTACGCCTTGTACCTGCTCTGTTTCCAGCAAATAGATTGCTAGCGCACTCACGATGCCGCCAGATGATCCTTTATATCTGACTTCATCGTCTGTTGCATGTCCTGTCATGACTTCTTTTACTGGCCCCCAAGTGGGAGTAAATGAACTATCGCGTCGTGTATGAGAAACATTGATTCCTGGGCAAACTTTGTTGAACAATTCGATTTCAGAATGATTAGGCTCTTTGATTACATGTGGGCGAAGGAAACCGTTCGAGGAAATTTTCATCTCAACAACGGCTTGCTCAAATATGACTGCACAAATCCCACAGCCGACACATAGATTGTTCGCAACAGCATTACTTATTGTTTTATTCATGAATAAAACTCGCTCGAGTATAAGTAGTTGTTCTTAACTTGGACAATGCGCTTTTTAGACTGATATTAACGCAGGATTTATGTATGGCAATAAACATGGGATATTTCAAACCTATAAACATGGTAAGTGAGGATTTTTTATTGGAAACGGGAAAAGGTTGGGCTGTTTTTTGAATACATTAATAAACTCTTCGATTGAATATTCCCACCAACGACTTTTTTCAATACGTTCGATCATTTCTTCATCAAACCGCATTTTAATCAAGCGAGCTGGGTTTCCAGCAACTATCGCATAAGCTGGAACATCATGTGTTACAACTGAGCCTGCTCCGATTACAGAGCCTCGTCCAATAAATCTAACACTAGGCAATATTGTAGCATTATGACCTATCCAGACATCGTCTTCTATTGTTATTCTTTCGAATGGAAGAGAGATAATTTCCTTGAACCCTAATGATGGGTTATATAGTACTGGGTGCATTGAGATTGCATGTACAGGATGATTTCTGGTAAATATCCGTGCGCTATTCGCGACTGAACAGTAACGGCCAAATGTTACACCAGGATTTATTCTTGTTTCGTCAAAACAACCATAAGTGTAAAGACCTACCACAATTCCATGATTTTTGATGTAATAATCACGCAATGAACGGCTGGTAAACTGATTACGCAGCATAATCTTCACCCGTAAGCGTCTGATTAAACTGGTGACATAAGGTATGTTTATCATTTCATTTCCAAAATAACACAGGAATAAAAAGCAAGCACCCGAAGGATACCATACTGATGCTCGATGTGAGCGATGCTCCAATGCCTGCGCGTACCGAATGGATCATTTGCAGTATACCAAGTAACAGGTTTGCCAGAATGGTTGCAATCAGCCAACCTTGTGCTTGCATGCTGTATGCAAGATAACTGCCTACAGACAGTATGAACATCAGATGGATGGCTGTAAACTTTGCCCGATGCACTTGATGACCTGCAGCGGTTAGTATCACACCCCACGCGGCAGCAAAAAACCGTAAGAAGAAGAGCAGACCAAAAAACGGAAGCAACGCAGACAATTGTTTGTAACTTTTTCCAAGGGCTAGGTTTACAATCTGATCTGAAAAATAAGCCAATATGAGGCCAAAAATTGCACCATATACTAGGAAGGAGGCTTGTAAAATGATTGCAACGCGTGGATTCTTTTTCTCACAGAGTGCCTGCCTAGCCATCTCGGGTAAAAAAACATTAGCCAAGATTGGTGCAGCTTGAATGCCACCTTGGAAGATACGCATCCCTGACTGGTAAATGCCGACAATATCTATGCTGGTATGTGCCCTAAGAATAATGCTGTCAATATTCCCGAATGCGCCACCCAAGAGATTGTCTATTGCATAAGCCTTGGTACGCATCGCTAACCTGAATGTAGAATAGATCGACTGTAACGAAAATGTGCCAAAGATCCGTCTGGATACCGGTAAAATCAGCGCAAGTTGTACGGCTTTTCCTGCCAGATGGGCAAAGGCGATTACTCCTGCATGTTGGTTCGTCGTCACTGCCACGGTAATGAAGGCGAGTTGTACAATGGCCGCGCATGCGGCGAGTTGGGACTCGCGAGCGTAATGCCTTGCTGCCCGATACGCGACATAGAACGTTTCCGAGAAAGTTTCAACGAGATGTGCAAGCAAAAGCATGAGAAGCAGCTCTGGGCGACCTACTATTGCTGAACATCCCAATGCACACAAGAGAATGCCTGTAGAGAGAGCAAGCCGCAGACTCAAGGATTCACCTAACACTTTTGCTGCGTTTTCAGGATGCTGCGCAATCTCCTTGAGAAGCATGTTGCTTAATCCGTAGTTCGCAAGCAAGGCACAAAGCAAAGTGGTTCCATACCAGAACATGTAATGCCCAAATTCTTCTGGCCCGAGATGGCGAGCGATCAGGATAAACAGGACGAGATTCGTCCCTAGTCGCACAGCACTGCTTAAACCCATCCAGAAAATGTTGCGAAACATGTGCCGATCTTTATGGAGACATTTGTTCGGCGGGTTTTTTCCGGACAAACAATGTACGTGTTAGCGCGTCAGCACCAATGATCAGTAAAAGAGCGCTTAAAAAAAGTACCATGCCTGCAAATCCGTGCAAAAAGCCTTGTCCCGCCTCATCACCGAAGTAGTATGTAATCAGCGTTAACACCATAACGCGAATGACGTTGGCGGTAAAGGAAATAGGTACGATTAAAATCACCATAATGAGGTTGCGCATGAATGATTCGTGTCGAACAAGATTGAGATAAAGCAATCCAAGTGATTCCAGCGTAAGAAGAGTATGCAGTCCGGCGCAGGCATCAGCGACGAGCAGTTGATATTGACCAATCTGAAGAATGACACCATTGCGAGCAATCGGATAGCCTGCAGCATAAAGTATCTGCTCGGCCATATAAGATACGGCAACCTTCATCGGCATCGTGACTGACGCAATAATAATAGCCGGTTGCGGAATCATGAACAGCATGAAAAACAGGGGGAACCAAACGACTTTGACTGAGCGTGTACCAAGTAGAATTAACCCGATTCCAAGCAGCAACCAAATAAGTGAAATGACTTCAAGAGACATGATGGTCTGTGAACGGCCTATCGCATAACACATCAGACCAAAAATCAGGATAGGCCAGCCAGCAATTGAACTCTTATGCCCGACTCCTGCTTTGAGCATTTCTGGCCACTTGCGGTAGAACAGCCATAATGAAACGGCGAACACGATAGGGCCGTGACTATGATTATCGTCTACGCTCCAAGTATCACGGAATAGGTCGATAAAGGTGGGAACGTACATACAGCACAATCCGACCACGACAATGAGCCACGGGAGTAATGTTTTAATTTTGTCGTAGGTTAAATTATTATTGCCGGTAAAAAGTGAAACAGGCATCACGTTGTCTCCTGTGGAAGAACTAGAAAGCGCCTTTTGGGTCGCCTTGAACAAAATCATTTTCGGCGGAAAAAATTGCATCCCCATTCCAATTGATTTCTTACAAATATGATAAACTAAAAAATCATGATTTTATCTAAAAAATTAAAACGTTATTGGTTGTTTGCGAGCGATCCCTTGCCCATACCGGGCAAGCTCTGTGCAAACAGAACCCCCAGGTTCGGCTGATTGTATCTGCGGTTGGCGGGAAGAACAAGGGGTGCTCTGTGTTTATGTAAAAATGTCAGGAGCTCTTGGCGTGTGTTCTCCATACCCAACCGAAGAATCTTGGGGCGTTGATGATGATGTGCAAAATATGTGTTTGGCACGCACGCTGCGTGCGATCCTGAGAGTGCCGGTAAATGCTTTCGAACACGCGTTACCGTGTGTCGAACCACGTCTCGAAGATTCGCGACTAACTACTGGAAAATGTTGACGAATCAGGTATAAATTCAAAAAGACAGTGTTATTGTTCTGGTCAACAAGATATACTCCACAGTCATGCGCGTAGCTCTCATCCATTATTGGCTTTCAGCCCACCGGGGCGCCCTTATAACCCAACGTGCGGGTTTGGCCGTTGCTGCCTGTACGCAGGCTGGACTTCCTGACCCCGCCATACTGCATAAACAGGCTTCGCATTTCGGCCCGAAACAGTTCGCGGACGGCATTCGAGAGCAACTGAAGGTATTATTGGACAGCGAACATTTTGGGGTAAGTATGCAACATCTTTCATGGGAAAAAGCACAATGAACTATTTTATTTTTGGGGGCTCAGGCTTCATCGGATCACATCTTGTATCTCATATCAGGAAACAGGAAACAGATGCAACTATTTATAACCTCGATATTGTCGAATCCAATCACGACAATCAGTCAGTTTTCATTCGCTGCGATGTTCGCAATACAATCAAACTAAATGTACCTATTTCATCAGATGACATCATTTTTAATCTGGCAGCAATACATCGCACTCCAGGGCATCTTGAATGCGAATATTTTGAAACAAATATTCGCGGAGCTGAAAATGTTTGCGAATTTGCGGAAAAACACGGAATTCAAAAACTAACATTTACAAGCTCCATTGCACCATATGGTGCGTCGGAAGAATTAAAAGAGGAAACAACCCTGCCAACTCCCAACACTCCGTATGGAATCTCGAAACTAGTCGCTGAGAAAATCCATGAAGTATGGCAGGCACGTGGCGGTAGTCGAAAACTGTTGATTGTTCGCCCAGGAGTGGTATTTGGAAAAGGTGAAAATGGAAATTTTACCCGCTTATACTGGGGAATACGTAGGCGAATCTTTTTCTATGCCGGACGCAAGGACACAATTAAAGCCTGTATCTATGTTAAAGAACTAGTGAATATTCTGGTAACCATGGTTGCAAACCAGCAACCCGGAACGGAATTATTTAATTGTACATCTTCTCCTGCATGCAGCATCGAACAAATAGTGGAAGCTATCAAGAAAGTGGCTGGTTTGAAACGAAATATTATTAAAGTAAACGCTTCTCTTTTGACTATTGCAGCATCAGTAATAGGTGCACTTGGAGGAAGAAAATTCGGAATTCATCCAGCAAGAATCACAAAACTGATGATTTCCACAAATATTTCAAACGAGAAACTTCTTTTGTCAGGGTATCGCTTCAAATATACACTCGAAGAGGCGTTGGCAGACTGGTACAATGATAATGGCAATCAGTTTCTGCAATAAATCTTACACTTGAGGCGACTGATGAAACATGTTATACTTTAAAATACTATTGTTGTTTGGAGAAAAGTAAATGAGAGTGCTGTTTATTGCTTCAGAAATGCCTTATCCAGATGATTCTGGGGGTAAAAAATACTCATGGCAGAAAATTAGGCAGTTAAGCAGAGAAAACGAAGTAATATTAGTGGCTTTAAATGAGTCTAATGCTAATGTTCGCGCAGAAGTTTTGGAAAAACATGTAAAGGAATATTATTTTTTCCCCAGGATAAAGAGCGCGCTTAAAATAGTTTCTAATTTTTATAGACCATATAGTATAGTTTCTAGAGAAAGCAAATGTATGAAAAACAAAATACGGGAAATAATCTCTAGTGGTAAAATAGATCTCATTATTCTTGATTCAATACTCTTGTACGGTAACATTGATAAGATAAACACTAGGTTTATTCCTGTTTTTTTAACTCAACATAATATAGAGTATGAGTTATTCAATATCATAAGCAAAAACACCAGTAGTATTATCAAAAAAATTATATACAAGTTTGAGTCTATTAAGCTAAAAAGACTAGAAAGACTATTATATAACCAAGGGGGTTTCAAGGGGTATATCTTTATATCCGATATTGAATATAAAAGATACGAAGAAACAATAGGAAAGGTTAATGGTGTTTGTATACCGCCGTGTATAGAGGAGGATTCTAATGGATTTCAGAAAAATATAGAGAATAATGCAATTGTGTTTATTGGCAAAATGAACTATGAACCTAATGTAACTGCTATGGAGTGGTTCATTAAGGTGATCTTTCCAAGTATTTTGAAGAAGATTCCTGAAAGTAAACTATATGTTGTGGGTAAAAGTCCCACGAAAGAACTATTGGGGTTTTCATCAGATAACGTGATAATAACAGGAGCCGTAGAGGATGTTAAAGAGTATTTGTCTAAAGCGCAAATAATAGTCATTCCATTATTAAGTGGCGGTGGGGTTAAGTTCAAGCTATTTGAGGCGTTGGAGACAAATAATATTGTTATAACTACGAGTTTGGGTGTAGAAGGAACGTGTTTTAAAGACAATGAAGATCTGTTTATTACAGATAATGCAGAACTTTTCGCTAAGATTTGCATTGATAATTTAATGCATCCCAATTATGAGGTTGCTAAAAATGGTAACAAGACATTAAGAGACAATTATGGATTTGAAGCGCTGGGAAATAAGTTAAATAAATTTCTAAAGGCCGTATAAGATCAGGTTTTCGCCAAGCGCCATCTGAAATGTCTGTATGGATGTGCTGAGCCCGCGATGAACTACTGTATATTGTTCAGGAACAATCTTTTATTACGTAATTTATATACATTTGTTCCAATTTTTTAGCTTCTATACTTATATCAAAGCCTCTTTCTTTTGCTTCATCAGCATGGCTTTCCCTTTTAATGTCAGATAATTCTAAGCATTTATTTGCCCAATAATTAGCTGCTTTGCCTAAGTTTTGAAATGTCATTAAATCACAAATTTTTGCGTCTTTAGGAACAGCATCAGATGCTACGCAAGGAAGCCCTGCTATTTGGGCCTCTATTAAAGCCATTCCGAGTCCTTCATATAATGATGGGAATAAAAATAAATCAAATGCCTGATATATCTTATTTATATCATTTCTAGAAGGTAAATATATAACTTTGTCTTCCAGTTTTAGCTCTTTTGCTTTATATTTTATTTCCTCTAACATTGGTCCGTCACCAACAAAAAATAACACTGAGTCTTTTTTTTCTTTTTGTAGTTCATAAAATATATCCACAATAAATCTTTGATTTTTTGCCGTCACAAATCTTCCGACATGTCCTATTACGAATTTATTTTCAATACCTAGTTCTTCTCGCAGTTCTTTTCTTGTGTCTGCGTCATATTTAAATTTTTCTACATCTACAGCGTTATTAATAATGACACCTTTTTTCTTAAATATCTTTTTCCCGAACAGCCAATTGCCCGCATGTTCTGTACAAGCATAGTAGTCTGTAGAAAAAAGTTTAGAAAATGGTCTTAATATATATTTCATGATATTTCTTTTCAATTCCCCTTTACCGGCAGTGCTATGGTTATGAGCAATTCTAACCTTTATGCCGCATTCCTTTGCTATATACAAAGGGAAAACACTTAACGTGTTTATGTGTGAGTGCACTATGGTGTAATTGTTGTTTTTAAAAACTCTTTTTAATTCCTTTAAATATCTGCCTATTCTTTTATATGGTGGAATAATTATTATTTTTCCGCCTAGTGACTCTATTTCATCTTTGCGGGGCAACATTGAGCCCTCGTGTACAATAAAGTCAAATTGTATTTTTTTTCTATCTATATGGCGAAAGTAATTTATTGCAACTGTCTCAGCGCCGCCAAAATCCATATCACTGAGAATGTGTGCTATTCTAATTAGTTTTTCCATTTCATTTTACTCCAGTGCTCAACCTTAAATCCTCGTGGTGTGGTTCGATGCTAAGTAATGCGTGTTCGAGAGTACTTACCGAGTTATGCTATGTGAACTGTGACAATAAAAGGTTGCAAGCAAATCAGTTTCATTGCACATCTGGAGGAGTACGTCGAAATCCCAGTATTACCTCAGCCATCATGCGTGCGCGGGCGCTGTACCCCTGCATGTAGCGGCGCAAAACCTGAAGAAAAGCAAACAGATAGACAGTAGGCAAAGCCCAAGGGAAAAAACGACGTGTTATAGCAAACTTCCCTGCCATAGCATAGTATTCTGCCAGCATGCTACGGCGTGCGGTTGTACCTGAGCCGAGTACTGCGCCTTCCGCATGAAAAACAACCGCTTGCGGCGCATATCCAAGTCGGAAGCCGGCTTTGCGAGCTCGTTCAGCCCAATCAATTTCTTCGTAATAGAGGAAATAGTCTTCGCACATCAGTCCTACTCGGTCGATGAATTTGCGTGTGACTAACGCCGAGGCGCCGGATACATAGCGCATGCGAGCTTCTACAGCATTGACATCTACAGAACACGGCCAGGTTTTTCCATTACCGATTTCGTACATAATGCCAGTCCAAGGATAATAAACAGACCCGCCGAAAGCTTGTACGGTTTTTCTATCGTGCGCATAAACGAGGGTATTTCCGCAGATGCCAATAGATGGATCTTGCCTCATCCGGTCGATCATCCGGGACAAAGTTTCAGGTTCAACCACCGTGTCGTTATTGAGAAACCATACAAAATCCGCTTTTACGTCAACAGGCGCGTGGCGGTAAGCAAGATTGTTTCCTCCCGCAAATCCCAAGTTGGAGGGACTCAAAACAAGCGTGATGCGAGGTATGGAGCTTTCTTCGACGTAGTAGTCGAATACTTGTGGCTCTGTGGTTGACCGTATACGTTCGGTGTACCTCTCGGCGAGGAAGCTTTGTAACTCGGTGGCCGAATCGTCTGGTGAGCCGTTATCACACACCACGGCACACCATTCAACGCCAATGGTTCGCTCGAGGCTGGCGATGCAGGCGCAGGTATCGAATGGCCTTTTCCAATTCACCAGAATAATCTTACAGAGCATGATAAGCCCCTCTAGTATTTTTTTGTTGTATATTACTTTGAGCTACTTTCGAAACAGAAATGCCCAAAATAATGAAGAGTAAAAAATTATTCTCCGGGATAGAAAGAATGCTTTTGAATAGAGCGGATGCAATAATAGCCAATCCAATTGTGTACATCATAAACCAACCTTCCTCATTACCATAAAAAGATGCTCTAAATGCTCTGAATATTCCAATAATAATCAACGCAGTGAATGATATTACAGCAAATAGACCTGAATCGACCGTGTAGGAAAGAAAAAGGCTGTCAATTGTGAAGGCAGAGGATGCATATTTTCTTGTCTCTGCTCCAACGAGTTCTGCGGCGGTTGCAACACCGTGCCCAACAATGGGAGACTCAATAAGTCTATCAATTGTCTTTTCCAGCATTACAATTCGCATGGTAGTGCTGTCCTCCGTAGTGCCTACGGTATATTTTCCAAACGTATAATCATATACCAAGATGCCTAGCATGGCAACGGCTGTAGCGGCTACAATGATCAAAAAGCTCCACAATGTAGCAGCTTTTAAGCTTAATTGTTTCCGAATTAAGGAGTTTGCAAGCGGGGAAAAGACTGACAGAGATATAACGGCTGCTGCAGCAAGATAGCCTGAACGAGAGCCGCTTACGATTACCATCACAGAAGCACAAGATATAGCAGAGACTATAGCCACAGATCGCCAAATAATATTCTTTATGCGCGCCAGCATAAATATGGCAAAACAAAAGCTGATCGACGCAAATTCAGAAAATGAGATTGGGTGGCTAAACACGGTTTGAGCGCGGTACATGCCCCCACGCATCTTTTGTGCCATTATCCAGTCTAAAGTAGAGTCTGAAGTATTTGCATAAAAAGAAAAAAGGTTTTTGCCTAACGCAACTTCGACGACCATAAAAAAGAAATTAATAAAGAAACAATAAGCGATAAGTTTTGAGAAAAGGATAATGTTTCGATGGCTGAATCCAATAACAAGGCCCGCAAAAACAAAAAACCAGTGAACAAGTAAATCTGACATAAAAAAGTACATGCTAGTGAATGGTGTTGGCGATATAAAAACAGACGCAAAACGAAAAAACACAAGTATTCCTAAAAAAATCCAAAATGCTTTTGCTTGATTGAATGAGTTTGCTATCTCTTTTTTGAACCAGTTTGAACAGAATATAGCAAACACAAACAAAGAAACAGCAAAAAGATTGGCGGCGCGTTGAATGCCTATTGGTGGCAAGCCTGGTGGGCGTAATGCAATATATTTTGGCCAAATCAGGCTTGAGGCGATATAGGCTAGTGAGCTGATTAGTAAAAGAAATTTAACACGGTTTTCATTTTCGTCGCCTTTAAGAAAGGCATATGTGATAAGAATTAAAAAGCCGCCTAAAGGGAGCGCTAAAGGAGTGTAAAATCCTACCCCAATGAAATATGAGAGGATAAGAGAAAAAATAACAACAATGAATACCGTGATCGCTGTTTTCATGTTGTTTTTTTAAAAGGCGAGTCTTTGGGTTGATGAATTGCCAATCATGTGTCTTCTTCAATGTGCGAGAGACCCAATCAAACTTTTTCGATCAGCTGGGGTCATTGTCAACAACAGCGCTCGAATGAATTGATCTTGAAGGTCTAGTGAATCTTGGAAATTCGAGTTTATTTCGGATACACGAAAAAGGATGCCATCTGGAACATTTCCTCCGAGTCCTTGAGTAATCCGGGTAAATGTCTGCTCGATTTGTCCTCGTACCAGTGTGTCTCCCACTCGTATCCAGTAGGTTATTGGCTCGTAACGATTCCCGAGTTGTGTTGTAATGCGCATAACTGGGAGCGTCATTGAATCAACAGAAATGGCATCTTTCCATTTATTGATGATCTGAAATCCTTGTGACGGATAACAAATCTCCGGTCTATGAATTCTGTTTGAACCTGATTGGTTTCCGCTGTAGGCCAGCGATAACATAATACGGCGACCATCACTGTTGATGTAGGTGCGCGCCAAGGTTTGTGAGTAAATGTTGCTTACTGATGCTTGTAGTTGCGGGTTGATTACAGCGTGAGAGACTCGTTCATCCATTCGCCAGTCATCAAACTGACGAGGAACGAGAGCCTCGAGGTCAAGCTGCGCAGCTTCAACGGCGATGCGCTGGGTTGGTGTGAGTGCAACCGAAAGCATGGACGTGCCTACCATGAGTACGGCAAGGATGATGGCGCGTCGGGCGAAGGGGGTCATGTGAGTTGTAATCCCAATGGTGGCGAGGCAGGGAACCCCAGGAAAGCCCCCTTTGTTGAAGGGGTGGCCGAAGATTGTAAGTGCGCTAATTTTTGCTTAAAACGCACTCCGTCACAAGGGTTAGTGCTTGCCCTGAAAGAGTGAGCGATGAGCAGAGACACACACTACATCATGGCGCAGCTTCGTTCAATGCGCTAGCATCACGACCTTTCTTTGCATTGATTTGCAGTGAGGTATTTCCATGATCCTGGTAACGGGCGGCGCAGGTTTCATCGGTGGCAACTTCGTTCTCGACTGGCTGTCGGGAAACGATGAGCCGGTACTCAATCTGGATGCGCTGACCTACGCGGGCAACCTGGAGACGCTGGAAACGGTGATGGATGACCCGCGCCATGTGTTTGTGCAGGGCGACATCTGTGACCGTAACCTGATTGATGGGGTGCTTGAGAAATACCGCCCGCGTGCAATCTTGCACTTTGCCGCCGAGAGCCATGTCGATCGTTCGATTCATGGGCCCGGCGAGTTCATCCGTACCAATATCGAAGGCACGTTCACCTTGCTTGAGGCGGCGCGTGCTTACTGGAATAAGCTGAAAGGTGCAGAACGGGAAGCTTTTCGCTTTCTGCATGTGAGTACGGATGAGGTGTATGGCTCCTTGAAGATGGATGACCCGCCGTTTACCGAGGAAAATCCGTATCAGCCCAATAGCCCTTACGCAGCCAGCAAGGCGGCGTCGGATCATCTGGCGCGGGCATGGTTCCATACCTACGGCATGCCTGTAGTGACGACGAATTGCTCGAACAACTACGGTCCGTACCAGTTTCCAGAAAAATTGATCCCCCTCATCATCACCAATGCGTTTGCGGGGAAACCGCTGCCTGTGTATGGGGATGGCCTGAATGTGCGGGACTGGCTCTTTGTTGGCGACCATTGTCGCGCATTGCGCGTTGTGCTTGAGAAGGGGCAACCGGGGCAGACATACTGCATTGGGGGCGCGAACGAGAGGGCCAATATCGACATCGTGCGGGCGGTCTGCGCGTTGCTGGATGAACTTTGGCCGGATGATGTGGCAGGGCGGCGTGACCGGCTCATCACTTTCGTGGCGGATCGTCCTGGGCATGACCGGCGCTACGCGATTGATGCGCGCAAGATCGAAAGCGAACTTGGCTGGCGGCCCGCAGAGACTTTTGAGAGCGGCCTGCGCAAGACCGTGCAATGGTATCTTGCGCATCCGCGCTGGGTGGCTGATGTGCAAAGTGGAGCCTACCGTAATTGGATGGCTGTGCAGTACGGCATGACTGAGAGCTAAGTACGGCGGCGAAGATGAAAATTTTGCTTCTGGGCAAAAGCGGCCAAGTTGGCTGGGAGTTGCAGCGCGCGCTGGCGCCGCTCGGCGAAGTGGTGGCACTGGATCAAGAGGGCGGAGAAGGGCTTGTCGGCGATCTTGCTGACGAAGCAGGTCTGCGAGCCACAGTGGCGGCGGTTTCGCCTGATGTGATCGTCAATGCTGCTGCCTATACCGCAGTCGACCGCGCCGAGAGCGAGCCTGAGCTTGTACACCGTGTCAATGCTGCTGCGCTTGACGTACTCGCTGGAGAGGCCGCTGCACGCGGTATCTGGCTCGTGCATTACTCGACCGACTATGTATTTGACGGCAGCGGTGAACGTCCGTGGCGCGAGGATGATCTGACCGGGCCACTTTCAGTTTATGGCAAGAGCAAACTTGCAGGCGAGGAAGCGATTCGGGCGAGCAATTGCCGCCATCTGATTTTGCGTACTTCATGGGTCTATGGCGCGCGCGGAGGCAACTTTGCACGCACCATGCTGCGACTCGCGGCGGAGCGTGAGTGTTTGAAGGTCGTCAGCGATCAGATTGGCGCGCCAACCGGCGCCGATCTGCTTGCGGATGTGACGGCTCACCTTGTGCGTAGCGTCCTGACCGGATCTGAGAATCATTCTGGTGGGCTGTATCACCTCGCCGCAGCAGGGGAAACGAATTGGCATGCTTATGCCAGTTTTGTGATTGAGGAAGCCCGTCGGCAGGGGGCTGCGCTCAAGGTGAAAGAAATCGTACCGATTCTCTCCGCCGATTGGCCGTCGCCCGCCGTGCGTCCCCTGAATTCGCGTCTCGATACTGCGCGGCTGCGGACTGACTTCAGGCTCCATTTGCCTGACTGGAAGTTTGGCGTGGCGCGGCTGGTTCAACAGATTCTGAGCTCTGCGTTATCATAAGAGGATGAAAACACGTAAAGGCATCCTCCTCGCGGGCGGCTCCGGCACCCGCCTGCATCCGGCTACGTTGGCCGTATCCAAGCAACTGTTGCCGATTTATGACAAGCCAATGGTCTATTACCCGCTCTCGACGCTGATGCTTGCGGGTATCCGGGATATTCTCGTTATCTCCACGCCGCAGGACACTCCGCGCTTCGAGCAGTTGCTCGGTAGCGGCGAGCAGTGGGGAGTAAGTATTTCCTACGCGGTACAGCCAAGCCCGGATGGGTTGGCGCAGGCTTTTATCATCGGTAGAGACTTTATCGGTGGCGCGCCGTCGGCGTTGGTGCTGGGTGACAATCTTTTTTACGGCCACGCCTTGGCCGACGATCTGACCCAGGCCAATGCGCAGGAGTCGGGCGCAACGGTATTTGTTTACCCGGTCAACGACCCTGAGCGTTATGGCGTGGTCGAGTTCGATTCTGCTGGCCGTGCCGTGAGCCTGGAAGAAAAGCCGACCCGTCCAAAGAGCCGTTACGCGGTGACGGGGCTTTATTTCTACGATGAACGGGTGGTCGATGTTGCTGCCGGGTTGAAACCCAGCGCGCGCGGAGAACTGGAAATCACCGATGTCAATTCGCAATACCTGGCTTGGGGAGAACTCGACGTGCAGGTGATGGGGCGCGGTCATGCCTGGCTCGATACCGGAACCCACGAGAGTTTGCTGGAGGCTGGGCTTTTCATCCAGACCATTGAAAAGCGGCAGGGGCTCATGGTGTCCTGCCCGGAAGAAATCGCTTGGCGGGCGGGCTGGATCGACGATGAAGCGCTCTTGCGTCTGGCGGCGCCGCTGGCGAAGAACGACTATGGCCGTTATCTGCAACGTCTGCTTGAAGACCGGGTGTTTTGATGAAGGTCATTGAAACTGCATTGCCCGGGGTGTTGGTTCTCGAACCAAAAGTGTTCGGCGATGCGCGCGGTTTTTTCCTTGAGAGTTACAACGCGCGCGTGTTTCGTGAGGCGACCGGGCTCGATCCTGTTTTTGTACAGGACAACCATTCGCGCTCGACGCGTGGCGTGTTGCGGGGGCTGCACTATCAGGTGCGGCAGACACAGGGCAAGCTCGTCAGGGTGGCGCACGGGCGGGTGTTTGACGTGGCGGTGGATGTGCGTCGCGGTTCCCCGCATTTTGGACAATGGGTTGGCATCGAGCTTGACGGAAATGCGCATCGCCTGTTCTGGATTCCGCCCGGCTTTGCGCATGCGTTCATTGTGTTGAGCGAAAGCGCCGATTTCATGTACAAGGCGACCGATTACTATGCGCCGGAGCATGAGCGGTGCATCCTCTGGAACGATCCCGACATCGGCATCGAATGGCCGCTGGAGGGGGTGGGCGAACCTCTGTTGTCGGAAAAAGATCGGGCAGGGCAGCGACTGAAAGATGCTGAACTCTGCGATCTGTGAGATTTGCGCCCAGGCGGATAGTGAGGAATAACAAATTGACAATCAGAACAGTCATTCTTTCCGGTGGCTCGGGAACCCGTTTGTGGCCGGCTTCGCGCGAATCTTATCCTAAGCAGCTCTTGCCGCTGACTAGCGAGCGTTCCCTGTTGCAGGAGACGATGACCAGACTTGAAGGTTTTGGCGGCGCGGGTGAGATAGATCCGCGCCTGCTGGTGGTGAGTAACGAGGAGTACCGCTTCATCACTGCCGAACAACTTCGGCAGATCGGTGTGAAAGAGGCGTGTATCCTGCTTGAACCCATAGGCCGCAATACCGCGCCCGCCGTTACCCTGGCGGCTCTGGAGGCGGGCGTTGCCGGGGAAGATCCCGTGTTGCTGGTCATGCCGGCCGATCATGTCATCAATGATCGTGTTGCCTTCCAGCAGGCGATTGCTGAGGGCGCGCGTCAGGCTGAAAGCGGTACGCTGGTGTGCTTCGGCGTCGTGCCTGAACGCGCGGAAACCGGCTATGGCTATATCCGCGCAGGCGATGCCGTTTCCGGGAATGAAGCGCGGGAATTGGCCGAATTCGTCGAAAAACCCAATGCCGAAACCGCCGCGCGTTACGTTGCCAGCGGCGCGTATTTCTGGAACAGCGGTATTTTCATGTTCCGCGCCTCGGTATGGTTGGCGGCGCTTGCGCATTTTCGACCCGACATTGATCGGGCGTGCCGCGATGCCCATGCCGGACGTGTGAGGGACGCCGATTTTCTGCGTGTGGAACGCGCCGCTTTTGAGGCATGCCCATCAGATTCCATCGACTACGCGGTGATGGAAAAACTGCGCGCCGCGCCGCAACTGGGGCAGGGCGTGGTTGTGCCGCTGGCTGCTGCCTGGTCGGATGTGGGGGCGTGGGATGCACTCTGGGCGGTCTCGAAGCGCGATGCCGACGGTAACGTGACGCGGGGCGATGCGCTCCTGCAAGACAGCCGTGGCACGCTCATCTACGCCAGCCACCGGCTGGTGGCGGCGGTTGGTTGTGAAGATATGGTGGTGGTGGAAACGGCTGATGCCGTGCTCGTGGCCCCGAAAAGCCGCGCCCAGAATGTCAAGAAAGTGGTCGAGCGCCTCAAGGCGGAAGGGCGTAGCCACGGGCAGCATCACCGCAAGGTGTTTCGTCCCTGGGGGTGGTACGACTCCATCGACAGCGGCGAACGTTTTCAGGTCAAGCGCATCGTGGTCAATCCGGGGGCGAGTCTGTCCCTGCAAATGCACCACCATCGTGCCGAACATTGGATCGTGGTGCGAGGGACGGCCGAGGTGCAATGTGGCGACAAGATTTTTCTGCTCGGCGAAAACGAATCGACCTATATCCCGCTGGGCGTTCAGCATCGCCTGAGAAACCCGGGATGCATGCCGCTCGAAATCATCGAGGTGCAGTCCGGCAGCTACCTGGGCGAAGATGACATCGTTCGCTTCGAGGATGTTTACGGGCGCATGCAATAAGTGAATGCCGCTGAATCTGGAACACAACCAATGACCGTCCGTACCCGCTTTGCCCCCAGTCCGACTGGCTATCTGCACATTGGAGGGGCGCGTACTGCGCTCTTTTCGTGGGCGTATGCCCGTCACCACGGCGGCAGTTTCATCCTGCGCATCGAAGATACCGATCTCGCGCGTTCCACAGAGGAGGCGGTACAGGCCATTCTCGACGGCATGGCCTGGCTCGGGCTGGAACACGATGAAGGGCCGTTCTATCAGACGCGACGCATGGAGCGTTACCGGGAAGTGATCCGGCAGATGCTTGCCGCCGGGACAGCCTATTACTGCTACACCTCTAAGGAAGAACTCGATGCCCTGCGCGCCGTGCAGGAAGCGCGCAACGAAAAGCCGCGTTACGATGGGCGCTGGCGGCCCGAACCCGGCAAGATGCTGCCAACCCCGCCGCAGGGCGTGGAGCCGGTAGTGCGCTTCCGAAATCCGGTCGATGGGGTGGTGGCGTGGGATGATCTGGTCAAAGGGCGGATCGAGATCAGTAACGCCGAACTGGACGATTTCATCATCGCCCGCGCGGACGGATCGCCGACCTACAATTTCTGCGTGGTGGTCGACGATTGGGACATGGGCATCACCCACGTCATTCGCGGAGACGACCACGTCAATAACACGCCGCGCCAGATCAACGTGTTGGCGGCGCTTGGCGCGCCGTTGCCACAGTACGCGCACCTGTCGATGATTCTCGGCGGGGACGGCACGAAGCTCTCCAAGCGCCACGGCGCGGTGAGCGTAATGCAGTACCACGAAGACGGTTTTTTGCCGGAAGCGATCATCAACTATCTTGCGCGTCTGGGCTGGAGCCACGGCGACGACGAACTTTTCAGCCGTGAGCAGTTCGTCGAATGGTTCGACCTCGATCACATCACGCCCTCGGCGGCGCGCTTCGATACGGACAAGTTGATCTGGCTCAATGCGCAGTACATCAAGGCGGCAGATGTCCGCCGTCTCGCAGAAGACGCCGCTACCCGGTTGTCGAAGCGTGGCATCGACCCTCAAGCCGGTCCCGATCTCGAAGCTGTCGTGGCGCTCTACAGGGAGCGCGTAGGTAGCCTCATCGAGCTGGCGGATGCTATTACGCCGTTCTGCCAACTGAATGAAATTCCTGCTGATCTTGCCGAAAAGCATTTCACTGCTCCGGCGCGGGAGGCGCTCGCGACCCTCGAAGCAAGGCTTGCTGCGCTGTCGGAGTGGGAAAAGAACGCAATCGGCCAGACGATCAAGGACGTGATGAAAGAGTGCGGCCTGAAAATGCCGCAGGTCGCCATTCCCTTGCGGGTGGTTCTGCTTGGCGTGGAACACACGCCGTCGATCGACGCCGTTCTGGAAGCGCTTGGGCGCGAACGGACGCTGCAAAGGTTGGCGCGGTTGTAGCTGATCAGCGCTCGCCTGTGCCCACGTCTTGAGGCATCCCGTCATTCATGGGGATTGCGCTTTCATCCTCGTTTACGCTTTCAGGATCGGACGGGATTGGAGACATGTTCCGGTCGTAGAGTTCGGTGCGGTTACGGCCTGCCGCCTTTGCGGCGTAGAGGGCTTCGTCGGCCCGTCGCAACGGCGCGTCGGCGGTCGTGTCATCTGCGCGTAGATTCGAGATGCCGATGCTGACCGTGCATTCAATGTACACGTCATTTACCTTGGTTGGGTTGATCTCGAAAGAGCGCCGCAATCGTTCGGCAAGTTCGCGCGCGCCGTTCGTACCGTCGCCGGGCAGCAGGATGGCGAATTCCTCGCCCCCCAGTCGGCCAATGATGTCGCTACGCCGCACGGTCTCGCGAACGATGTGCACGAAGTGACTCAACACGGCATCTCCGGTGGCGTGTCCGTGTTCGTCGTTGATGCGCTTGAAGAAATCGAGGTCGGTCATCAGGATGGATGCCTGTCCGCCGTGGCGACGCAGACGCGCCAGTTCGGCGTCGAGTTGGTCGAGGAAGTGACGACGATTGCTGACCCCGGTGAGCGAATCGGTGGTGGCTAATCTCAACAGGGCTTCCTGGCGGTTTCGCTGCTCGGTGATGTCGTGGAAAACGATGACTGCGCCATTCGTTTGTCCCTGTTCAAAGATGGGCGTAATCACCATTTTCGCAGGGAAGCAACTGCCGTCGCGCCGGAAAAGCCACTCCTCTGCTTCACGTGGCATGCCGTCCTCTATGGTTTGCATGAACAGCTTGCTCTTTGCCGGGTTCGGGCGGCCGTCGGGGGCATAACGATAGAAGAGTTCGTGTGGTTTCTTGCCCTTGGCTTCTTCAGATTGGAAACCATGCATGGCAAGAGCGGTGCGGTTGATGAACGTGATACAGCCGTTCTTGTCGATGCCGCAAATGCCGTTGGCGGCTGTGTCGAGAAGCAGAGCGTTGTATTGCAGCAGATTTTCGATGGCGCTCGTTTTTCGCTTCAATTGGTGTTCCCATCCGCGGCGCAACCCGTACAGCAGCACGAGCAGGAGAGACTGGGCAAGTACCCAGGCTGCCAGCGTGTTGATGATCACTGCCGTTCGATTTTCCTTCAGGTGTTTGGTCTGATCGGTGATGTCGCGCCAGATCAGTACGCTTCCCGGCGGACTGGATAGTGAGTTTGAGTTGCGTTGGCTCTGGTAATCGTCGAGTCCAAAAGTGATGAGGTGGAACGTACGTCCTTTCCAGGTGAGCAGACGGTTTTGCAGCGATCTTTCACTGGCGGGCAATAGTCCGGCCCTGAGCCAGTTTTCCGCATCCGGTCGGCTTGCCGCCAGGATAAAATGCTGATCGACTTTCTCTTCAGGCCGGTAGTCTTTCAGCATGATATTGGCAGTCCGCTTCTCGTCGAGCAGCAGAGCCATGCCTACATTCAGTTTTTTGTCCAGCCTGTGCAGAATCTTGTTCATGTCGAGGCCGACTTCAACGATAGCCTCAGCGTGTTCGCTACCATTTGGCATGACGTGAGGGGCTACCACAGCGCCAAGTATGCCGGCATAGGTGCGATCAATCTCGAAACCGGCAAGCGGTTTGTGATCTCGCACGATGTCGGCCAGCATGGCTCGATCCTCAGCAGAGGGCACATCGCCGAAATGGGTTGTCGCTTCCATGCGCAGGAAGGATGTGCCATCGAGAAGCAGAAATTGCAGGTGTTGCACTTCGTGGGTCTTGTTCAATCCGTTCCATTGCCGTTTCATCTTTTCATGAAGGGCGTACCGGATGCGTGCTGTGCGCGTTTGGTTATTGTTGCTCTGGCGCTCGCGCTCACCGCGCATAGCGACGTTGGCTTCGTCGAGCAGGTGTTGTATTTCTACATTTTCGGAGACGACGTAGGCCAGTTCTTGCGCATGTCGCGCCAGTTGTTCGTATTCGAAGGCATAAACGTCGCGAAGCCTGACACTATCGTTTTCGAGTCCGGCTTCAAAATGTTCGTTGATTTGCTCGTACAAATTCCAGCCGACGACTGTAAAAACAGCTGCAAGCGCAAGACTGCTTAACAGGACGAAGAACTTATAAGGCATGGCCGTACTGATCTAGAACATGTATCGGACGCAACCCTTGCCATTGATGGCAAGGTGAGTGAGACTAATGGAATCTGAGACTCTCCTGAGCTGTATCGAGGAATCCCCGGCCTTCAGGTTGGAGTGACTCAGAACCCGTATCGACTGTATATTACGAAAATGAAGGGTGATGCTGGGTTTTCTTCACATCATCGGCACGGATAGTCGTCACTATCCGTGACATTTTTCCGATTCCGATTCCGATTCCGATGTGCGAGAAAGCGTCCGGGGTTCATGGCATCGACGAGTTCGCGCTCCAGTGGCAGCGGCTCATTTTCTATCTGTGATGCCAGCAATTCACCCGTGAGTGTCGCCCAGGCCAGCCCGCGCGCGCCGAATCCCGAGAGGACGTACAACCCCGGATAACAGGATTGAGCGTCGATCGGCACAGCCCCAACCAGAGGCAGGCGATCTGGTGAAACCGGCCGGAAGCCGACCCGCGCGCCGAGTGCATCGGCATCCAGCCCTTGGGTGTAGCCGGGCAGGATGTTTTCCAGCTTGGCGAGATTGGCCTGCTGGTCGATCAGGCGCGGGGCTGGATCAGGATCGCCGACATCGAAACTGGCTCCCGCGCAACGCAGGCCATCGACTTCGGGCGTCACGTAACCGCCCTGGCAGACGACCACGCGCGGAGCGCTGCCTGCGGCGGCGGGCAACACGCTGACCTGTCCGCGTGCGCTGAACACTGGCACATTTTCGGCCTGCGAAAAGCCGACAAGCCCTACCCCGGCGGCGAGAATCATGACCGGCGCGCTGGCGATGGTTCGGCCGTCGGCGCCAAGCGCATGCCAGCATTCCCCACGGCGCTCGATGGTTGCGACAGAACACGACCAGTGCGTGCGGACGCGTTCCGGGAACGCGGCGAGATTGGCCGCGCACAAACTCGGAGGCTGCACCCATCCGCAACCCGGAAAAAACCAGCCGCCGTGCGGGACGCGCCAACCAATGATTTCGCTTGCCTCGATCGCATCGGACTGTCGAAGCAATTCTTCGGGCAGGGCGAGGCGTTCGACCACGGCCCGCATTTTCATTTCCTGTTCCGCGTCGTGGGCGAGGTGGAAAACCCCGCAGGCCGCTGCGCGGAGCGTCAGTCCTGAAGCAAGTGCTTCGCCGATGCGTCGCCAGGCGTACAACGCCCCGGCGCGGGTGATGCGGCTCATCCGGTTATCGTCGAAACTGGGCTGCGGGCGCAGCACTCCGGCGTGGTTGCCGGAAGCGCCCCGGCCCGGCCCATCGGCGGAGTCGATGATGTCGACCTCCCAGCCGCGCGCGCACAGGCGTTCACAAACCGCCGTGCCTGCTGCGCCCGCGCCGATGATGATCGCCCGGCGCGAGGCTGGAGGCGGGGAGGGCGCGCGGGCGCGCGCTTGCGGATGAAGCGCGCCGCGCAACATCTCTCGTTTACCGCCGAAACCGGGCGCTTTTTCCACGACGAACCGGGCGCGGCGCAAACCCTCGCGCACCTCTGCTGCGACCGACCACGTCGACAGGGTTGCCTCTGGGGCCGCCAGACGCGAGAGCAGATGAAAGACCCGCGCCGACCACATGACCGGGTTTTTGGCGGGAGAAAAACCATCCAGGAAAAAAGCGTCGGCTGAAGCGTCAATTTGAGCCAACCCCTCGCGGACATCGCCGAAATATAGAGTCAGGCACACGCGCCCTTCGTCCAGATGCAGCCGATGCATCCCGCCCGCGAGCACGGGCCATTGCGCGCGCAACCGGGCGGCGAGCTTTGCCAGTTCCGGCCAGTTGGCGTGTGCGCGGGCCAGATCATCGAGCCGGAATGGATGCAGTTCGCAGGAAATGAAATGCAATGTGCGCGAACGGGCCGCGTCTTCCCGCCAGGCCGCCCAGGTTGCCAGGAAATTCAACCCGAGTCCGAATCCCGTTTCCACAATGACGAAGCGCTCCCGCCCGCGCCAGCGTTCCGGCAGGTCGTTTCCGGCCAGAAAAACATGCCGCGTCTGTTCGAGTCCGCCGTCGGCGGAGTGATAGATATCGTCGAACAGGTCCGAGCGGGGGGTGCCGTCCGGGGCGAATTGGAGTGTGGCGGGGTGGAGGGGCATGGGGAGGGCAAACAAATGAACCGGGTGAGCTTACACCGGTATGCGTCGAAGAAACTGGATGGGGTGACTCAAGGGGCTTGAAACCCTTGTTCTCCATCCCCACCTACCCGCGCAAATGACCGAATCCTCTCAAACCTAACGGAGCCTCCCATGACTCAAAGCGCAGAAACCCTCAACTTCCAGGCCGAGGTGAAGCAACTGCTTCACCTGATGATCCACTCGCTGTACTCCAACCGCGAAATTTTTCTGCGCGAACTCATCTCGAATGCGTCGGACGCCTGCGACAAGCTGCGTTTTGAAGCCATTGACCGGCCCGAACTGCTGGAAGGCGGCGCTGAGCTGAAAATCCGTATCGCCTTCGATGCCGAAGCCAAGACCATCACGATTACCGACAACGGCATCGGCATGAGCCGCGAAGAGGCGATCACCAACCTGGGAACTATCGCCAAATCCGGCACGCGCGAATTCTTTGGCAGCCTGACCGGCGACAAACAGAAAGACGCGCATCTGATCGGTCAGTTTGGCGTCGGTTTCTACTCTTCGTTCATCGTGGCCGACAAGGTGACTGTCGTCACCCGTCGCGCCGGGTTGCTCGCCACGGAGGCGGTGCGCTGGGAATGCGCGATGGTTGGTGATGCAGCGGGCGCTTACACGGTGGAGTCTGTTGAGCGCGCCGAGCGTGGAACCGAAATTACGCTCCATCTGCGTGAAGGTCAGGAGGATCTGCTCTCCAATTGGCGACTGAAAAGCCTTATCCGCAAGTATTCCGACCATATCGTCCAGCCTATCCTGATGAAGAAGGAGGAGTGGGACGAAGAGAAAAAGGCGCAAGTTCAGACTGACGAAGAGGAAACCGTCAATCAGGCCAACGCTCTCTGGGCGCGTCCCCGCAATGAAATCAGCGACGACGAGTACAAGGCGTTCTACAAGCACGTCGGCCACGATTACGAGGAGCCGCTCGCCTGGACGCACGCGAAAGTCGAAGGGCGGCAGGAATATACCCAACTGCTCTACATTCCCGCGCACGCGCCGTTCGATCTCTGGGATCGCCACGCCCGTCACGGTATCAAACTCTACGTGCGGCGCGTCTTCATCATGGATGACGCCGAAAAACTCATGCCGCTCTACCTGCGGTTTGTGCGCGGGGTAGTCGATTCCGCCGATTTGCCGCTGAACATCTCGCGCGAAATTCTTCAGGAATCGAAAGACATCGACTCCATCCGCCAGGGTTGCACCAAGAAAGTCCTTGGCCTGCTGGAGAGTCTCGCCGACAGCGAGGAGGCGGCGGACAAGGAAAAATACGCCACCTTCTGGAAGGAGTTCGGGCGTGTCCTCAAGGAAGGCGTGGGCGAGGATTTCGCCAACAAGGAGAAAATCGCCTCTCTGCTGCGGTTTGCGTCCACCCACGCCGATACGATGGATGAAACCGTCTCGCTCAAGGATTACATTGCGCGGATGAAGGAAGGGCAGGAGAAGATTTATTTTGTGACTGCCGAGAGTTTCAACGCCGCGAAGAACAGCCCGCATCTCGAAATCTTCCGCAAGAAGGGCATCGAAGTGCTGCTGCTCTCGGATCGGGTCGATGAATGGGTGACGGGCAACCTCACCGAGTTCGACGGCAAGCCGCTCGTCTCGGTCGCGCGTGGCGGACTCGATCTCGGCAAGCTCGAAGATGAGGCCGAGAAGAAGGAAGCCGAACAGGCGGCCGACGAGTACAAGCCGCTGCTCGAAAAAATGAAAACCAGCCTCGGC
>Ga0209628_10000163_pt1 | contig 37350 bp, 34 predicted proteins | sample TergutCu122P4_FD_187285 | JGI IMG/M metagenome (GOLD analysis project Ga0209628, IMG submission 187285) | Cubitermes ugandensis P4 segment gut microbial communities from Kakamega Forest, Kenya - Cu122 P4 (SPAdes) (version 2) | ecosystem: Host-associated > Arthropoda: Insects > Digestive system... | reverse complement strand
CAGAAATCTGTTGAACAAAGAACGCTCCACTCGCCTGGAAGGAAGTTTTGGAACAGAAAAACAGCATTATTCCTTAGCCAAAGTCAAAGCAAGAACCAGGAAGACCGAAATCATTTGGATATTTTTTGGAATACATACTGCCAATGCAGTAAGAATGATACCAAAAGTGGAAAGAGCAAAAGAGAAACAAGCCGCTTAATATACAATAAAAAACAAATAAAAAACTGTCAATAAGAACATTGACGTAGAAACCTGTACCATAAACACAAGAAAAATCCAAAAAAAAGCAAAAAACAACTTTGTAACTGAAAAACGAAAATCAACAAGCCGAAAAAACTGCTGAAAATTTTTAGCTTTCAACAGTTTTTGGGGTATTTACTGAATAGCCCTATTGATAATCTCTGTAGCTACTTTAAAGATTTCAACACTTCTTGTTCTGTTTCTGCCGCCGCAAGTGATAAAATCGGCTCAGTAGTAAACCGTTTATACATAAATTTTAGCAAGTCTGAAGAAACTTCATTTTTCTAAAATTGCGACAGCAGTTGCATATTGTTCCGTATGCGACAAGGATACATATATGTTTTTTACAAGCAAAGCATCTGCTTGTTTTTTTGCGGTATCATGCAAAATAACTTCCGGTTTTCCGGCATGGTTACGGATGACTTCTATGTGTTTCCAATGTACGCCGTTGTTCCAACCTGTTCCTAAGGCTTTCATTATTGCTTCTTTCACGGAAAAATTACCAGCGTAGTGTTGAAATCTTTTCGGTTTTTGGTCACAATATACCTGTTCGGATGGACAAAACACTCGTTGTAAAAAGCGATTGCTGCGTGATATGGATTTTCCTATATCTGCTACTGATACAATATCATTACCAATACCGACAATCATGATAAATGATTTAAAAGACAACTAACAATATAATCAAAACTTGAGAAGAAATCTATGCCAACTTCATCATCATCAAATTCTATATCAAATTCGTCCTCTATAGTGTATACAAATTCCAATGCTTGAGAAGATTCGCTAAGAATAGTGTGCAATAATTTATCATCAATTATTTGCGTGTCACTATCATCATTTAGTATATTTTTTGCAATATCGTAAATTTTCGCCTTTAAAATTTCATTCGATATATTCGTTTGCAAATGCATCTTCAATAATTTTTAAAATAAAATCATCATTTATTCTATCCATAATATCAATCACAGGAAACCCTAATTGATTTTGAAAGTATAACAATTTTTCAGTCATTTCTTCGTTTTTAAGTATTCGATGTGTCGCTATTATATTCTGTTCTGCACCTTGTTTAAGATCACGAAACCATGGTGTCATCACAAAGAAAAGAAATTTTGCATTTGAAAATATTTCAATGGTTTTGAGTAAATTTTGAATCATTTCGATAGAATCTTGCGGATTAATGGCACAAATCACACCATCCGGCAAAACTCCAGACATGTAATGCAAAGATGAAAGCATTCCTTCGTTAGTGAGTTCTGAAGATGAACGAATTATAGGTATAAATATTCCTTGTGTACCAGAGATGATAATATGTGGTGAATTATACTTTTCCACACCTTTCATAACTACATCAATCATTTTCCCCCATAAATATACGTTAACATCTACAGTCGAGTTATAACCGTAAGGAAATACAAAATCTGCACCTAATAATACACCTTGTGGTTCGGTTGAAACATGCGAAACTTCGTAACCTTTTGAAGCTAAAACTTCTTTTAGCCTTATTTGTGTTGTAAATTTACCCTGCTTATTACTTGTTCCCACAACAAGTATTATAGGAACAGATACATCAGGCATGTGTCGATAGAGCATCACGTCATTAAACATTTTATTATCAATTAATGGCACATAAATGTTGCCTGAATATCCTTGATTATTTGATAAATTTAACAGTTCTTTAATATATCGGAATACATTCCTATCCCAAACAATAAAATTTATGTTATGTTGAATGGCTTTTTCTATTAATTCATATCCAAATAAGATGTTGGCATCAAACATCTGATCCAAAAAATAACCAATCACAATGGTATCGAACTCTTCAAAGTCGGCATCTATTATCCGATTGGTTATAGGTACAGTTAATGTATGACTATTATTAAAAACACTAAAGCTTCTGGGGTAATCGTAATATTTAACAATTTGAAATGGTGATAAATGACGAAATTTGACTATTGTCCCTATTTCTTTTTCGCAAACAGGAAACAATGCAACTTTTGAAACAAAATCTAACTTTTGTTTTAAAGAAAAGATTTTTCTGCTCTCTTCTTCTGTGGGAATTTCTTGATGTATATAGGTTGTGTCTGTACTTTTTACATATTGCATCAGCCTTACATTTTCTTGAGCATTTTCTTTGATCAATTGCTGCATTTCTGTAAAAGACTTACCAGGATAATCTAAAATCATTTTACCCAATATTCCACTGAAGTATGCCGTTGCATAACTATTTCCGGATGATATCTTATATTTTCCGTTATTCCAAGCTAATCGTTGAGTAGTGCCTTTAGCTATAATATTAATATCGGCATTGTCAATATAACCATATTCCAACTTATTTTTTACATAACCGGAAGCAACTCCAAAAACAGAAGAAAAACTAGCAGGATAACATTCATACCCAGGCATATTATAAGATGATGCACATATAAATATTTCTTTTGAATGTGCTTCATTGCACAGTTCATAAAGCAATGGAAGAGGATTTCTGTTTGTAACTCCCATACTGATATTTATAATCTTTATATTTTTCTGTAAAAGACACCATTTTATTCCTTCGCAAAGTAATATTTCTTCATTAATTGAACCATCTGAATATAGTTTGACTGCAACGATTTTTATTGAAGGAACAATCTTATGAATTATTCCTGCTATTGCAGTGCCATGACCACTGTCATCAGTATAATCCGCTTCGTATTTTAAACCATTGTCATTTCCACTTATTGCAATTCCTGAATTTTTACATTTTATAAGACGAGGATGTAAAAAATCTATGCCTCTGTCAATAACAGCTATTGAAAAATCATTAATGTTTTTCATCATTACAGTACCATTATATTCTTTTTCCCTTTGTTTGGACAGTAAATTAAGAATTGTTAGACAATACCTGTTATGCATTTAGGGGAAAAATTTTGTAAATCTTTGCAAAGATATATTATCTTTACAATGTTTTTTAAACTTTAGTATTAATTTTAAATTGAAGAGAAATGGAAGAACCGAAAAAATTAAAGAAATTCGCTCTTAATCAAAGAAGTATCATCGACCGCATAAGTCAAGGAAAACTAAAGATGTTAGAAGAGGGGTCTCTGCCAGAACCATGTCTTCTAGCTGGTTGTAGTTGTGATCCGCAATCAGGTTGTCCTATACACTGCTAATATCATAGAATTTGTACATTTACGAGAACTTTTTAACGAGCATTGCATATACAATGCTCATTCTCTTCTCCTTTTTCCATTGTATTGTTGTTTTTTTACCAATGAAGAGATAATGTTACAGAACAGGCAATTGAAGATTTGCTTAGGTTAGATTATATGGATATATTTTTGAATTGTTTTCCGCCTTCAGGCACAATGTGTCCATCGTTACCATTATCTGTTTTGAAATCATTCATGACTACTCATGGCTATAGGGTAGAAGTTAAATACTGGGGAGGGCTTTTTGAAGATTTCCAAATGAAGTATTTTCAGAAACAGGCTGAACAATCTATTTTTCATCCATTTATTAACTATATTTGGGTTCATTGTGGAAAAAAATTAGACAATTGCAATTGGAAATATCAACTGCTTTCCATGAATCCATATTGGTACCATTTGGAGTTTGGTCATACTGAAAATAGAATGATACAGTATGCGAATGAATTAGAAAAAATCATAACAGATGAAATCTTGAAAATGGACCTAGGTAGATTCAATATTTTTGGTATAACTACCAAATTTTATCAATGGATATGTGGAGGAATAGTTGCACATAAAGTAAAGAAATTATTTCCAAATATAAAGATAGTAATTGGAGGTTTTGGAACTTCAGATGAAGCATTGGCAATGATGAATAACTTTGAATATTATGATTTTGCTATTTGGGGTGAAGGTGAATATCCTTTGCTTAATCTTTGTGAAGCGATTGAAAGTTCATCCTATACAGAAGTGACAAACTTAATATACAGAAATAAGTACGGAATACCTCAGGTAAGTAAGTTTAAAAATAAGAATTATTTTGATTTGAACAGTAATATATTTCCTGATTATTCGGATTTCATTTCTCAAAATGCGAGTAATAAAAGTAATATCAGTTTACTTTTCGAGGGAAGCAGAAGTTGTCATTGGAAAAAGTGTAGATTTTGTTATTTGAATGATGGTTACAGATACAGAGAAAAGACTACTGAAAATAAAATAAAAGAATTTAGGTATCAAATAGAAAAATATAAAATACTAAATTTCATTTGTGTAGATAATGATTTTATAGGAAAAGACATAAGAAAATATGAAGATTTTTTAGACGAATTGATAAATCTCAAAGAAGAATACAACGATTTTTCAATTGAAATGACAGAAATTATTACTAAAAATATAAATGGCACCATAATAAAAAAAATGGCATTGGGGGGCATTAGTTGTGTTCAAATAGGATACGAATCTCCCAGTGACAAATTATTACAACAAATTAAAAAGAAAAACACATTTGCAAGTAACTTGCTTTTCATTAAATGGGCAAAAGAATTTTCCATAACGGTCAAAGGGATTAATGTAATTCAAGGATTGTTAGAAGAAACTGCCGATAATATTTTTGAAGCAACAAATAATTTGTTTTATTTAAGATTTTTTCTTTCAAATAAAGTATTTAGTCATTTTATGAATCCTCTTAAAATAAAGAGGTCTTCACCATATTTTCAGATTATTGAAAAAAATAAAAAATTAGATGATTGGAGTAATTGTTTTTTATCTAAATTACTTCCTGATACATATTTTGACCAGAAAGACAAATATTGCTTATTTGATTATTCAAATTCTAATTATGACGCAACATTATGGGCATATTTTAATAAGATGGAAAAGCATTATATAAATTCAAAATACAACTATCAACTTATTAATAATAAAGACATTATTCATTATCGAGAGTATTTAGAAAATGAATTGATAAATGAATTAGCTTTCGAAGATACATTACATTGGGATATTTTAAAATCTTGCAATCACAGCGTAATATCATTGAATGAATTATCTTTGATTTTGAAAACGTCATATTCAAATGATATATTATTGGCTATATATACTTTAAAAAACGAAGGTTTATTATATTATAACGAAGACTTTTCTGAAATCGTAACAATTATCAATACTGATATTGTTTTGTGAAACGGTTTTTTATACTATTCACTCTTTATCGCTTTTACCGGATTATCATTTGCTACGTGCCAAATTTGGAATGTAACAGTTACGCAGATAATAATTCCAATAATGGCAAACGAAATCAAATAAACCCACCAATACATTGGCGTTTTGTAGGCAAAATTTTGTAACCACAGGTTGACGGTATACCACGCAAGCGGAGCCGCTATCACGAAACAAACTGCCAATATCTTGAAATACGCCTTGTTGAACATGGCTATTATATCCATTGTTGAAGCCCCGAACACTTTGCGGATTCCTATCTCTTTACGCCGACATTCGCTGTCGAACATAACCAATCCAAATACACCTACAATAGAAATGAATATCGCAATAAGACTGAATAATGTAATCAGTGAGTTAAGTGCAATTTCCTTTTCATACAAACGTTGCAGGATTTCATCATAAAAACGGACGTTGAATGTGACTTCAGAATTAAAATCGGCAAGCGTTGAACGAACATGCAACATTGCTGCACGTTTATCAGCGCCGGCTTTTACCCTTACATATATGGTAGATGCCCTGTCCCCCCAATATCCGGTTCCCCATACATAAAATGCCATCGGAGCCACAGCATTGCGGAAAGATGTGATTTTGATATCGGGCACAAAACCAACGACTTCGCCTGTAAGGTTGCCACTTTCTATACTTGTGCCAACTTCCATATTATATTTTTGACGCGCTGCCTCGTTGAATATATAAACGCCGTTCTGTAAATTATGGTCTTCTGCTCTGAAATCGCGACCTTCTGTAAGTTCAATCCCCATGACTTTCAGAAATGTATAATGTACAGGAATAGAATTAAATTGTATCTCTTCCCCTTTGTAACGTAACCCCCAGCCCATATATTGGTCGGAACTCGACAAAAGTGACTCGCTATAAGTTACGTCATCAATGCCTGAATAAGTTTTCAGTTGATTAATAAAAGCATCGCGGTTATTTTGTATCCACCGGATATCGACTGTTATTAACTCGTCTTTGTCGTATCCCAATGGTGAATTTTGCATGAAATAATTTTGCAGAAAAATGAACGATGTTCCTATAAGCAACGCAAGGGAGGCTATGAACTGAATACCAATTAATGTGTTGCGCATAAATTTTCCTTTAGGAGACAACCCGAAACTTCCCGTTAATGCCATTGCCGGCGAAAACGAAGTCATGTAAAGAGCAGGATAAGCTCCGGCTATAGTGCCGGCTAACAATGCAATTAATGCAGTTCCGCCAATAATGAACGGTTGCGAAGTAATCGACAAATCAGCATCAACTAAGTTTGCGGGTGGAGTAGCGTTAAAGAATAAAACCAAAAAAATGGCAATCAGATAGGAAACAAAACTTATAACCGGCGCCTCAAAAGCAATCGCTGAACGCAGTGTATTTCGTCTGGCGCCTAATATTCTTTGGGTATTGATGCTTTTGACGCGCATGGGCGTAAGCGCTGTACTGAAATTTGTAAAATTGATGAATGCGATTGCAATAATCACTATGGCAATGGTTAACAAAATCAACCAGGTTTGTTTGTTTGCTTTCGGTGAAAAGTCGTATCCCACCTCTTTTATATAATGTAAATCAACCATAGGGGTAAGACGAAAAGGTACTCCCGCTTCGTCCCAATTTAAATCAGCCCCAAACATTGATATTGAACCGTCATAATTTCGTTTGAAGTTATCAAAAAACATGGGCGCATTAGCCGCATCATTCAATCGAATATAAGTGATAAAATTCCACTGGTTCCAATCATCTTTTAAAGCATCGGCTCGCATTGCTAAATACATATAGTTACCTACTGTAGAATTTGTCGGAAAATCGCGATATACAGCTTTTATAGTTCTTATCCCTCCGTTACTCATAACAATCTGTTTTCCAACTGCCGGCTCGTTTCCGAATAATTTTCGCGACATGCTCAATGGGATAAAAATATTCCCCGACTCAATATCTATAAATCCTTCGTTTGACCCTTCTATGAAATCAAAAGAAAAAACATCAAAAAAAGTTGACGATACCATTAATGAGTTTTCCTCAAAAACATTTCTTGCTTCATCGTCTTGCAAATGAAAACGAGTTTGGCTTAGCCACATGTTAGCAATACCGCCGGCAAGTACATTTGGCGACGATTCAATAAAACGGTCGGCAAGAGGTCGGCACAAATTTGCCTGTGCAGAGGCATTTCGAATATATTCCACACGGAAAATTTTGTCATAGTCCTTGTAGTGTTTATCAAAACCATGATCATAATTCAATTGAAACATGATGACCATAAACGCTGCAAAAGCAACAGAAAGTCCTAATATATTCAGGATTACAGTCAACTTAAAGCGACGGATGACCGTCAAAAAATTTCTAATTACAGGATTCATAATGTTTGTTCCTATCTATAAAAGATTTCTTTTTGTAGCTTCTTCTATAATAAAAGATTCAAGTGTATATTGAACATAATCATAATCACAAATGAGAGATGTATTGTTCACTCGAGAATCATGGTTTTTCTGTATGCAAGGCCCCATACAGATTGGGAGTTTTTTACATGCTAAACAACGCTCATTTTCAAATGTAGATTTAGAAAAAAATTGACCTAACAATTCATCATTCCATGTAACATCACCATCCGGTAACAATATTCCTATAACCTTATCTTCACCATAATCACGAGCAGTACATTTATATATTTTTCCATCATAATTAATGGCATAATGATGATATTTATCAGAATAGCATTTATGAAACTTTCCCGGACTGAATGCCCAATAGTCTGAATTTAACCCATTTAATCTAAATATATCTTTCACTTCACGTAATAAATTAACTTCCCTTTCTGTACTAGGTACTTGCCAAACTTTTTGAAAATCAACCCGAATGCAGCTTTTATTTTTTTCGTCAATGTCTTTTATTACATCTTGTATTTGTTTTAGTGTTTGCCTGTCATAATTTATTCTTAAAATAATGTGAATATTTGAAATAATTTCAGCTATTCTATTTATGTTGTTTATAACTTTCCGATATGTTCCTTGTTTATTTATAGACTTAATTTTGTTATGTCTATGTTCGTTACCATCTATGGGTATCTGAAAACTGGTAAAATTTAATTCTTTCATTCGCCAAATTACATCATCATCCAATAAAGTTGCATTAGTCGTAATATGTTGTGTAAATTTAACCTTATTTTCTTGTATGAATTTGTTTACATTTGAAGAAATAGGGTTTATAACATTTGAAAAATACATTAGAGGCTCTCCGCCAAACCATTCTAAATGTAGGGATGTGGGATTTTTTAATTGTACAACATCTTGTATATGAGCAATTACACTATTTACAGTATTAGAGTTCATACCTTTATTGAATTTTACTTCAGCCAATTTTACTGAACAATACCAACATTTCAAATTACACTCAAGAGTTGGGTTGATAGTGATATGAAAATCTTTGTTAACAAAAATACAACGTTTATTTTGTAATTTAATGTATTCCACCTCATTGTAGTTTTTATTTATAATAAATCCTGCATTTTTAAATTCTTCATATAATATTGGATATTCAGCATTAAAATCCTGTAAATTAGCTAAAAAATAGCGAATTACATCATACTCTTCTTTCGTCAAACAAATTAATACATTAGTTAACGCATTATATAACAGCATCTTATCCAAATATTTTACATCTATATTATAAAAACTAGGCTTATCCATAAAATTAAACTTATAAACAAAACAATCTACAAAGTAGCCTATTTCAAATTGTAGCTATTCTGCAACACAACGACAAAATATATTACATACCATTAATAAAAGAAAGAATTGTTTCACTTCGCATGAAAAGATGTTACAGTACAAAAAATGACAATTCGAAATATCTAAATCACATAATTATTGAAGCATCGAGGATGTATTCTAACAAATACATACGTTACAAGCACTTTGAGGATTGCAACTACAACCAGCTAGGAGACATGGTTCTGGCAGAGACCCCTCTTCTAACATCTTTAGTTTTCCTTGACTTATGCGGTCGATGATACTCCTTTGATTAAGAGCGAATTTCTTTAATTTTTTCGGTTCTTCCATTTCTCTTCAATTTAAAATTAATACTAAAGTTTAAAAAACATTGTAAAGATAATATATCTTTGCAAAGATTTACAAAAAAATAAAAAATATTTCATATATCAAAGATATATTATAGAGAGGCTTGAAAAAAATATGCCAGTCAGAGGTTTTTGTATTTGTGCTCCATTACCTCAAGAACTAAACGAATTTATTAAATTTATTGAAGAAGAACTTGCGTCTCGATTTATAAACACTTTAATACTTAGAATAGATTATAATTATGAGTACAAAAGTCACCCGGAACTGAGAAATACTGTTGCATTATCAGAAAAAGATATTAAGAGACTTGTAATGATATCTAAAAAAAATAATATTAATATAATACCTCAGATTAATTTATTAGGGCATCAGTCTTGGGCTAATAAAACTTTTAATTTATTGAAAGTTTATCCTGACTTTGATGAAACTCCTCTAATAAAAATGCCCGAAAAATATGGTTGGCCCAATAAAGATAGATTGTACTGTAAAAGCTATTGTCCGCAGCATCCTGACATTCATAAAGTAGTATTCGATTTAGTTGATGAATTATGCGATGCTTTTGAATCAGATAATTTTCACGCAGGAATGGATGAAGTTTTTTACATTGGCGAAAGCCAATGTAAAAGATGTTTTGGCAAAGATAAAGCGGAACTTTATGCAAATGAAGTCCTTAAAATATATAATCATTTAAACTCTAAAGGGAGAAATCTTTGGATATGGGGAGACCGTCTTATTGATGGTTTAACAACCGGAATTGGCGAATGGGAAGCAAGTGTTAACAATACATTTAAAGCCATAGATTTAATACCAAAGGATGTAGTCATTTGTGATTGGCATTATGAACGTCCTGAGAAAACTCCGGTCTATTTTGCAATGAAAGGATTCAAAGTTATCACTTGTACTTGGAATGTTGTAGGAGTTGCAAAACAGCAGATACAAGATATGATAAGATTCCGTAATGATTCATCGCCTGAAATGAAAGAACGTTTTCTGGGAATTATACAAACAATATGGTCAGACGCGGGTCCTTTTTTAGATGCTTTTTATGGTAGAGCAGAGGAAGATAGTTTAAATTCAGAAATTGATTGTTTCAAAAAGCTATTTGAAGAAATTAAAAAAATTATTAACAGTCATTTTAGTAAATAAGTAATGGAACCCGGAAAGCTATTTATAAAATTTTTGAGATTCATAAAACCATACTGGTTATATGAATTAATTTTATTACTAATTATGATATTAGCAAACACTGGTTCTTTAGCCTCTCCCTATATTTTAAAAATAATTATAGATGATATTATTCCTTCAAAAGATGTAACATATTTAATAACCATTTTATTATTTTTAGCTGGGATTAATATTATTAGACAATTATTAGATTTTTATTCAACTTATTTGTATGCAAAGGTAAGTAATAATATTATTTTGGATATAAGATCAGAACTTTTTGATAAAATACTTCATTTTCCTCTTACATTTTTAGATAAAAACACAACAGGAGATATTACTCATAGAATAAATGAGGAAGTTACTATAGTTCAGGGGATGTTAACAGGTTCAATAATTAGATTTATTAATAATTTTTTGACAATTACTGGACTTATTATAGTGCTTTGCTTATTAAATTTCAAGTTATTTATTTTCTCAATTTTGGTAGTGCCTTTTATTTTATTGAATATAAAGTTTTTTCAACCAAAAATTTATTTTTATATAACAAAATCTAGAGAAAAAAATGCAGATATTTTAACTTTTTTTATTGAAAGGTTTAAAAACATTAAGCTTATCAAAAGTTATAATAGTTATCAGTACGAAAATGAAAAACTTAATTCAAAAGGTAAAGATTTGTTAAAGTTAAATTTAAAAACATCTATCTTGGCTTCAGGCACTCAAAATATTACAGGATTTTTAGTTTCTCTATCTCCATTACTTGTTTATGCAATTGGTGGTCAAAAAGTGATGTCTGAAGAAATGACAATAGGGGCATTAATTGCTTTTATACAATATTTAAACAGAATTTTTGATCCAATTAATAATTTCTCTTATCTGTATTGGGATTTAATACGCACATCTGTATCTATGCGACGTATAATTGAGTTCTTAGAAATGCCGATAGAACCCATAAGAAATAAACTAAAAAATATTGATTATAACAGAAATATATCATTTAAAAATGTTGACTTTAAATATGATGATAAATTAGTTTTACAAGATTTTAATTTAGAATTACATAAAGGGAAAAAATATGCAATTGTGGGAAATAGCGGTTGCGGTAAAAGCACACTTATAAATCTATTACTAAAGTTTTATGATGCTGATAAAGGAAACATTATCATAGGAGACACAGATATTACGCAAATTGATACTCATGAATTAAGAAACCGTATAACTCTTATTTCACAAGACAATCAACTTTTTTATGATTCAATTTTTGAAAATATTCAATATGGGAATCACAATAGCTCAAAAATAGAAATTGAAAACGTGATGAGATTAATTGGTCTCGAATCTTTTCTTAATTGTACAGAATCAATTATTGGAAATGATGGAATACTACTCTCTGGTGGTCAAAAACAACAAATATCAATAGCAAGAGGATTACTAAAAGATGCTGATATTATAATATTAGATGAAGCCACTTCAGCATTAGACTCAGAGAACGAGTGTAAAATTTTTAATAGCGTTGTAAATAACTTTAAGAGTAAAACAATTATTTTTATAAGTCATCGACTTAGTACAATAAAAAATGTTGATGAAGTCATCTGTCTAGATAGAGGTAAAGTAATTGAGCAAGGAACTCACGATAATTTGGTTGCTCTACGAGGAGTATATTGGAAATTATTTAAAAAACAAATAGAAAGTTAAAGGTTTCACAAGTTTACTAATGTTTAAAAAAAATTGAATAAATATTTGTTAGGATTTAAAAAAATGTAATTTCAAAATTATCAACTATTTCTATTCTGTTTTTAATGCTTTCACAGGATTTTCCGTTGCTGTTTTCCATGTTTGATAACCGGTAGTGAGTAGAGTTATCATAAATGCAAGTGCACCCATCAACAGAAATACCCAAATGTTCAGTGATGTTTTGACTACAAAACCACTGAGCCATTTTTGTAGTCCAAAGTATGCTATCGGACAGGCAATTACAAAAGCAATTACCACCCACAACACAAAATCTTTATTGAGCAATACAAAAATGTCTTTTATAGATGCCCCGTAAACCTTGCGTATAGCAATTTCACGCACGCGGCGCTGGATTGCATAATATGCCATGGCAAATAATCCGGCAACGGTAATCATCAGTGCAATCAGCATGGCAAATGCAAATACTTTGCCGGCGTTCATTTCCAAAGTATATAACTGTTTATAAGTGTCGTCCAAAAAATGATATTCGAATGGATAATCGACTTCCCGCTCTTTCCATTTTTGCTCAATAAATCTGATGGCGCGTTGGGGATCGCCGCTTATCTTGAAAAATACCGGATTCCATGTACTATTAATGTTCAACCTGTAATATATCTGCGGATCTACTCCCTGTTGAAGCGATTTAGTATAAGCATCGCGAACCACGCCCCTGATGATAAATCTATCACCCCAATCTGTGCCAATCATTTCACCCAGAGGGTTCTCATAGCCCAACAATCGGGCGGCGCTTTCGTTTATAACAACATCTCTCCATGTTGATGACTGAAGAAAAAAAGGATTTTCACCGTCGATGATTTTCATTTCAAAAAAATCAAAATAGTTGGGACTCACATTAATTCGTTCAATAATAGACGTAAAACTGTTGTCATCTGGCACTCTTTTTACTGTCATACCATCGTTCCAAGTAGTTGGAAGTCCATCTTTTCTTGTAACACTTATAATACTCGGTTCTTTAAGAAATTCCCCTTCAAGAGTCTGAAAATTTTGTTCGAATTTTCCGCGCCCCTGCACATATATCACATTCTCTTTATTAAATCCAAGGTCGTATGAAAGGATATACTTTACCTGTTTTTGCATGAATGCGACAACAATCAGCAATGCGATAGATGCTGTAAATTGAGTAATTACTAAACTTTTTTGAAATAATGACGCTTTCTTCCCCTTAAATTTCCCCGAAAGGGTTTCAAGGACATTAAATCGTGTCATATACAATGCAGGAAAAGAGCCGGATAACAATACCACGCATACCAATAATCCTACAAGAAAGATGTATAATTGTGGCGAACCAAAATCGATACTCAGCATTGATTGTGTGAAATTATTGAATACCGGCATAATCAACATGGCAAGCGCCAAACCTACAATTATAGAAACAAGGACATAACATGCAGTTTCTAAATAAAATTCGCGCATAAGCTCCAGTTTTTTTGCTCCGGCATTGATTTGGCGAATCTATTGCCCGCGTGGCGATGCTGAAAACAGAATCAAGAAAATAAAGCATGACTTTGGGTTCAACAGTTTCAATCTAAACGGCTTTTATGCAACAGAAGCAGCACTGATTTTTGTAATGATTGCATTCAATCTGATGAGTATTTTCCGAATGTTCGTTTTGCAGGAAAAAACGCAAAAACTATTATCAACTCTGCGGTGGAGAACATTTGCAATAGGAGCATATTTTCAAAAAATAAACGGAAATACAGTCCTTATGATAGCACTGACAAAAAAACGACGACGATGGTTTGATAACCTGTGGAATCATCCGATAAACTTACCTTTTATTTCTAACGCGTAATATGGGTTTAATCAATCTATTAAATAAATGGAACCAAAAAATCAAGTTAACTTACCTATTTTTTTTAGTATTGGAATTCCAGCCTATAAAGCAAAATTTCTCAAAGAATGTATTGATAGTATTTTTGCGCAAACATATACAAATTTTGAACTGATTATAGTTAATGACGCCTCTCCCGAAAACATTGATGAAATTGTTCATCAATACTCAGACGAAAGGATACAATATTATGTAAATATACAGAATGTTGGAGCAGAACATGTTGTAGATAATTGGAATAAATGTTTATCGTATGCAAAAGGAGATTATTTTATTCTGATGGGTGATGATGATAAAATGGAACCGCAATATTTAGATGAATTTACTAAATTGATTGACAAATATCCCGATTTGAATGTATATCATTGTCGGTCTTATATTATAAATGAAGAATCGCAAAAAATAGCATTAACTCGATCATGGCCGGAATTTGAATCTGTTTATGATAATATGTGGCACAGAATTAATTATTGCCGAAATCAATATATTTCTGATTTTGTTTATAAAAGAAATGTTCTTGTTGAGCAGGGAGGGTTTTATAAGCTTCCATTGGCATGGGCTTCGGATGACATTTCGGCATATATTGCAATGAAAAATAAAGGAATAGCCCACATAAATATACCTTTGCTTAATTATCGGGTTAATGCTCAAACAATTTCATTGACAGGAAGTCCTAAATTAAAATTAAAAGCGGTATTATTGGAAGAAAAATGGTTTTTATCTTTCTTGAAACAAGTACCGGAAAAAGATATTGATAAAATTATCCACTCTTCAATATGTAAAACGAAATCAGTCTTTTTCTATGAAAGAAAAGTATTTTTTATTGTTCAATTATTGAATGAACAATTTATGAAAAATTTATTATTTTGGTTAATAAATGGAAAAAAGAATGGTGTTACTAAGAGGGTGGTCTATAAAGCGTTTTTAATATTTATTAAGGTTCAAGATAGCTTTATAAGTAAATTATTATTGGACTATGAGAAATAAGTACATAAGAGTTATGTACATTTCTGAATGTAAAATAAGAGAGAATATTAGTCTTTTTAGTCTCGATATATTAGGTTACAAGTAAGTTACTGTCCAACTATAAACAAATTTTACAGCACATTTCGTTATCGTATTGCAATACTTTTTGATGTTGAAGACATAAAAAATTTTTTCAATTCTTAATCAACAACCATGTTGTCTATAATACAGTTATTTACAGTGTTACGACATTAACAAAATAATTATCTTAACGCAGACTTAACCTATGCTTAACGCCTGTATCAAATATGATTTTTATTACAAAATTTGCATGAAAATGTTTTATTTAACAGTGTTCAAACACATGAGTTTTGATAATTTAAAGATTAATTATTATCGAGAGAACACTTTCTTATATAGATGTTGTTCAATGCACAATAGTTTTAAAACATTATGATTAATGAATTTATCATTACAGTATACAGATGTAATAAGTTTGGTAAAAAACTTAAAGACTGCCTATCAAATACGTTTACTATTTTGGATAAAAAGAAAGTAAAGATGTTGTCAAAGTTAGTACGTGTGAACCTAATATCATGTATAATATTGCACATAGAACATGGTATTCCTGATGAGTCTTATTTTGTGCAGTTTAAAAAACTATTTTCACACATACCCTGTATTGCAATACTTGCTAGCGAAAACATAGAACTTATCCGACATTCAGAACCCATAGGTGCAGAACTAAAAAACATTGATTTTAATAGAAATGTATCATTTAAGAATGTTGACTTTAAATATGATGATAAATTAATTTTAAATGATTTTAACTTAGAATTACAAAAAGGTATAAAATATGCAATTGTTGGAAATAGCGGTTGCGGTAAAAGTACAATTATTAATTTATTACTAAAGTTTTATGATATAGATAAAGGATCAATTACCATAGGAGATACAAACATAAAACAAATTAACACACATGAATTAAGAAATCATATAACGCTTATTTCACAAGACAATCAGCTTTTTTATGATTCTATATTTGAAAATATTAAATATGGAACCCAAAATCGTTCGAAATCAGAAATTGAAAATGCTATGAAATTGACAGGCCTTGATTCATTTCTTAATTGTACCGAATCAATTATTGGAAACGAAGGAACCCTGATTTCAGGTGGTCAGAAACAAAGAATAGCAATAGCCAGAGGGTTGTTAAAAGAAGCGGATATTATATTATTTGATGAAGCTACTTCTGCATTAGATTCAGAGAGCGAACACAAAATTTTCAATAGTGTTTCAGGTCATTTTAAAGGGAAAACAATAATTTGGATTAGTCATCGGGTTAGTACAATAAAAAATGTTGATGAAATTATATGTATGGATAAGGGTAGAGTTGTTGAAAAAGGAACTCATAATAATTTGATAGCTTTAAAAGGAGTATATTGGAGATTATTTAGGAAGCAGATAGAAGAATCCATTGAAGAATAAAAGATTATAATTGGAGTATTCAACGTCTCATTATATAAAAAACAACACTTTTGAGCATTAATGAAAAAACAGGTAATTTCACCAACACTTTTGACTAGTAAGCCGAAAATGCTATATTGTTAAATTGAAAATATAATCCAGGCATATTTTCATCAGACTTAATAGATTCCATGTTGTCAATTCATAATAAAATCTTGCATCATATCGCTCAAAGCTCAGAAATGAATATTATGAGGTTACTGGAAAATGTGCAAACACAATCATATTTTGCAGAATAATCGCATCAGAAGTGATCTTTCACTCGCATTACAAAACAATCTTCCATTACACTAATATTCTTGTATTCTATAACTCAATTAATTACATTTCATTCCGTGTATTGTTAATCTGATATAGTTTTGCTGTTATTTTTTGATTGCTTCGTTCCTCGCAATAGCGCTAAATTCAAGAGTAATACGTCATTGCAAACTGCGAGTCACGAAGCAGGAAGCAATCCATGAATCAGTTTAAACCTTGTTTTGTATATTAAATTAATAATACTTTATTCCGCTGAACGATAGAAAAGCTATCCGATCCATGCCGGAAATACTAAAGTCAAAAAAAGTGAACTATCACTCGCGCAATATCCCATCAACCCTTGTCAATCATCGACTACAAGTGAGCTTTCACTCGCGATTTAAGCACTCATTCATTTTCTATGTTTTTGTATATAAATTAAATATGGCTTATTTCCTATTTTCATTCCTTTATTTTGGTATAAATCCTATATCAAAATAAATTATAAAAGTGATCTTTTACTCGCGTTCAAAATAATTAATTATTTACTAAGTCCTTGAATATAAGTTAAATATAGTTACATCTCGTTTTTCATCCCTACTTTTACATGAGGCTGACAAAATTTTGTAAAGAATATCGGTTGGATAGCCCCCATATTGTTGAAATCACACCTTAAAATGTTAATAACCATATAAAAAGGGCTAAAAAGTATGTGAATATTATAAAAAAAGTGATTTTTCACTCCTGTAAAAGTGATTTTTCATTCGCGTTAATAAAATCCTATATATAAAATAATTAACTTTGAAAAGTGATTTTTTACTCGCATAATTGTGAACTTTTACTCGCATAGTATTATTAATATTATAAAGATAATCAAATACTTAATACATATATATTTTCACTTATAAACCTTATATATTATTTTTTTAAAAACCTTATTATAATACAAAACTAAAAATTCTTAACAAAACTCCCCCAATCCTTCTATTACTCTTTATCAAAAACAAAATTTAAACTTTAGGAAAAATTTTGTATTGTTTTCAAAATCAAATAATTATAAAATTTTAAATTGCAAACCTTCCTGTTTTTTTAATCAAGCAATTTCAAATAATTTTAATTGCACCAAATGACGCATTTTTTTATTGTTTATTGGGAAAATTGACGTATTTTTGCAATAATGAAAATAATAAAAAAATACCGAAAATTTTATTTATCTAAGAACGTTCTTTGTTATCCTGAACAGATAATAATTATAAAACTTTCATGCCCTCGATTATTAATAAGATTTAAAGAAGATTTTGAGGACGTTGAATTTGATTTTTGGAAAAATAATTTTTTGTGTTTTGAATGGCTTGATTTACATGACAAACCAATATCAAAGAAAAATATTGATAAAATTTTATTTGATTGTTGGAGCTTTATTAATTCGCATAAAAATAAAAAATCTCATAATAATATGATAGATATAGAAAAATTAATCAATTGGTCGGAAATTTCTCGACTTTTATCAGGAAACAGAAAGTCAATAAATGCAAAAAGAATACCAAAAAAACATAAGGAAGCTATTAATAACCTTTTTTCAAAATTAGATGCTTGGACAAATGAATTTATTGAGAAACATTGAATTTAAAAAATGAAATATTACTATATGGGATCAATTATCTGGAAACTTTATTACATATCTTCAGTATTAACGATAGCGGTTTTTTCTGTTTTTGTTTATCTTTTCTTTTATTTGACAATGAAAAAAAATAATGAAAATCAAACTGATACTGAACTTGAAGAAATAACACCCAAAACAAAAATTAAAAAAGTAACAGGTTTATTGTCAATTATTTTTTTTATTGTAACTTTTGTTCTTTTAATTCTTTATGTTATTACTGATTAATATGAAAGATGATATAAAAATATGGAAAAATATTGAGGAAGTAACGAAAACGTATAATGCTCTCAGCCTTAATGATGCAATAAATTACAAAAAATTTTATCTCTATTCTATTATTACTCATTCAACGGCAATAGAGGGCTCGACATTAACTGAGTTGGAAACAACTTTACTCTTTGATAATGGTTTAACGGCAAATGGTAAGCCATTGCTGCATCACTTAATGAATGAAAATCTTAAAAATGCATATCTCTATGCCATGAATGAGTCGGATAAAAAGACTCCTATAACTCTTGAATTCCTTAAAAACCTTAATGCCCGGGTAATGGCGCAAACAAGCGTACATAATGATAGTATAGGAGGAAGCCTTGATTTGTCAAAAGGAGAATTTAGAAAAGTGAACGTATTTGCGAATAGCGGCAGTTTGTACATGGATTATAATAAAGTACTCGGAGCAACTGCCGGACTTTGTTTGGAATTAGAACAACGATTGCTAAAAGCATCATCGTTGCAGGAGAAATATAATCTAAGCTTTGACGCTCACTATAACCTTGTAACAATACATCCTTGGACAGATGGGAACGGTCGTACTTCTCGGTTATTAATGAACTACATACAATATTATTTTGGTATTACGCCGGCAAAGGTTTATCAACAAGACAGGGCAGAATATATAGAAGTATTAAAACAATCACAGGAAGAAAAAAATAATGATACTTTTCTGCATTTTATGGCAAAACAACTACTTAAATCCCTTGAAGAAGAAATTAGAAATTTTGAGAAAAGTCAAAAGAAAAGTAAATATTTTCAAAATTGATTATTGGAAATGAAAATAGCAATAATAGGTTCAAGAAAATTTAATGATTATGCTCTGTTAGAAACAACATTGTCGGATTATAATATTGATACAATTATTTCAGGTGGCGCTCAGGGTGCAGATAGTTTGGCAAGAACTTATGCACAAAAAAATAATATTGAATTAATAGAATTATTGCCTGATTATGATACACATAACAAAATTGCTCCGTTTTTGCGAAATATTGAAATTATTAAACAATCAGACTATGTGATTGCCTTTTGGGATGGCAGTTCCAAAGGCACAACCCATTCAATCAAAGTTGCTAAAAAAGAGAAAAAGCCGATTACGATTATTAATTTTAAAACAAAACGAGTTGTTAGATACTCTCAAAAAATCAACAAACAATTAAAAATTATGGACGATGGACAATATTTATGAAGAAAAGAAATTTTCTGAAGATGAAATATCTCTTTTTAAAAAACTTAATACAATTCCTGAAATTTCAGAGGAAGACAAACTCTTTTATGAGCGCCTGTTACCAGAGTGGATGGTATTCATCAACAACGTAAGTCCGGATGCAGTTCCTCCGGAAGAACTATTAGATAAAGAATTATTATTAAGATTTAAAAGGATTGCATCGGTAAAGTTGACGGAGAAATTAAATAGAGAGTATAATGGTAATAGCTCTTTCTGCGCTTGATAAATCTTATAGAGATAACTTTTTAAAAAAGAAATTGGATTTACAGGCTAAAGGTTATCCCGAAGAAGAATCTAAAAAATTTGTTGAGTATCATTATCTGAAATTACGAAATCTGATTTTAAAATCAGTTGAGTCAAATTCGATATTAATAAATGTTCCATCAGGATCAGGAATGAATCCATTAACTAAGCATTTTTCAAATTTTGTTATGAATGATGTTTCAGGTATTAAATTTATTAACTCTGCTTCTTTTTTTACTCAAACCGCATATTTGCCGGCTAAAAATAAACTATCTTTTACCAAAAGATTAAAAGACCCTGTCTTTTTTCATCTCATTGATTTTCAAATACTAGACGAATTAAAAAAAGCATATCATAACAGAACATTTTATGTTATTGAAGATTGGTTTTCGACCGGCGAAAGCTCTGTTAACTTTATGCGTGAGTTAGAAAAAAATGGTATCAAGGTAAAAAATATTATTGCTCTGATATCAAATACAAAATATTTAACCAACACTTACGACCTTATTCCATTAGTTACTAAATGTGTACCTTTTTCCAAAACTTCTCATAAAGAATTAATAAAAGCAATAGCCGCTAATTTTGAGGGATATTCAAAATATAAAATAACAAGATTTATGTATGAATTTTCAAGTGGAACAAGAAAGCATAATCTTGTTAACTCTTTATTTGAAATGAAAAACAAATATCTCGAACAAGGTTTGATAACAGAAAAATCACTTGAAAAATCTTATAACAATTACGTTAGATTGTCTTTAGAACAAACTATCCAAATGTAACAAAGCCATTATTTTTTCTTTTTTGTTGCTTGTGCGTTGCGGCACTGTCTCCCCATCGACAGTGCCGGCAGAGATTTTAATTAAGAAAATTCCTTGAGGTATCCAAATAAAACCTTTCGGTTTCAGAAACAAAATGTTAAATTTTTCGGCATTGTTAATTTGGTATATTAATGGTGTTTTATTTAGCTTCTGGATTGCTTCACTCTGTTCGCAATGACGCACTGCCACTGGATTTAACGTCATTGCGAGGAACGAAGCAATCCAAAAAATAATAGCTAAGCTATATGAATTTAACAATACCTATTTTTCTTATATTTGTGGTTAAATATTTTTAATATGAAGAAAGTTTTTTCCGCTTGGCTGTTAGATATTGCCAAATATATCGTTACCGCATTGGTGTTGTCCACTGCGTTGACCGATGACGTTTCGGGAAAACACTAAAAATTCATAATGATGGAAACTTTATTAATAATTGGTTTTGTTGCCGTTGTCGCTGCTGTTGGTTACGTTTACTTTACGTTTTTCGACAAAGCGCCACAAAAGTAAAAATAATTTTTTTGCCGATGTCGCGTTTTGGAAATGGTTATGATTGTTTCGGCTATTGCTTTTTTCGCTTTGTGTGGGGTTATTTACTTTAAGTATCAAGACTATAAAAAAGCACAACAACAGAAATAAAGTTTTGTTGCCCCGCCTATAAGCTACCGCCTTGGAATTGGTCGCATCCCGCATCCGCGACAGTGTTAATTTTTATTTATCCGCTGTTGGGAACGTAACAAATTTTCTCAAATTAATTTAAACAAAATGAAAAGGCAACGGGAGTCTTATGAACTGCAATATGTTTTTCAATCAAATATTTATTGACAGGAACTTCGATGAGTTTTATTTTGTCTGCCTCGCCCATATTACATACTATAATATTATCTTTAACACTGACAACAGTCATATCATTGGATACATGACTTGATTCAAGTCTTATACGAACAACATCGCCAACATTGAAGTTTTTTGAAAGCATGAAGGGTTAGTTTTATAGTGTTGCTGTTTCCAATCGTCTTTCTATTGAATCACGAATAAAGGCATTGATGCTTGTACCGTACCGTTCTGAAAACATTGCTATTTTTCCGTGAATTTCGGCAGGTATGCGTATGTTAAGTACACCGTTATATCCTTTGCGAGGCTTGATTCCTAATTCTTCGCATCCTTCAAAATAGCTTTCTATTGCATTAATGAAATCATTTTCCAGTTCTTCAACACTGTTTCCTTCGTATGTAATACTGTCCTTTGTCATTCCGAGAACACTTCCGTAAAACCTTTTGTTCTCTTTATTATATTCGATACTTCCGTAGTATCCCTTATATTGAAGATTGTTCATATTATATCATTGTTTTTTAAACTGTTGTATATATTTTTTAATGCTGTTTCATTGATAGGTGCGCCGGATGTATGGGGCTTATGAATATCAATAATGACCTTCAATTCAGTATTTTGAAAACGTACACGCGAGCCAGATGTTTTTCCTTTGTTGCTCAATTCAAACCCAAACCCATTTAAAAGACTTTTCAGTTCATCGAAAGAAAAATCTTTGGGTTGCCTTTTGAAACGTTTTATTAATTTTTCTTTTGAACTCATTCAAATAAATATTTGTGCAAAAGTAACTATTTTTAGTTACAAATAGATTATTTTTTTATATTTTATTTCGACGGGATCTTATGCAAATCTATCCTATTGTTACATTCATATATCTCAAATACCTGTAAAGCGTAACTCTGCTAATATCCAAAGATTTTAAAATTTCTTTTACCGGCTTTTTTTCTTCAATGTATAAATGTTTTGCCGCTATTGCCTTATTTCGTGCTTCTTTGGACAATCCCGATGGGCGACCCCCTACCCTACCTTTTTTTCGTGCAGCTGCTAAGCCGGCAAGAGTCCTCTCTCTAATCAACTCTCGTTCATATTCGGCTAATGATGCCATGATATTAAAGAAAAATCTACCGTTGATAGTTGTTGTATCTAAATTGTCTATGATGCTTTTAAATTCAACGCCCTTGTTTTTAAATTCATCAATTAGAGTAACCAAGTCTCTTAATGAACGCCCAAGTCTGTCTAATTTCCAAATGATAACTATGTCGCCAGTTCTTAGGGTGTCCATTAATTTTTCAAACTCCTGTCTCTCTTTTACGGCGCTTTGTTTTTCTAAATATAATTTTTCGCATCCTTCTTTTTTCAATGCTTCAATTTGAAGGTCAAGATTCTGATCCTTAGTCGAAACTCGAGCATAACCTATTTTCATAATAAAAGTTTTATAAAACGTTATTTTGTAAAACTAATAAATAAAACGAGATTATAATACTAATTTTTGAACAAATTTTGATTTTTTCAAAAGTTTCATAAAATGTTCGTTTTTTGAAACAAATATGATTATTAGGCTTATTTTTTAGCAATTAATATATCTAAAACATATTAAATAAAAAGGAACATTATAATTTATTGAATCACATGAAGCTATAATATAAAACAGCCATCTTTTTTTCAGTGTCAATAATGAATATATAAAAATCTAGTGCCATTTTTATTCCTTTTTTTAATTCATGATTTGAAATTCTTCCAGTCCTAAATACATAATAACCTGTTTCAGAACTTAAAACCTGTTTCGGAATTTCATTAGGGTGCATTTGCCAATATTCTGTTTCAGATATTGGCAAAGGTTTAGAATTATCAAGACCTTTTAAATAAGTAATATTTTCTTGAGACAGTTCATTGAATTTAATAATCAAAAGTAATTTTCCGTCTCCATTAGGATGCCATTGTTCTTTAAAAGACTCTATGGAATAGTCAAAACCATTCAGACATATATTAAATACTTGTTTTAATACCTTTTCAGGAGTTCGTTTAAGAAATAAACTATATGTCCCGTACAAGACAATAATTGTCAATATTATTATTAGTCCTATAACTATTACCTTTTTCATGGTTTCCTATAATATATATCAAACGGTGTTCCTTTTGAGTACCAACCATATCCTCGTGTAATTACTTCGTTGGGTACAGTTCTTGTTCCCCATGGTTTTGGATCAAAATCATATCTGTCGTAAAAATTGGAATAAATATAATTATTTTTTAGCCTATTACTCATGCCTACACCACCAATTCTATAAGTTACGGTTGCTTTACCAAATGAAAATTTTAAGTCGTTATTGGAATTATAAAAATCAATTGTAGCTGAATAATAACCATTATCAAGTTCCTTAGCATTAGCAAAGTCAATACGTCCTTTTTTAATCAGGTATCTAAATTCACTTGTATTTATTTTAAAATCATCTCCTGTACCACTTTCATAATGATTTCTTAACCTATTAAAAAATTGATGTTCTTCAAAGCCTTGCTGCACATGATTTAACCCTGCATTCATAAGCCCAATACCAGCCCCTTTCCAAAAATCACCACCGGTTGCAGCCGCTCCAACTCCTCCTGCTAAACCAGAGAAAGCATAAGTTCCAAGAGTAGTATTGGCAAAGCTGGGAGCAGACATCATATAAGCTGAGCCTGCCAACGAGCCTAAACTGCCTGCTGCGAAACCACTCCAATAATTGCCTCCTGAAATTCCGGAAATCATTCCATTAGTTATGCCATGCACATACGCCCTGCCAATTTCGCCACTAAACCCGGCGCTTCCGACAGCCCCAAACGCTTGACCAATTTGCGCCGTTGCAAAACCCGATATTGCACCTATTCCTGCCGACTTACCAAAATCACTCCAACTCCAATTATCGAATCCACCGTTGCTTAATGCAATACCTACGGTATATGCTGCAGCATTAATCACTGCACCCCAACAGGCAGCATTAAGTAAAATACCTATCCCTACTGCTGCGAAGAAAAATTCCCCATCAGGGTCTGTGTAAATCAGCGGATTGTTAATAGCATAGCTGTATCTATTATAGCTCTGTGTATAATCCGGCATTTGTACGTAAGGGTCAGGAGCAAGGAATCGCCCAATAACAGGGTCATACAATCTTGCGTTCATATTTATAAGCCCTATATTTTCAAGATGTTCGTGCATTGTAAATCCACGGTTTGTGATGTGGCTTCCGGATACAAGCGTTCGTTTACCCCAAGCATCGTAATGGTATTTTGAAATGACACTTTTGGTGCCGTCGGTCAGCGTCCGCAAACTACCCAAGTGGTCGGTATGGGCATAATATTTTACGCTTGCGCCGCCGGTTGTTACAATAATTGCCGCCAACCCTTCAGGGCTGTAAACATAATCATACTCTTTAGTTGTACTGCCGGTTACCTCTTTTTCGTATGTGCCGTTGTAATAGCGTGTTGATTGCAGTACATTGTTTACAAAATATTTGCTCGTATTACGTTGCTTATCGGGACTGTAACCGTAATTAATATTTTCGTTACCAAGTGCTACCGATGTGGGACGTTCAAACGAAGCGTGCGTTACACTAATTGCAGGCGGCGTATAACCCACAGCAAGAGGCGAAATACCCGAAACAGCATGATTATTGTTGGCATACTGATAGGTACCTACATCAAATTTGGTATTGATATTGCCGTTGGAATAATAGGTAATGCTTTGCGCTGCGGCTGTGTTCATCTTCATTGAATTAAGCCGGTTAACATTATCGTAGCCAAAAACTTCATTGCGACTATTGGTTTTATCGTTACGTTGCTGAAGATTGCCCGACGACGGAGTAAAGTCATATACGATTTCATCCATCGGCGGCGTAATGCTGCCATTTTTCAAAGTAATGCTTTGCAATGTGAGGTCGCTTGATTTGTACGCTGTGACTCGAGTCAATCCGTTGCCCAATGTACTCTCGGTTACCTGTCCAAAGGCGTTAACTGCGCTTACTTGCCATATGTCTGCATTAGCGTTAGCATCACGTAGGTGTGTAAGATATCCGTCGGAATTGTACACATGCGCCAACTTAAACCCTGAAGGTGATTCTTTTTGCGATAGGCGCCCATAACTATCGTAAGTATAGTTAGTAATGAAATTAACGTTATCTATTTTTTCGGATACCTGCTTCGGCAATCCCAGCGAGTTGTAAACTATTTTACGCAATTCATTACTTCCGCTTTTGATAGATTCTAATTGTCCCTTTCCGGCTCCTGATGTAGCATAATGATATGTAAGATTCATTTCGGGTCTTATTTCCGTGTCAACTCTTCCTGCTGCATCGTATGTATAATTAGTCGTTTGCCCGCGGGCATTTGTCTGGCTGCGAAGCATACCATAAGCGTCGTAATCGTAGCGTATGGTGTCGTTCATGTTAGGGTCTTTCAATGCTATCTGATACCCGCGGTAGTCGTATCTCATGGCGGTGGTCAAACCAACAGCCGTAGTGGTAACAGGTTTGCCAAGACTATTATAAGTGTAGGTTATTGTGCCGCCTCCGTCGGTTACTGATTCGACAAGTCCAGAGGAATTGAGTACTGTGGTTTGGAATGTGCCGTCGGGATAGGTTACGGTTGTTGTAAGACCATTATATGAATATGTTGTGTTTCCGGCAATAGAAGATACTTCCGTTGAGAGTCTGCCAAATGCATCATGACCATATTGCGTGTACTGGCTGCCAGAGTTTCCATAACTGGGTACATATACGCGGTGAAGTCGTCCATAGTAGTAGTTGTAGTCGTTTATGGTAAAAACATCGCCACCAAAGCCTTTGGTACGAGATTTAATCTCTTGCCCTAAATAATTATACCATACCGATTGCAATGGAGCTCCGGTCTCTGTGCGATCGATTCTGTACAGTTGATTACTATTTATACCTGTACCAATATCCCATACCCGCGCATATACAACATTGCCTGTCGGGTTTGTTTCTTTTACCAAGTTTCCGAAACCGTCGTATTGGTATGATACGGTTAAACCATCAATACCGGTTTGTGATATTACCCTTCCAAACAAATCGTAATCGGTTGCTGATGTTCCTGTGGCATCTGTTTTTGTTTTCAGCCGCCCGTAACTGTCGTATGTTAAGGTTGTACTTATAGTAGGTAAACCGTTTGCCGTGGTAGTAATGTTTTCCGGACTGCCTGTCGTGTGATAACCGGTGTATGTGGTAGTTACCGCTTTGGCTGTTCCCTGAAAATCGATCTTTTCTGTTAACCGTCCTGAATTATCATAATCGAACCCTGTGGTTTCAGTAAACATTCCTTGCAAACCTTTTCTTGTTACAACACTTTTTGTTAACCGGTTTTTGAAAGTGCTCCCTTTGGCTGCCCATGTGTTGACGGTTTCGGTAACTAAATTTCCACGTGTTTCAGTAATTTTCCACGGATTGCCGTCGTCGGAAAGTGTGTATTGATATGCGACATTTGTAATCAATCCCGTCAAATGGTCGGTTGCTACCTGAGACGACACGAACGGAAAAATACGCTTTGTGTTTGCAACCATATTTAGCAAACTATTACTAAAAGTTACTGTCGAAATATCTGTGTTTCCGTAATAGTCGGTTGTCTTTTGCTTTTTTATAGACACATTGTAATATTCGGGATTGTACTCATATTCAGTAGTTATTTTTCGGTTTTGCACATTATAGGATGCTTCTGTTTGCTGAAAACACAGGAATCCTTTACCCTGCGCGTGTGTACGGATATTACTGTATGTAAAACTGGTAGTTTCTGTGTGACTGCCGAGATATGTCTTCAGTGAGCGTACCACATTAAAAGCTGCCGGTTGCCACCGAATGGGATGACAGAAATTGAGGTCATTCCAGCCGGTAATAGAATTAAAACTGGGTGTAGCTGTTTCTTTGTACATTGAGTTTTGGGTCAGCGACGAATAAGTGAAATTGATTTCGTTGTTTAATCCGTCTTTTATCTGTTTTACAATCAAATTTTCAGGATTATTAAATGCTACAACAGTCAGTTTTAACGGATTATAAGTACAAATCAATTCGGAAAATCCGTCGCCGTCAATATCCTGAAAATCGAAATACTCATAAGAACCCGGATAATCAATAGTCGTTGTATAAGTAGTAAAATTAAATTTTTGTCCGTTGAATACTCCTATCTTTACAGTAATCTTATTACTCGAATTGTTATCAAGGATAGCAATATCGGTAATATTATCTCCGTTAAAATTTATCGGATATATTTGACTCGCACCGACCATAACAGGTTCTGATAAGTAAAATCTTTCAAACCCTTTTCCTGTGCTTATTAACATATACAAACAATTAGGTATCAATATATCCGATAAGCCATCACCGTTAAAATCACCGATAAGAGGAGCATCATTGTGTGTTATATAAGGTGTTTGGCATATTTCTTCAAAAAAGCCTCCCTGCAATTCATATACTTTACCACCGTATGCATTTGCAACTAATATATTGGTTTTCCCATTTCCGTTCATGTCAAACTGTTGCAAATATTTTCGATACCTCAGTGGAGTTCCATATGTTGGCGATGTGCCCCAATCCGTAATACCCCCTGTCGCAATTTGAGTCCATCCGCTGTTTTTATCCACATGCTTATGTACGCTACCGTAGTTATTTACATTCACAATCTCTGTTCTCCCGTCACCGTCATAGTCTCCTACTAATATTTCTCCGTATGGTTTACCACTGTTAAACGTCCCCATTTGATAAAAACTGCTTTTTGCCGATTGCCAGCTATCACTGACAAGGTTTCCGCTTACATTTTTACTAAGTAACACATCATTTAATCCATCGCCGTCAATATCAATAATATCAATATATCCATTGAGTAAAACATTAGGAAGCTTTGTATAGGAACCGAGATCGTTTGAAAGATACATGTTCCCGGTACCTGTGTTTCGCGGATAAGAAACAAAATCTATTTTTCCATCGCCGTTAAAATCGCCGAAGTGTGTACGTTGATAATCAGTACTTGAAGTTCCACGCACGACATTGATATCGTACTGATATCCTACCTGTGTAGTGCCATTCCAATATATAGCAACTGAATTATACCTCTCTCCATTTTGTCCGTATTCTTCAACTTCAGTAAGTTTAGAGTATAATCCGTCATAATGATAATTAAGTTTATATTCCCTAAAAGTTGTACCTGTGGTCGACGCTTTGATTCGTTTTAACAAAACGTTTTGTTGGTACTTTTTCCCGGCAATGTAAGCAAACTGCTTGTCATCGCGGGTTTCATAGAAGAATTCAACTCGGCTATTAGGCACCTGAGAGATATAGTTGTAGTCTATCTGTTTCAAACGAAATTCGCCTGCGATCTTGTCTTTGGTGTACGAATAGGTCATGTGGTTTCCCGATGGATCGGTTACACTGTACAACAACCAATGTTGATACCAAGGGTTGTAGTTGTCGCCTTCAATTAATGCATCGGCAGTCAATCCGTACCATAATGTCCATCCGTCTCTTGTTTTTACACTAAAACCATATCCATAACAAGTTATATCATTAAACGTTTCTATTTCAGTTCGGTATTTAGCTCCGGAAGATAAGTTATAACCCGATACCAACATTAATCTTTGTCCGTCAAGCATCAAATTATCATCTGTATTGTGCAATTTTACTTCTTCTGCCTTGCCATCATGGTAGAATGTTTTTCCAACTCTGCTGATGGCTGATAATCCTGCCAAATTCCATCCGTAGCCTAAAAGCCCATTACCTGCTTGACTATTGTATGCAATAGAGAGGTTTGGCTGTACGCCTCCCATTCCCTGCGGAACGGCAATAGGTATCTGGTAGGTAGCCGCTCCTGTAGGTGTAACATCGGCAGCGCCGGCAGTTGTACCAACAACATACGATTGATTCAACACCCTGTTTGTCGGCGGCGGCGATTGGTACATTGTATTGATTAAAATATGTTCGTCAACGTACGCACGCATGGTATTACTACCGGTTGCCGTATATTGGTAACCGGGTAAAAACTTTACAAAATCGCGAGCAATATGTTCTTTCATTCCACTTTCAGGTGCTGATAAAGTGATGCTTTGTTGCCCTTGTCCTGCTGTATAAAACGGCAGTAACAACAGCAAATATAAGTATAAATTCCTCATAGTTTTACTCTTTAATAATTTTCCATTTCGATACATGTAAACCCAAGTGAATATCCAAAAAGTACATTCCGGCGGGTCCTCTTATTTCTAAATTCGTCAGTTCCGACTGTATTGGAACAATTTGCAACAATCGCCCCATAGTATCATACATTCGCAGGAAATTTTCCTGTTGACTATCCAATATGGTAATTTCAAGTGTTATGTTGCCTCTTGTGGGGTTGGGATAAATAGTGATTTGTTGTTCTCCTTCCATTATAGAAAAAGCATCTTGCTGTTGTTTTGCCTTCTCGTCGTTCAAATCATTTATTGAAGATCTTGTTCCGGGCAAATTAACTGTATAGCGCGCAGTCATATTACCGTCATCATCGTAATCGAATGATACGGCAGGCGTTGTTTGTGCATGTACACAGACAAACCCAAATAACAAACATAGTATAATTGTAGTTCTCATAATTATTATGGTTTTATAGTTTGATTAAGTTTTTCAATACTTTCAGTCAAAGTTCTTATTTGTTCCGATTGAGTTTCAATCTGTTTTTGTTGCTCTATGGTGTACAGAGTCAACTCTTCTATTTTCTGTAGCAGTTTTATTTGAAACTCGCCCATGTTTAGTCCGTTTTGTTCCATCTCGGCGGCAGGGGCAATATCAGGCAGGTGTTTATTAGTGGTAATAAATTCTTCCACATCTGCAAGCGACCGCAGGCGGTAATCATCGTCAAAAACAAAGTCGGCGCCGTTGACGGTAACTTTTACTTCGTTAGCTTTAATGGTACCGGTGGCGCGGATGTCACCGGCTACATCCAGTTTGTAGGCAGGTGCGGTAGTGCCAATACCGATGTTACCGTTTTCCAATATTCTCATTCGTTCCGTTAATGTCAATGTTGCACCGGCAGTTCCTAATGGCGCAGTCCTGAATTCAATAGCACCATAAGTTCCCATTCTTATGGATGCTGCATAATCTCCAACACGATAAGTATATGATTGACTTGTACTTGTAAATCCCACATTATATCCAAACTCGTCATATTGATTGCCCGACCGACCAATACTTGCTGTAGCGCCAAGATAAGTATTACCAACAACATGTAATTTTACAGCGGGATTACTAGTGCCAATGCCGACATTGCCGTCTTCCAATATTCTCATTCGTGCTGTTAATGTTAAATTTGAACCTGTTGTACCTGATGGCGCTGTTCTGAATTCAATGGAACCGTTATTTCCCATTCTTATCGATGCCGCAAAATTACTTCCTCTGTAAGTATAAACGTTATTTGTATTCGTAAATCCGATATTATAACCAAATTCATCGTAACTTGACCCCGAGCGACCAATACTTGCTGTACCACCCAGATACATGCTCCCAACAACATGCAATTTTACTGCAGGGTTTATAGTTCCAATTCCCACATTTGCGCTAGTATTCGTGGCATAAATATTATTCCCTGATGTATCCCATGGGTCACCAGCTCTCGTTCCGTTGCCTATTGTGTCGTCAATTATTGCTATCTGATTTTCATTTACCAACAGCAATGATTTATTTTCGGCATAGCCTGTAAATGAGATGTCGGAAACATCCATGATATCCATGAGTTCAACAGCAAGGTATTCATCTCTTCCATATTGAACAGTAACCATACGAGCGCCAACAACATTGCATTGATTGTTTATTGAAGTTTTGTTGTCATCGCACAAAACTTCAATATTACAAATGTTTGGAATAGAGTCTTGTGTGGCAGATTCAAATGTTATCGCTCCCATGATTTTTGGAGTAGCGTTGGGCAGCATTTTGCACAAAAGAAGATAATATGTACCATCTTTATTGCCGATATTATTCATATTTACCTTTTGAGTAAATGATTGAGAGTTTTGATTTATACTTCCCGTTGTTTGCCCTTGGGCATGAAGCGTTCCTGATGCGGCATAAAGTAAAATGCCGGCTAATACTGTGATGAGTAGTTTTTTTGTCATAATGTTAACTTATTGGTTAATAATTTTCAGTTTTTCAATTTCTTTCTGCTGCGCTTCATTTTCTTTTTTCAACTCTATTACATACAGCGTTAACTCCTCTATTTTTTGCAATAGTCGTATTTGAAATTCACCCATATTTAGACCGTTTTGTTCCATCTCGACGGCAGGAGCTATATCAGGTAGATGTTTATTTTCTGTAATAAACTGTTCTACTTCGTTAAGCGATCGCAAGCGGAAATCGTCGTCAAAAACAAAGTCGGCGGTTTTTTGAGTATTTACCAAAACTTCATGCGCTCGAATAGTTCCAACAACATCAAGTTTGTAATCTGGCGAAGTAGTGCCAATGCCAACGTTGCCATTAAGCATAATTCTCATTCGTTCAGTAAATGTAAAGTTTGCACCGGCCGTTCCTGATGGCGCTGTCCGGAACTGAATAGATCCACTTTGTCCCATTCTTATTGATGCAGCTGGGTTATTAACGCGGTATTTATAATCATCAGTTGTACCAGTAAATTCGATGTTATACCCAAACTCATCGAATTGGTTTCCCGATTTACCAATACTTGCTGTAGCGCCAAGATAAGTATTACCAACAACATGCAATTTTACAGCGGGATTGGTAGTGCCTATGCCGACATTGCCATCTGTTTTTAAAGTCATCACATCTTTCCCATAACCTGCCATTAACCGCAAATCATGCGAAGATTCTGTACCTATGCGCCCAACTGTACCAGACCACGATTCGTGAGAAAAAATACCTGTTTTTATATTTGGACTTCTAACTAACAACTTAGCATGATAGGTTCCATAAATATCTAATACTCTATGCCAGCTTTGTGAATTATCTATGAGTGAAGTACCAATACCCACATGTCCGCTATTCGTATTATAAATATTATTGCCCGAAATATCCCAAGGATCACCGGCTCTAGTTCCGTTGCTGATTGTGTCGTCGATTATTGCTACCTGATTTTCATTAACCAACAGCAAGGATTTGTTTTCAGCATAGCCTGTAAATGATATGTCGGAAACATTTATGATACCTATGAGTTCAACTGCTATATATTCTTCTCTTCCATATTGTACAATGAGCAGGCGGGTACGAACAACATCGCACAGGTTATTGATGATATAATAACTGTTGCCGGACAAAGGGTCAGCGGAAACATTTACTTCGATATTACAAACGTTTGGAATGGAGTCTTGAATGGAAAACTCTAGGGTTATCGCACCCATTATTTTAGATGTAGCATTTGGTAACAATTTGCACAAAAGCAGATAATATGTACCATCTTTATTGCCAACATTACTCATATTTACCTTTTGAATAAATGATTGAGAGTTTTGATTGATATTTCCCAATGTTTGCCCTTGGGCATGAAACATTCCTGATGCGGCATAAAGCAAAATGCCGACTAATACTTTAATGTGTATTTTTTTTCTCATAATGTTAATTTTTATTTGTTTTTTCTAATTCTTCTATTCTCTTTTGTTGCATTTCATTTTCTTTTTTCAACTCAATAACATACAGCGTCAACTCCTCAATTTTCTGGAGCAGTTGTATTTGAAACTCTCCCATATTTAGTCCGTTTTGTTCCATCTCGGAGGCAGGTGTAATATCAGGCAAGTGTTTATTAGTGTTAATAAATTCTTCCACTTCAGCAAGCGTACGCAGACGGTAATCATCGTCAAAAACAAAGTCGGCGCCGTTGACAGAGGCTATGACTTCACCGGCTTTCAGCGTTCCGGTAATACGGACATCTCCTTCAAATACACCTGCTTTAGCTGCACTTCCTTGTTTGGCATATAATGCAGTCCAACCGTTTCCTCCTGCTAAAGTAGAAACATGTGTTAAAGCTGAAAACTCAGTATTTGTCAGATTTCCACCATTACTGTATAACACTCTAAAGTTTCTGCTATTTGTGGTACCTCTATTACCCGAGATGTCTAAAGTTGCATCTGGAGTAGAGATGCCAATACCCATATTACCGTTAAGATACATATTGCCGGAAACATGTAATTTTTGTGTGGGGTTGGAAGTGCCGATGCCTACGTTGCCACCACCCAAAATCAACTTTGACGAGTATATTTGAAAAGGGGTATATTGGTTTGCTACTCTATTGTATGTTTGTATTCCGATTCCTTCAGCAAATTGTACTCCAGTTGGATCGATTTCAAGACCGGAACTGCCATTGGATATAACTGCTTTATATGGAGGTGAAGAATTTCCTATCCCCACATTTCCGCTGTTCGTATTATAAATATTATTCCCTGATGTAGTCCAAGGATCACCGGCTCTTGTTCCGTTGCCTATTGTGTCATTGATTATTTCTACCGCATTTTCATTAACCAACAACAATGATTTATTTTCGGCATACCCTGTAAATGAAATATCAGAAATATTCTTAATACCAATGAGTTCGATGGCGATATGTTCTTCTCCTCCATATTGAACAGTAACAATGCGAACATTAACAATGTTACATAAATTGTTGATGTCATTTTTGTTGTTATCAGACAAAGCATTTAAGAAAACATCAATTTCAATATCACAAATATCTTTTGTGTAAGATTCTATTTTTAGCGCACCAAATATTTTGGTAGAGACGTTTGGTAACAATTTGCACAATAACAAATAATATAAACCATCATCATCTTTATTGCCGACATTACTCATATTTACCTTTTGGGTAAATGATTGAGAGTTTTGATTAATACTTCCCGCTGTTTGCCCTTGGGCATGAAGCGTTCCTAATGCGGCGCTAAGCAAAATGACGACTGCACAGCAAAAAATTAAGTTAATTTTTGTCTTCATAATAGTTGTAATTTAGTTTTACCTGTTCGAATAATTTAAATTAGGTAAAGATGCAGCATGGTAAAATGAATAATACTGTACTCCAGAAAAATTATTTTTCAAGTATCATACAATCAGGATATTAAAAAATCTACTTGTTTTTTAAAAAATGCGCTTATGCGTTCTTAATACTCATATTTAATGTGAGTTAGCTTTGTGAAAATTTTATTTTATAAGAATAAAAATACTGTAGTTTTATAAAATGAAATTGGTAATTATCTTGTTATAATATATTTAGGCGTTCATTTCGTCAAGAAAATCATTCAAATTTGTAGTAAGTATGTCTAAATAGAGTTTGTCATGCCCTTTTCTATTATCAATTTCATTTATACGATTTGAAATATTTCCAAGTTTAACTTGAAAAATCTCTTCAAAACTTTCCTGAATTTCTTTCAGTGTAATTTTTCCATTATTAATAGACTTTGTTTTGTAAATTGCATAAATCAATTCTATCAGATTTAGCTTGTCGTCTGTCCATTTACTTATTGGCTTTGCTGGCTTGGACTCTGGAAATTCCATTAAACTTTGATCTTTTATCCTTAGCCTAATAATGTCTAATTCAATTCGTATTGTTCTAAGAACTTTTATGACGACAGTCCTATCTACATTTATATATATCAACCCATTAAGACAATCATTTAGCTCAAGTTCTAATTCTTTTAAAACTCTGAATACATACAGCACCGATTTTGTATTTATACAGTATTCCGTTATTCTTGCTCTGAATGCTATTAACCTTTCGCTCTCGTTTTGTGAAATTTCATTTAAAGTTTGAATAATATCAATATTCTCCATGTGATTATAATTATGCTATAAATACAATTGAAAATGAAAAAAGGGTAGGTGTAAATTAACTTTTTTGACAAAAAATATCCGCCTAATCAAAATTAATAATATATAATCCTGATAATATGTGTTTTATGAATATATAGAAATAAGGCTTTTTACTTTTTCGGAAAGTTTTGCTCTTTCTATTATCTATAAAACCAAAATTAAAAACTTTAGGAAAAAACCATTCTAACTCACTTATAAATAACACATTAAAAATATTTAATAAATGTTAAAAGTATGCCCTTTTTAGTGCTGTATTCATAATTAATTATTATATTTAAGATATTGAAAGTAACATAGTTAGATTAAAATTATGATTATGGAAACGATGGTAAATTATATTCAAAGAAAAGAGAAGAAAAAATACATATCTGAAGGTATAGAGAAAATTTGCTCTCACAATATCGAATGGCATTTAGAGGGTAAAGGACTTCAATTATGGGACATAGATATTGAGTATATACAAAATTGCCTCGTAGATAATTATGTGTCTGGCGAATTATGCTCTTTGTCCCCAAATGGCAAAGTAGTTCATGGGTGGTGGAGTATTCAAGATTGAAAATAATATAACAAATAAAAAAATGGACTTCAAGGAAAAAATATCAGATTTATTAAAAACCGTTGGAAAACCATATTTGAGGCTAAGAATTAGAAAAAGCAAATATGGAAAAACTGCCTTCATCTATTTCGGACAACCTCATTTAACTATTGCCATTGATGAAGATGTATATGGAGTAGATATTCCAATAGAAGATTTAAGATTATTTATTAGACAAAGTTCTGATGTAATGATATGGCTTTTGGAAGAACATTACGGTCACAATTGGGGAAAATTTGTAAAAGTAATTTACCCATACTAAGACAATAAAGCTCTGTATTTCGTTGATATGAAACGATTAAGCAATTAGTAATAACAAAGAAGGGGAACAATCCCTAATAAAAAATATTTATAAACATTTTAATAAATTATTATCATGAATACCAACAAATTAGACTCAGAAAAAGCTACCGACAACAAGGGTATTATATCCGTAGCATTGTCGAAAATTACTGTAAGCAGTTTTAATCCTCGTAAAGCATTTGAGGAAAACGAATTAAAAGAACTATCGGACAGTATCCGACAGGTAGGCGTATTACAACCTGTATTAGTCCGTCCAAAAGGCAAAAAGTTTGAAATTGTCTGTGGCGAGCGCAGGTTTAGAGCTTGCGTTTTGGCGGAGTTGAAAACCATACCTGCCATTATCCGCAGTCTGACGGACGATGAAGCGTTGGAAATCGCCATTACGGAAAATCTGCAACGCAAGGACATTTCACCGATTGAAGAAGCTATTGCCTATAAACGTCTTGCCGATACAGGTCGTTACGATGTGGCGAACTTGTCGGTGCGTTTTGGAAAAAGCGAGGCGTATATTCGTAATCGCATTAAACTGAACGACCTTATAAACGAAATATTGCAGCTTGTAAGCGAAGATATCATAACTGTTTCGGTAGCATTGGAACTTTGCAAGTACAGTATGGAAATACAAATGGATGATTCTTATATATAAGG
>Ga0209628_10000162_pt1 | contig 37361 bp, 35 predicted proteins | sample TergutCu122P4_FD_187285 | JGI IMG/M metagenome (GOLD analysis project Ga0209628, IMG submission 187285) | Cubitermes ugandensis P4 segment gut microbial communities from Kakamega Forest, Kenya - Cu122 P4 (SPAdes) (version 2) | ecosystem: Host-associated > Arthropoda: Insects > Digestive system... | reverse complement strand
CGCGCGCCTACCGCATTCTGGTGGACGAAGTGGGCTTTGCGCCGGAAGACATCATCTTCGACCCCAACGTGTTCGCCATTGCCACCGGCATTGCCGAGCACGATAACTACGCGGTGGACTTTATCGAGGCCACGCGCTGGATCAAGGCCCACCTGCCGGGCGCCAAGGTGTCGGGCGGCGTGAGCAACGTGAGCTTTTCCTTTCGCGGCAACGACCCGGTGCGCGAGGCGATTCACACCGTGTTTCTCTACCACGCGATCAAGGCGGGCATGGACATGGGCATCGTCAACGCGGGCATGATCGGCGTGTACGACGAGCTGGAACCCGCCCTGCGCGAGCGCGTGGAAGACGTGGTGCTCAACCGCCGCCCGGATGCCGCCGAGCGCCTGCTCGAAATCGCCGAATCCGCCAAGGGCGCCGCGCGCGACGACGGCAAAAAACTGCAATGGCGCAACGCCCCCGTGGGCGAGCGCCTCACGCACGCGCTGGTGCACGGCATCACCGACTTCATCGCCGAAGATACCGAAGCCGCCTACCGCGACACCATCGCCCGGGGCGGGCGTCCGCTGCACGTGATCGAAGGGCCGCTGATGGACGGCATGAACGTGGTGGGCGATCTGTTCGGCGCGGGCAAGATGTTTTTGCCGCAGGTGGTCAAAAGCGCCCGCGTGATGAAGCAGGCCGTGGCGCGCCTGCTGCCCTACATCGAGGAAGAAAAAAAGGCACTGCAAGAGGCGGGCGGCCAGGTCAAGAGCAAAGGCAAAATCGTGCTCGCCACCGTCAAGGGCGACGTGCACGACATCGGCAAGAACATCGTCGGCGTGGTCTTGCAATGCAACAACTTCGACGTGATCGATCTGGGCGTGATGACGCCCGCGCACACCATCCTCGCGCGCGCCAAAGAAGAAGACGCCGACATCGTGGGCCTGTCGGGCCTCATCACCCCCAGCCTGGAAGAAATGCAGTACGTGGCCGCGCAGATGCAGCAAGACGCGCACTTTCGCTCCCGCAACACCGCGCTGCTGATTGGCGGGGCCACCACCAGCCGCGTGCACACCGCCGTCAAAATCGCGCCGCACTACGCGGGGCCGGTGGTGTATGTGCCAGATGCATCGCGCAGCGTCGGCACAGCGCAGGGGCTGCTGGGCGGGCAAGCGGCCCGCTTTGTGGCCGACTTGCAAGCCGACTACGACCAGGTACGCCAATTACACGCAGGCCGCAAGCAAACTCTGCTCTGGCCCATCGCCAGGGCGCGCGCCAACGCCACCCGCATCGACTGGGCCAGCTACCAGCCGCCCGCGCCAAAGTTCATCGGGCGGCGCGTCATGCGCAACATCGCGCTGGCCGCCATCGCGCCATACATCGACTGGACGCCGTTCTTTCAAGTCTGGGACCTGGCGGGCAAATACCCCGCCATACTGAGCGATGCCACCGCCGGCGAGCAAGCCCGCCGCGTGTATGACGACGCCCAAACCATGCTGGCCCAAATCATCCACGGCAACTGGCTCACCGTCAACGCCGCCTTTGGCTTTTGGCCCGCAAACAGCGTGCGCCACGACGACATCGAGCTATACGCCGATGAAGCGCGCACCACCACCGTGCTGACCTGGTACGGCCTGCGCCAGCAAACCGAAAAACAGCCCGGCGCCCAGGGCCACCTGCGCCCCAGCCGCTGCCTGGCCGATTTCATCGCGCCGCGCGCGCAGCGCGACTACATCGGTGCCTTCGCCGTCACCGCCGGTCTGGGTGTGGACGCCAAAGAGGCCCAATTTCTGGCCCAGCACGACGACTACAGCGCCATCATGCTCAAGGCGCTGGCCGACCGCCTGGCCGAAGCCGCCGCCGAATGGCTGCACCAGCGCGTGCGCACCGACTGGTGGGGCTACGCCGCCGGTGAATCCCTCACCACGGGCCAACTCATCGCCGAGCAATACCGCGGCATCCGCCCCGCCCCCGGCTACCCAGCCTGCCCCGACCACCGCGTCAAAAAACCGCTGTTCGAACTGCTGGGCGCGCACGAAATCGGCATGCAGCTAACCACCAGCTACGCCATGTCCCCGGCGGCCAGCGTCAGCGGCTTTTACTTCAGCCACCCGCAAGCGGCCTACTTCAGCGTAGGCAAAATCGGCCCCGACCAGGCCATCGACCTGGCCCAGCGCAGCGGCGTTGACCTGCCAGAAGTAGAGCGCGCGCTGGCGCCGAATTTGAATTTGTGATTGGCCAGCGCGGTTTTGCTCCCTATCCAGGAACCTCTCCAAAGAACTGGGTTTCATATCGATTTGGGCATAAAGAACATCGTCATTCCAGCGCAGTTCCCTGTCATTCCCGCGCAGGCGGGAACTGCGCGGGAATCCAGAGAGGGTGGTTTCGAGGTGACGTTCCTGGATTCCCGCCTTCGCGGGAATGACGATGTTTATATCGAGATTGTTATAAACAACCTGTTCTTCGGAGAGGTTCCTGGGTAGGGAAAAAAACTGCATCACTCCAACCCCTCTTCCACCAGTTCACTTGCGCGCAGCAGGGCGCGGGCTTTGTGTTCGGTTTCGCGCCATTCCATTTCGGGCACGCTGTCGGCTACCACGCCGGCGGCGGCTTGTACGTGCAGGGTTTGGTCCTTGACGATGCCGGTGCGGATGGCGATGGCCAGGTCCATGTCGCCGGCGTAGCTGATGTAGCCGCACGCGCCGCCGTAGATGCCGCGTTTGATTGGCTCCAGCTGGTCGATCAGCTCCATCGCGTGTACCTTGGGCGCGCCGCTCAAGGTGCCGGCGGGGAAGGTGGCTTTCAGTACGTCCATGCCGGTCAGGCCGTCCTTCAAGATGCCTTCGACGTTGCTGACGATGTGCATGACGTGGCTGTAGCGCTCGACGGCAAAGGCTTCGGTGACTTTTACCGATCCGGTTTTGGCGATGCGGCCAATGTCGTTGCGCGCCAGGTCGATCAGCATGACGTGCTCGGCGCGCTCCTTGGGGTCGTTTACCAGCTCGGCCTCGGCGGCCTTGTCAAGCTCGGGCGTGGCGCCGCGCGGGCGGGTGCCGGCCAGCGGGCGGATAGTGACTTTTTGCCCTTCGGGGGTGTGCTCTTGCCGCACCAGAATTTCGGGACTGGCGCTGACGACGTGAAAGTCGCCAAAGTCGTAGTAGATCATGTACGGCGACGGGTTGAGCGAGCGCAGCGCGCGGTACAGCAGCAGGGGCGATTCGGTGTAGCGCTTGCTGATGCGCTGGCCCACTTGCACCTGCATGAAGTCGCCCGCGGCGATCAGCTCCTTGGCGCGCTCGACCGCCGCCAGATAGCCGGCCTTGGCAAAACCGCGCTCGGCCGGGTAGCCGGTGGTGGGCTTGACTTGCGGCACGCTGACCGAATAGCGCAGTTGCTCGCGCAGCTCCTTCAGGCGGCGCTTGGCCTTGGGGTACGCCTCGGGCTGCGCCGGGTCGGCGTAGACGATCAGGTACAGCTTGCCCGACAGGTTGTCGATCACCGCCAGCTCTTCGCAGTGCATCAGCAAAATATCCGGCGTGCCCAGCGGGTCGGGCGGGCAGGTGGCCTCAAGCTTTTTCTCGATATGGCGCACCACGTCATAGCCAAAGTAACCCGCCAGCCCGCCGCAAAAGCGCGGCAGGCCGGGGCGCAGCGCAACCTTGAAGCGCTGGCGGTAGGCATCGACAAACTCCAGCGGATTGCCCGCGTGCGTTTCCGTCACCTGGCCGCCGGTCACCACCTCGGTGCGCGCGTCAGCGCCAAAGCCGCTGGCGCGCACGATGGTGCGCGCGGGCAGGCCGATGAAGCTGTAGCGGCCAAAACGCTCGCCGCCAATCACTGATTCCAGCAAAAAACTGTAGCGCCCGCCGCCTTGCGCGGCGGCCAGCTTGAGGTACAGCGACAGCGGCGTTTCCAGATCGGCAAACGCCTCCACCAGCAAAGGGATGCGGTTATAGCCCTGGCCGGCCAGACTTTTGAATTCAAGTTCGGTAATCATGAGTGTCGAGCCTCCTTGGCGCTCGTGCGGTGACTGGCGGCTTGGGATGAAAAGCAGTCCCCGCGTTTTTTCAAAAGATGCGGCGTGCCAGCAAAACCGTCAGGCCGCCGCGCTCTGGGGCGCGCCCGTTGCGGGCGCATTCACAAATGTCAGCGCGCAGGCTTACGCCAGGGCCACGCCCCCCGGGCGGCAGCGCCCAGTGGCGAGGAGGCAGGGTGGAAAAGACACGGCATGCGGCCAAGTTTAATCCATGCTCGGCGCGCTGCTGCTTAAATTTCAGGAGCTGCTCGCGCTTTCTATACAAGTGTTTGAGATATAAAACAAAAACAAATCCTTACAGAACAAGCGCGGTCAGCTATTGTTTATGTAGCTTATGATCCAGCAGCCAATGCTGTTTGGTTAGGCGCGCAACCACATGATTCGTCATTCCCGCGCAGGCGGGAATCCATGAGCGCTTCCTCTTGCAACAACGCCGTCTGGATTCCCTGTCATTCCCGCGAAAGCGGGAACTGCGCGGGAATGACGGCTTGAGACGCCTGAACTGAACTTGGCCCAGCCGCCGGAATCAAGCGCGGCGCACTCACGGCAAGCGCGCTGCCACCGATAGCAAAATGGACGTCCGTTCTTCAATAGGCAATTGAACGGCTCGTCAATAGCACATTGGACGCGCGGCGCTTAACGCGATCAACCGCCGGTTTCAGAATCATCTTGCAGCGCTCTGGCAGATGGCACAAGCGCATCCCAGCACGCACTGTCAAAGCGCCAGCTGGGCGCGGGGCGGGTTATCAGGCGGGCTACCTGGCTGGCGAAGGCGTGGCGCGGGATTTCGGCTGCGCCCATGAAAGCCAGGTGGCTGGTGTTTTGCTGGCAGTCGATCAGGGGCAGGCCGTGCTGGCGGCAAAAGGCCACCAGCGCGGCCAGCGCTATTTTTGATGCGTTGTCCACCCGGGTAAACATGGATTCGCCAAACACCGCCTGGCCGATGGCTACCAGGTACAGCCCGCCCGCCAGTTGGCCGCCGATCCAGCTTTCCACGCTGTGGGCGTGGCCTGCGGCGTGCAGGGCGCGGTAGGCGGTTTGCATTTCGGGGCCGATCCAGGTGCCTTGCTGGCCGCCGCGGCTGGCGCTGGCGCAGGCGGCGATGACTTGATCGAACGCGCTGTCGATGCGGATTTGGCACGCCGGGCCGGCGCGAAAGCGGGCGATGGCCTGGCGCAGCGAGCGGTGCAGGCGCAGCCTGCCTGCATGCAGCACCATGCGCGGGTCGGGGCTCCACCACAGGATTGGCTCGCCGTGCGAAAACCACGGGAAGATGGCGCGCGAGTAGGCCGCCAGCAGCGTCGGCACGTCCAGCGCGCCGCCTGCGGCCAGCAGGCCGGGCGCGGGCGAATCGTCCGTCCACGCGCTGGACAGGGGCGGAAACGGCTCGCCCGGGCGCAGCGTGTGGATGGCGCGGAGCTTCAAGTGATGTCCACGTCGTGCAGCCCGAACGCGCCCTGGCGGCGATCGTCGAAGTAGTGGCGCAGGGTTTCGCGCACGGTTTTGAAGGCCAGCTCGTCCCACGGGATTTCGGCTTCGGCAAACAGCCGCGCCTCAAGGCTTTCCTGCCCCGGGTCAAAGCGGTCATGCAACAGCCGCGCCAAATAGAACACGTGCACCTGGCCAATGCGCGGGATGCTCATGACGCTGAACAGCGCGCCCATTTCAATTGCCGCGCCGGCTTCTTCGGCGGTCTCGCGCGCGGCGCCTTGCGCCATGGTTTCGCCCATTTCCATAAAGCCTGCCGGCAGCGTCCACTTGCCAAGGCGCGGCTCGATGGCGCGTTGGCACAGCAGCACCTTGCCGCCCAGCCAGGGCACGGTGCCGGTTACCAGCAGCGGGTTGACGTAGTGGATGGTGCCGCAGTCCGGGCACACGGCGCGCTCGCGCGTGTCGCCGCCGCCGCCGGGCACGCGGTATTGCACGGCGGCGCCGCATTGGCGGCAGTGTTTGATGAATCGATGCTGCATGGTTGCGCTGTATTTACGCTGGCGATTGTTCCAGCGCGGCCGGTTTTTATTTTGGCGGCCCTATTTGGTGGACAGGACATGGCTGGTCGTGATGTCGGCGATCAGTTTGCCGCCGGCTCCTGTCACCGTGGTTCTGACGACGCTGACGGTGCGGCCTTTTTTGACAAAGACCGAGGTGGCTTTGAAGACGCCATCGGTCTGGTTGGAGACCAGATTGGCATTGATTGAAATCGCCAGCGGAAAACCTTGCGGCCCGCCGGAAGCTCTGAAAGCTTCCGACACCAGCACGGTGGCGGTCACGTCCGAAAACCAGATGATGGCGCCCGCGTTGGCGACGCCGACGGGGTTTTTGATGCCTTCGATAAACGGCATTTCCGAGACAACGCGCTCGGCGCTGCGTTCCGTGATTGCGAATTCGATGTTTCTTTGAACTTTTGACATGGAATGTCTCCTGTGCTGATGGGTTGGGTGCGGGCAGTGTCGTTGGATCGGCGGTGGTTGTCAAATCAAAAATGTCAGGGTCAATTGCCGTGCGCCGCTTCAATGGCCTCGAGCTCGCCCGACAGGTGCAGCCAGCGCTCTTCCAGCGCGGCCAGCTCGCCTTCCAGCGCTTTCAGGCGGCGGCCTGCCTGGGCGATGCTGGCCGGGTCTGGCGGGGCGGCGGCAAGACGCTGCTCGAGCGCGCCGCGCTCTTCGGTTAGCTGGTGCATTTGCTGCTCGGCTTGCTGCAACTGGTGTTTTAGCGGGCGCGTTTTTTCAGCCATCTGCTGGCGGCGCTGGGCTTGCTGGCGTCTTTGCCCGGCCTGGTTGACGGCGGCGGGTTTGCCAGCCGCCGCTGGCGGCTGCAAGGCGGCGGCGGCTTCGCGGCGCTGGCGGGATTGCTCGATCAGGTAGCGCTGGTAGTCCTGCAAATCGCCGTCAAAAGGCTGCACCTGGCCGTGCGCGACCAGCCAGAATTCGTCGCACACGCTGCGCAGCAAGGCGCGGTCGTGGCTGACCAGCATCAGCGTGCCTTCAAACTCATTCAGGGCCACGGCCAGCGCCTGGCGCGTGATCAGGTCCAGATGGTTGGTGGGTTCATCCAGCAGCAGCAAGTTGGGGCGCTGCCAGACGATCATGGCCAGCACCAGGCGCGCTTTTTCGCCGCCGCTGAACTGGCCCACGGGCTGCGCCACCATCTCGCCGGTGAAGTGGAACATGCCCAGAAAGTTGCGCAACTGCTGCTCGCGCGCGGCTTCGGCGCCCTCCTGGCCGGTGGCGCGCGCCAGCCGCACCATGTGCTCCAGCGGCGTGCTGGCCGGGTGCAGCACGTCCAGCTCTTGCTGCGCGAAGTAGCCGATGGCCAGCCCCTTGCCCTCAAACAGCCGCCCGTCCAGCAGCGGCAGCACTTGCGCCACGGTTTTGACAAAGGTGGATTTGCCCTGCCCGTTGGCGCCCAGAATGCCGATGCGCTGCCCGGCGCGGACGGTGCACGCAACGCCGTCCAAAATGGTTTTTTCAGCGCCATCATCCAGCCGGTAGCCCAGCCGCGCGGCGCGCACTTTCAGCATCGGGTCGGGCAAGCTGGCGGGGGGTTTGAAGTCGAACTGGAACTCGGCCTCCAGCAGCACCGGGGCGATGCGTTCCATGCGCTCCAGCGCCTTGACGCGGCTTTGCGCCTGCCGCGCCTTGGTGGCCTTGGCCTTGAAGCGGTCGATGAATTTTTGCAGGTGCGCGATGCGCTCTTGCTGGCGCGCCCAGGCGGCCTGCCGCAGCGCCAATTGCTGGGCGCGCAAGTCCTCAAAGGCGCTGTAGTTGCCGCCGTAGCGCGTCAGGCGCGCGCCCTCGATGTGCAGCGTGACGCGCGTGACGGCGTCCAGAAAGTCGCGGTCGTGGCTGATGACGATCAGCGTGCCGCCATAGCGCGCCAGCCACCCTTCCAGCCACACCAGCGCGTCCAGATCGAGGTGGTTGGTCGGCTCGTCCAGCAGCAGCAAATCGCTGGGCGCCATCAGCGCGCGCGCCAGTTGCAGGCGCATGCGCCAGCCGCCGGAAAAGGCGTTGACCGGCTGCGCCAGTTGACCAGGCGTAAAGCCCAGCCCCAAAATCAGCGCCTCGGCGCGCGCGCTGGCATCGTGCGCGCCCGCGTCGGCCAGGCCGGCGTGCGCGTGCGCGATGGCGATGCCGTCGCCCGTTTGCTCTGCTTTTGATAGCTCGGCGCGCAGCGTCATCAGGCGCTCGTCGCCCGCCAGCACAAAATCAACGGCGCTCTCCAGGCTCTCCGGCAAATGCTGCTCCACCTGCGCGATGCGCCAGCCGGCCGGAATGCTGAACTCGCCCGCGTCCTCATGCAACTGGCCGGCCAGCAGCGCGAACAAGGTTGATTTACCCGCGCCGTTGCGCCCCACCAAAGCCGCCTTTTCGCCCGGATGAATAGTGACGCTGGCGCCGTCCAGCAGCACCTTGGCGCCGCGGCGCAGGGTGACGGATTGCAGGGAAATCATGCGGGGCGTTCAGCAGTGCAAACCGCCAGCATATCGCGCGCGAGCAGCAGCACCTGATCGCCGCCGGCGCTGGTGTCCAGCCATATGGGGTTCAGGTGCGGGAAGGCGGCTTCGAAGTTTGGGCGTTCGTGGCCGATTTCCAGTACCAGCGCGCCGCCGTCCGCCAGGTGCGCGTGGACGGCGGCCAGCAGGGGGCGAATGAAGTCCATGCCGTCGGCGCCGCCAGCCAAGGCCAGTTCAGGTTCGGCGCGGTATTCGGGCGGCAGCGCGGTCATGCTTTGGGTGTTGACGTAGGGCGGGTTGCACAAGATCAGGTCGTAGGGGCCGGGGCAGGCGGCCAGGCTGTCGCTTTGGAGCAGGCGGATGCGCTGGTGCAGGTGATGCTGATCGAGGTTGATGCGGGCCACGGCAAGGGCATCCATGCTGATGTCGGCGGCGTCGATTTGCGCGCCGGGCCAGGCCAGCGCGGCCAGTACGGCCAGGCTGCCATTGCCAGTGCACAAATCGAGCACGCGCCGCGGCTGGCGGCCCAGCCAGGCGTCGATGCTGCCGCTGGCCAGCGTTTCGGCGACCAGGCTGCGCGGGATGATGGCGCGTTCGTCAACGTAAAACGGCACGCCTTGCAACCAGGCCTGGCGCGTCAGGTAAGCGGCGGGTTTGCGCTGCCCGATGCGCGCTTGCAGCAGGCGGGCGGTTTGGGTTTGCTGCGCTGGCGTGAGCGGGCGATTGGCCCAGGCGGGGTCGTTCAGGTCGGCATCCAGCGGCAGGCCAAGCGACCACAGCACCAGCCAGGCGGCTTCGTCATGTGCGTTGGTGGTGCCGTGGCCAAAGGCCAGATCGGCGGCGCCCAACTGCTGCTCGGCGGCGGCCAGCAGCGCGCCAAGGGTGGTTTGAGAAGGTGCTGGGGCGGTCATGCTGAACTATTGGTTTGATAGCTGACCGCGCTTGCTGCGCAAGGATTGTAAATTGTTTTTGATCGCAAATCCTTATGTAGCAAGCGCTGGCAGCTAGCATGTCACTTTCTCACTTCGTCATTCCCGCGCAAGCGCATAGGCGCTAACTTAAGGCTTTTCCCGACCGTTCGGGCTGAAGCTCTGTCGAAGCCTGTTCTGAGCTTGCCGAAGGGCCGGGGTGCGAGGCTTCGACAGAGCTTCAGCCCGAACGGATGTGGCTTAAGTTAGCGCCGATGCGCTTGCGCTGGAATGACGAAGTAAAAGTTCAGCTATCGCCCAGCCGCGCGTCGTCCAGGCCGCCGCGGTTGGATTTGCGAAATTCCAGATTGCCGAACCCGGAGCGGCCCGTGCCGTAGCCGCTGGGACGCACGTCCAGTCCGATTTCGGTAAACGATGGCTCGTCGCTGGGCACATCGTCGTCGGCTTGCGGGCGGTTGGCGTTGTAGCGCTCGACATCGTTTTGCAGCCGCCACAGCAAGTTGGTGGGCGAGTCGGCGTAAGACAGCCCTTCGCGGCGATCGATCTTGCCGCTGACGATCAGGCGCGCGATGTCTTCTTCAAAGGTTTGCGAGCCTTTGGCCAGCGAGTTGTCCATCGCGTCCTTGACACCGTTGAAGTCGCTTTTTTCGATCATTTCGGCCACCAGCTTGGTGTTGAGCATGACCTCCACCGCCGGAATGCGCCCGCCGTCCAGCGAGCGCAGCAGCCGCTGCGACACCACCGATTTGAGCGCCGCCGCCAAATCGCCCAGCAGCGTGGGCCGCACTTCCACCGGGTAAAAGCTGAGCACGCGGTGCAGCGCCTGATAGCTGTTGTTGGCGTGCAGCGTGGCCAGGCACAGGTGGCCCGACTGCGCGTAGGTAATAGCCGATGTCATGGTGTCGCGGTCGCGGATTTCGCCGATCATGATCACGTCGGGCGCCTGGCGCAGCGCGTTTTTCAGGCCGATGCCCAGCACCGCCGTGTCCGAGCCGACCTCGCGCTGGTTGATGATCGAGCGGCGGTTGGTGAACACGTATTCGATCGGATCTTCGATCGTCAGGATGTGGCCGGTGGTGTTTTTGTTGCGGTGATCCAGCATGGACGCCAGCGTGGTCGATTTGCCGCAGCCGGTGGCGCCCACCATCAGGATCAGGCCGCGCTTTTCCATCACCAGGTTTTGCAGGATGTCGGGCAGGTTCAGCTCTTCCAGCGTCGGGATGTCAATGCCGATGTAGCGCACCACCGCCGCGTAGGTGCCGCGCTGGCGCATGGCCGACAGGCGGAAGTTGCCCAGGCCATAGATGGGGATGGCCATGTTCAGCTCGCCGGTTTCCTTCAGCTCCTCGATGCGGTTGGGCGGCACGATGTCGATCAGCAGGTTGAGCACCGCCTCCGGCGGCAATATCTGGTTATTGATCGGAATGCACTGCCCGTTGATCCGGATGGTGGCCGGCGCGTGCGCCGACAGGTAAACGTCGGAAGCCTTTTTTTCCGCCATCAGGTGCAAGATGCGCTCCATCATCGTGGTGGGCGGCGGCGGCTGAACGTTGGCGGCGGCGGCGGCAGGCGCTGGCGTTGATGTGCTCATATCGTGTCCGTTGATTAAATTGATGATGGGTCAAGACCCGCCTGGCGCGGCAGCGGCAACTCTTGTCGCTGCTGGCTCGGATTGACACCGATCTCCCCCGCGCGCCAAACAGCCAGACAACGGCCCATTGTATTAAGCGTGTGGCCCGCGCGCACACCATGTGTGGCAATCAGCCCACGCCCGTTTGCTGGCGGCAGCGCCGCCGCGGGCGCGCTTCAATTCATCCAATGCCACGGCGCATGGGCCACCAGCGCTTGCCATGCAAGCATAATGCGCTATGCGCTTGATAGCTGGCTGAAATCTGCCGCGCTCCTCAAGCCCACTTCTATAATTTTTGCGCCGGGCGGGGCGTGCGGTTTCATGCGCATGCCCCCTCAAAAAACGAAAGGACTGCTGCCCATGCTCGAAGTATTGATCCGTGAAGCCGCCGCGCGCTTTGGCCTGGGCGACAAGGCATTGCCCGTGATGCAGATGCTGCTGGCCAGCATGACCAGCAAGGACAGCGGCGGACTGGCTGGCTTTCTGGAACAGTTCAAGAACGCCGGGCTGGGGCCAATCGTGCAGTCATGGCTGGGCGGCGGCCCGGCCGCGCGCGCCATTGGCAACAGCCAGATCGAGGCCGTGCTGGGCGCCAGCGACGGCTTGCTGCCCCTGATCACCGAGCGGCTGGCCGCCCCGCGCGACAACGTGACCTCGGCGCTGGGCTACCTGCTGCCCGCCATCGTCGGCAAGCTCACGCCCGGCGGCAGCATCGCGGCCACCCTGCCCGCAGAAGTGCTTGAGCTGGCAGTCGCCGGGCAAGCGCTGCTGAGCGCGCCCGCGCCGCAAGATGACGCCGCTGGCGGCGGCGGCGGCCTGCTCAAATGGCTGCCCTGGATCATCGTCGCCATCGCGGCGCTGATCGGGTTCAGTTACTTCAGCAAGCACAACGCGGACAGCGCCACGCCGCCCGCCGCCAGCGCGCCCGCAAGCCAGCCGCTGCCAGCGTCTGCCGCCGCGCCAGCGGCCAGCGCCGCATCGCCGGCCAACTAATCAGGCCGCGCCGCCAGCCACCAGTTGCTGCAACTGGCCAGACTCGTACATCTCCATCATGATGTCCGAGCCGCCGATGAATTCGCCCCGGACGTAAAGCTGCGGGATGGTCGGCCAGTTGCTGTACTCCTTGATGCCCTGGCGGATGTCCTCGTCTTCCAGCACGTTCACGGCGGCGACGGCGCGCGGCTCTACCCCGCACGCCTTCAAAAGCTGGATTGCGCGGCCCGAAAAGCCGCACATGGGAAAGTTGGCGCTGCCCTTCATGAACAGCACGATGTCGTGGCCCTTGACGATGCCATCGATGCGCTGCCGCAGGTTCTGATCCATGGTTTGTGTGCCTTTGTCAATAAGATGGACTGAATTATGCTGAAAAACAAAAAGCGCCCCGAAAGGCGCCTTTTGTGCTGGTTGACGGCAGTTTCAGGCGGCAATCAAAAACTGGGTGCGGTCCTTGCCGTCGATCCATTTTGGCGCCTTGCCGCGCCCGGTCCAAGTCTGGCCGGTGGCTGGGTTGCGGTATTTGGCCGCTACTTTGCTGCCAAAGCTGGATTTGCGGCCCTTGCGGCCACCGCCGGGAAACACGTCCTGCGGGGTCAATTGATATTCGGAGATCATAAAGCGCACTTTAGTCACCGCGTCGGCGATTTCGCGCTTGCGCGCTTCTTCGATTTGCATGGACAACGCTTCGCGCTGGCGGAGAAGTTCCTGGTAAGTTGACATGGTTAATTTGGCTCCTGTTGCTGTAAAAACCATGCGTATATTACACCAAATCGCGCACGTGCGTTCAGTGGTTCTGGCATTAGTCCGAAAAAGATTCACCCCGCCGCGCCAGCACCTTGTCGATGCGCCGGCCCTGCATTTCAACCACCTTGAATACCCAGCCCGCGCATTCGATTTCATCGCCCGTGGCGGGCAAGTGGCCGGCCGCGGCCAGCAGCAGCCCGGCCACGGTGTTGTAGCGGCCTTTGCCGGGCTGCGGCAATTGATCCATATCCAGCCGCGTTTTAAGCTCGCCAATTGGCATCAGGCCGTCCAGCAGCCACGCGCCGCCCTCCAGCGGGGTGGCCCAGGCGTCCAGATGCGCGCCGGGTTTGAGTTCGCCGGTTATCGCTTCCAGTAAATCGCGCGGCGTCATCAGACCCTGAACCACGCCATATTCATCCACCACCAATATCAAACGCCCGGAGCGGTCGCGCAACTGCTCCAGCATTTCCAGTCCGCTTAGCGTTTCGGGCACAAACACCGCGGGCAGCGCGTGAGTTTCAATGCTGCCTTGCGGCTGGCCGCGCAATTGCAGCAGGCGCGCCAGCGAAATAATGCCGATCACCTCATCCAGACCGGCGCGGCATACCGGATACCACGAATGGGCGTTTTTCTCGCCCCGCCCGGCCACTAATTCCAATGCCCCGGCCACCGTCTGGCTGGCGTCCAGCCATTCGATATCTCCGCGCGGCACCATCAGCGAGGTCAGCGGGCGGTCATCCAGATGAAATACGTTGCGCACCATTTGATGTTCGTGTTTTTCAATCAGGCCGGCATCCACGCCTTCTTCCAGACTGGCGGAAATCTCCTCTTCGGTCACGGCGCGGCCGCGCGATTCGTCGATATGCAGCAGTTTCAGCATGGCCTGCGTGCACAGCGACAGCAAGGCGACAAACGGCCTGGCAATTGCCGCCAGCCAGGTCATCGGCGGCGCCACCCAGCGCGCCACCGTCTCCGGAAACAACTGGCCAATGCGCTTGGGCACCAGCTCGCCAAACACGATGGTGATGAAGGTGATCGCCGTCACCACCAGCGCGGTGGCGGCCACCGATGCCACGCCCTTGCTCAGGCCCAGCCCCATCAGCCACAGCGCCACCGCGCCGCTAAAAGCGGCCTCGCCCACGATGCCGTTGAGCATCCCGGTCAGCGTAATGCCCACCTGCACGGTGGACAAAAACCGCGTGGGCCGCGCCATCAGCTTGAGCGCCGCGCCCGCGCCCGCGTCGCCGCTTTCCTCAAGCGCGGCCAGCCGCGCCTTGCGCGCCGAAGCCAGCGCCAGCTCCGACATCGCAAACAGCCCATTGACCAGGGTAAGAAAAACAATCAAAAGCAAGTCCATGCCAGCCAGCCGCCCGGTGGAAAATCAACCATATGGCACTCTACTTGATCGGCGACGTACAAGGCTGCGACCAGGCGCTGGGCCGGCTGCTCGCGCGCATCGCCTTCTCGCCCAGCCGCGACCGGCTGGTGCTGCTGGGCGATCTGGTCAACCGCGGCCCCCAATCGCTGGCCGTGCTGCGCCGCCTGATGGCGCTGGGCGGCGCCGCCGATTGCCTGCTGGGCAACCACGATTTGCACCTGCTGGCGCTGGCGCAGGGCGCGCGCGCGCCGCACCACGGCGACACGCTGGCCGAAGTGCTGGCCGCGCCCGAGCGCGCCGCCCTGCTGGACTGGCTGCGCCAGCGCCCGCTGGCCATGCACGAGCGCGGCGTGCTGATGGTGCACGCGGGCGTGCTGCCGCAATGGACAGCCGGGCAAACCTTGCAACTGGCCGCCGAAGTGCAAAACGTGCTGCGCGGCCCCGATTGGGCCGCCTTCATGCACCAGATGTACGGCAACCAGCCCGACTGCTGGCACGACGGCTTGCAAGGCGCCGAGCGCCTGCGCGTCATCGTCAACGCCCTCACCCGGCTGCGCTTTTGCAGCGCCACCGGACGCATGGAATTTGCCACCAAGGACCGCGCCGCCGATGGCGCCCCGCCCGGCTACCTGCCCTGGTTTGACGTACCCGCGCGCCGCACCGCGCAACAAGTGGTCGCCTTCGGCCACTGGTCGGCGCTGGGCTGGATCGAGCGCCCAGACCTGATCAGCCTGGACACCGGCTGCGTGTGGGGCGGCCACTTGAGCGCCGTGCGCCTGGGCGCAAACGCAGGCGAGCGCGAGCTGATTCAGGTGCGCTGCGGGCAGGCGGCGGAGCACGGCGGCAGCGCCAAATAGTATGCTTGACCCGCTTTCAAGCGCCGGAGCGCCACGGTGAAACGCACACCCCAACTCCTTGACCAGCGCAGCCTTGCGCTGCACCAGCTTATCGCCCAGCAGTTGCGCCAGCAGCCGCAGCGGCTGGAGCGCGTGCGCCAGACCCTGGCGCGCTGGAAGATCATCGTTGCGCCCAACTCGCAGCCTTATGTGGCCGAATGGCAGCGGCTGATTGATGCCGGAATGGATGCCGTCCTGTCGGCAGCCGTGGAAGATTCCGAACGCGCCGCCGCCTTGCGGCAATGCACGCCGCTGGGCAATGTCCTGACGCCACAAGAGCGATCCGCCTTTTTCAAACAATGGAGCGCCAGCCATGCGGCGTCATGAACCGGAACACATCATTCGCGCCGCGTCTGGCATTACCAACGAATACGAATTTGTCATTGTTGGCAGCCAGTCGATCCTCGGCGAATTTCCTGACGCGCCAGGCAGGCGAGTTGCTGCAATCGATTGAAGCCGATATTTACCCGCTCCATCGCCCTGACAAAGCCGATCTGATCGACGGCAGTATTGGCGAAGGATCGGTATTCGCCGAAAACTTTGGTTATTACGCCCAAGGTGTTGGCCCGGAAACCGCCACGCTGCCGCAAGGCTGGCAGGACCGGCTGGTGAAGGTGCAGTCCGCCAGCACTGACCTGAAAATCGGCTGGTGTCTGGAACCGCACGATCTGGCCGCGTCCAAACTGGCCGCCGCGCGCGAAAAGGATCGTGAATTCGTTTCCGCGTTGTTGCGGCACGGGCTGATCCGGAAAGAAGAAGTCGAACAACGCATTGCCGCCATGCCCGTCGCGCAGGCCGGCAAGCAACGCATGTCGATGCCGCTGCTCAGAATCAGTCAGTCTGCTTAGGCGCCTGATACGCTATCGATAACCTAGCTGATAGCGCTTGGCACGCAAGCATTTCAACATGTTTCAGCATCAAAATCCTTGCGCACCAAGCGCGGCCAGCTATTGAATGTGTATAAGCCGCGGCGGCAGCAAGGTGTAGTATCAACGGTTTGCAGGGGAGAAATGGACGATGGCCGGGCCGATGGATCAGGTTTTGCAAGGCGACGCTTTCGAGGCGTTTTTGGACGAGGTGGTCGCCACGGCGCGCGGCGGCGAGGACGATGCGGCGGGCGATGCGGCGGCGGCGCTCGAGCTGCTGGCTTCGCGCCAGCTTGAGCCTGACGATGCCGATGGTTTGAACCGGCTGTTTCGCATCTGGATGTGGCTGCAGCGCCCGGATGATGCGCTGGCGGCGCTGGGCGCGCACCAGGCGCGCATCGCCGCCGATCTGAACGAGCGCGAGCGCACCCGGTTCCAGCGCGATTGCGCTTTGTGGCAACTGGACGCAATGGCGCTGCGCGCGGACGAGCCAAAAACCACTTTGCAACGCTGCTTTGACGCCGCCGCCGACGCCCAGGCGGCCTGCGCCGCCTTCGCCTTGGCCCACCCGCCCGCTGCCCGGCCGGCCAACGCAGCCAACGGCGATGGCGATGCCGATGACGATGACGACGACGACAGCCATGACCAGTGGGAGCACCTGCTTGGCCAGGCGCGGCGGCTTGGCTTGCCGGACGGTGTCGAGCGCGCCGCGCGCGAGCTGCACGCGCTGCTGGTCAACGCCCCCGGCCGGCACGCCTGGCGCGCCTGGGACGACGCCTGCCTGCAACTGCGGCTGGGCGCGGCGGCCAGGCTGCGCGGCGATGCCGCTGGCGCGCGCGCGCTGGCGCTGAAGGCGCTGCCGACGCTGGCGCAACCGGCGCCCGGCCAGCAGGTCGAGCTGGACGATTGGCTGCGCCTGGCGCCCGAGTTCATGGCGCTGGCGCCCGATGCCGTTCATCTGGTGGCCGATCAGGCGCGCAAGGCGCTGGGGCCAAACGCCGGTCCGGCGCGCTTTCGCGATCTTGAAGTGCAACTGGCGCGGCTGATGGCGCAAGCCAAGTGGCAACTGGGCGAGCGCGAACGCGCGCTGGCGCTGGCGCCGCAGGGCCGGTTTTTGCTGACCAGCGATGGCGACGACGGCTTTTCGGCCCAAATGATCGATTGGCTGCTGGCCGAAGGCCGCCAGGCCGAGGCCGCGCAAGTGGCGCTGCAATCGGCCTGGCATGGCCGCGTTGGCTCCGGGCAGCGCGCCGTGGCGGCGGCGGCCCAGTGCCTGGCCGCGCCTGATGCCGCTGCCTCGCCCGTTGCCGGGTTGTGGGCGCTGACGCTGGCGGCGGCGGCGCTGGAAGACAACTTGTCCGAGTCCGTGGCCCAGACGCTGGGGCGCCCGCTTGACGGTGCGCTGGTGCATGAACTGATAGCGCAGGCGCAAGCGGCCGCGCCAGCGCATCCGGCGGCGGCGGTATTGCGCGGGCGCGAGCTGCTGGGGCAAGGCCAGTTTCAAGCCGCGCTGCCGCTGCTGGAACGGCTGCTGGACGCGCCCGAATACGCCAATCACGATCTGGTGCTGGATCTGTGGCTGACCCGGATGCGGGTGCAAGGCCCCGCCGCCGCCGTGGCGGGCCGGTTTGTCGAAGCCGCCAGCGCCAATGCGTGCTACGGCGCGGGCGTAAAGCTGTCGGAGCCGGACGAGCTGATGGATCAGCTCAAGCTCGCGCCCGCGCAGCGCAAGTCGTTCCCGTCCGATGCGCTGGAGCAGCTGGCGACGCGCTACTACGAGCAGGCGCTGGCCCGCTTCGAGGCGTTTTTCGCCAGCGGCGAGGGCAACCCGCGCGACGGCGACATTCACACCTATTCGATGAACTGCAACAACCTGGCGATCCGCTACCGCTACGACCAGCAGCGCTATGCCGACGCGCTGGCGCTGCACTACAAGGGCTTGCAGGCCAGCCCGTTTGCCGAGCACAAACTGGGCGTGATGTGGTGCCATTACCAGCTTGACCAGTACCAGCAGTTCGTCGATGCGGCCGAGCAGCTTTGGCATTTCTCGCTCGAGCACGGCTTCAGCCGGCATGACCCGGTGGAATACTTCAACGAAGTTGCCTGGGCGGTGCAACAGCTTGGCCGCCATACCGAGATCGAAATCTGGCTCGACCGGCTGCGCCAGTGGCAAGGCATGTTGAGCGATGACTATCTGCAAGAGCGCAAACCCTATCTGCTGGGCGTGGAAGCGGCGATGCTCAATCACCTGCTGCCCCACAAGCCAGGCGACGCGCTGGCGCGCTTGCTGGCCATCGCCCCGGAGCTGACGGCGTGCGGGCGCACCTACGGCCTGCGCCGGCTGGGCGACGGGCTGCTGGAAGGCGGCCAGCCGCAACCAGCGCTGGCCGCCTATGAGCGCGCCGTCCAGGTATTCAACCCCGAGCTGGACGGCGCCACGCACCTGGAGGCGGCGCGCACCGGCATCGACAGCGCCCGCAAGGCCGCGCGCAAACAACTGCCGCTGTGGCGGCGCTGGCTGTGAATCTGGCTGCTGCCGCCGCCGCCGCGCCGCCCGCGCAAACCTACGGCGCGCGCGATGTCTGCAACGCGCCGCAAATCCGCGCCGCCATCGACCGCCGCAGTGCCAGCCGCGCCGACCCGGCGGAGATCGCGCAGTGGATGCATAGCCACTTTTTTCGCTACGTCATCGGCAACTTTCAGGCCGCCGCGCCGGCCGTGGTGCGCATCGACGGCATGGCGGCGGCCAGGCAGCACCTGGGCGCCAGCGTGCCGCCCTGGGTCGCCGCGCGGCTGAATGCGGGCGGCAAAACGGGTGCGCCTGGCATGTGGTGGATCGACCCCGGCGGCGCCGCCTTGTGCGAGCTGGAGCAGCGCTTGCTGGAATTTCTCGGCTCGCGCGCGGGCACGCCGCTGCAAGGCAAGCTGATGCGCGTCAACGCCATTCAGGCGCTGGCCTGGTGGGAGCGCGAACACCGCCAATTCGAGGCGCGCCAGCAAAGCGGCTGGCGCGCGCACCAGCCAGACGCCGTCGCCTTGCGCTGGCAGGGCCAGGGCGGCGCGTTCGTCGAACTGCTGCCAACGTCGCCCAACTTTCGCGCCGAGCTGGCCTACGAAAGCCAGGGCATGCGGCACTGCGTCGGCCAGTTCGGCAACCGCCGCAAACTCACCGGCGGCTATGGCGAGCACTACGCCAGTGCGTGCGAAGCTGGCCAGCTGCGCATCTTCAGCTACCGCACCGGCCAGGCACAGCCGCGCATGACCATCAGCGCCCTGGTGCGCGCTGGCGGCGCGCTTGAAATCGACCAGATCAAGGGCCGCCAAAACCGCCCCCCGGTCGCCAAGTACCACGCCGAGCTGCTGGCCTTTTTGCAATTTCTGCCCACCCTGGAGGCCACCCCGCCCGACGCGCTGGCCATCGACCTGGTGCGCCTGCCCGGCGGCTGGACGCGCGTGCAAGACATCGCCGATGAAGCGGGGCAACTGGCCCTGTTTGCCCGCTACCCCGGCAAACTGGCGCTCACCGCCGCCGCCAGCCCGCTGGTGTGCTGGCTGGCGCTGGCCAGCGCGCCGCAACTGGCGCGCCCGCCGGCCGGCAGCGCCGCGCGCGCCGCGCTGGAGCTGGCCGCGCCCGGGCGTGCCGCCCAGGGAGCGCCGGCATGAGCTGGCTGGCCGCCGCGTTCTTGTTCTGGCTGCTGTGGCGCCTGGGCAAGTGGCTGACCAGCCCATTGCGGCGGCGCGCGGCGCGGCGGCGCCAGCTTGGGCGCGTCAATGACTATCGCCTGCCGGCCGAGTGCAACTTTGCGCTGGCGCTGGCGCACCCGATGGCGTTTCACGCCATCGCCGGCGGCTTTGCCGACAAGGCGCTGCCCGCGCTGGCGCCAGAGCTGGCGCGCACACTGCGCCCGCTGACGCTGCATTACTTCGGCTTTCGCACCGACTTGAGCGACACCGCCGCGCGCCAGCAGTTGCCAGCTGCCGTGCGCACCGGCTGGTTCAGCCGCGATCTGAACCTGCTGCCCGCCGACCAGCCACGCCAGGCCATGGCGCTGGCCTGCGCGCGCAGCGCCTTCTTCGTGCGTTGCGCCGCCCTGCTGGGCTGGCTGGACAACCAACTGCAATGGCAAGTGCTGCACCTGAACGCCGCCCGCGCCCGCGACTGCTTTGACAGCTGGGCCGCGTTTGCCCAGGCCTACGCCGCCGGCCGCGCCCAATGGGTAGCTACCGGCCGCGGCGACGCCCTGGGCCAATCAATCACCGAAGCCGAAGTAAGCGCCTGGCTGTCCGCCCGCTGGCACCCGTGGGGCCGCTGGCGCTGGGCGTATGAACCATAAAATTCCTGAATCAATAGCTGACCGCGCTTGCTGTGTAAGCATTTAAATGCCTTTTATGCTGTAAAACCTTGCGCAATAAGCGCTGCCAGCTATAAAAATTGGTTTTGCGCTCAACTTCCAGGCCCGCCAACGGGCAAGAACAGCAACAAAGGATTGCCGGGCGACGCCTTGAAGCCCAGGCGCAGGTAGTAGGCAGCGGCCTGTGCGTCGATGGCATCAACGAACAGGCCGATACCGCCGCCCTGGGCGTGAATGATTTGCGCGCGCGTCAGCGCATCGACCAGCAGCAGCTCGCCCAGCTTTTTGCCCTGATAGCGCAGATCGACGGCCAGACGGCCCAGCCGCACGCCGGGAATGCGGCGCGGCAGTTTTTTGCGCCAGTCTGGCGGCAGGTTCTGGTTTTCCAGCTCCGCCAATGTGAGCGCATAAAAGCCGCAGATACGTTCTGGCGCTTCTTCGCGGATGGCCACAAAAGTTTTGGACAGTCCCTTTTGCTGATGCTGGCGCGCCACCTGCCGCAGCCAGCCGTTCAGCGGCTGGCTGCCACAGTCAAAGCCCTGCCGGTCATGGGATCCAGTCAAACCCAATATCTGCATCGCCGCGCACTCGCCTGGTTTTTTGATAGCGCGCCACGGCGGCCTTTAGCCTGGCGTTGGGTTTGGGCGGGTTGTCCATCAGCTCCAGCAGCCAGTTCCAGTCGCGCGGGGACAAACGGATGATCTCTTCGCGTTCGATGACTTCATGGGCGTGCTTGAGCGCCGCCTGCACCAGAAACTGGTTGACCGTCGCGCCCGTGATTTCGGCGGCGCGGCACAGCGTTGCATAGACCTCGTGCGGAACACGGGCGCCAATACGATCCTGTCTGACAGCGGCGGCAAGGCTCATTTTTCAGCTCCAGCGCCGGATTTTACCACTTGTCGCCATTTTGGCGCCAGGTCGGGAAAGCGCCATCACTGCTCCTCAACCGCCCTGAACAGCGCCGCTACCTTGCGCTTGGGTTTGATGTTGGCTGACAGGCCGGCGCGGGCGGGGCGGGGTTGCTGCTCCCAGGCCGGGGGTTGCTCTGGCGGGGCGGCGGGGGCCTGGTAGGGCTGGTCGAAGAAGGGGTCGGCTGCGGGCGCGGCAGGCGCTGGCGGGCGGCGCTCGGGGTGGCGGCGCTCGCCGCGGTGCTGGCGCATGGCATCGCGCGTGTCGCCGGTTTCGTCGTCACGCCAACGGCGGCGGCCGTCGTTTTGGCGGCCACGGGGTTTTTCTTCGTCGAATTCGAGGTGCTCCGGCTCGATGCGGGTTTTCAGCAGCCGCTCCAGATCAGCCAGCGCGCGCTGGTCGGCGCGGGTGACCAGCGTTATCGCCACGCCCGAGGCGCCCGCGCGGCCGGTGCGGCCGATGCGGTGGATGTAGTCCTCCGGGTTGAAGGGCACGTCGTAGTTGAACACGGCCGGCACGTCCTTGATGTCCAGCCCGCGCGCGGCCACGTCGGTGGCCACCAGCAGATCGACATCGCCGCGCTTGAAGGCGTCCAGCGATTTGAGCCGCTCGTCCTGGCTTTTGTCACCGTGCAGCGCGGTGGTGTTGTGGCCGTCGCGCTCCAGCGCGCGCGCCAGCCGCGCGGTGCCCAGCTTGCTGTTGCAAAACACGAATGCCTGGCGCAGTTTTTTGTCCCGCAGCACCTGGCTGATGGCGCGGCGCTTGTCGTCTTCGTGCAGCAGGTAAAAGTGCTGCTCGACATTGGCGGCGGTGGTGTTGGGCGGGGCCACTTCGATCAGGATCGGATCGCTCAGGTAGCTGGCGGCCAGGCGCCGGATTTCGGGCGAGAAGGTGGCTGAAAACAGCAGCGTGGTGCGGCTTTTGGGCAGGTAGTTCAGGATGCGCTGCAAGTCGGGCAAAAAGCCGATGTCCAGCATGCGGTCGGCTTCGTCCAGCACGACGTATTCGACCTGATTGAGCACGGCGGTCTTGGCCTCGATGTGGTCCAGCAGCCGGCCCGGCGTGGCCACCAGCACTTCGACGCCCTTGCGCAGCTCTTCGACCTGCGGCTTCATGTCCATGCCGCCAAAGACGACGGCGCTGCGCAGTTGCGTGTATTTGGCATACAGCTTGACTTGCTGCGCCACCTGATCGGCCAGCTCGCGCGTGGGCAGCAGCACCAGCGCGCGCACCGGATGGCGCGCGGGCGAGAGCGATGCGGTCTCGTGCTTGAGCAGGCGTTGCAGCAGCGGCAGCGAAAAGGCGGCGGTTTTGCCGGTGCCGGTTTGCGCGGCGCCCATCACGTCCTGCCCGGCCAGCACGACGGGAATGGCCTGCTCCTGAATCGGCGTCAGATTTTCGTAGCCCATGTCGGCCACGGCGCGCTTGAGCGGTTCGGCCAGCGCGAGGTCGGTGTAAGAAGTGCTCATGTCAACCTGTTATTGTCGCACTTGGCGCGTTCGTGCGGCACCCAGCCTTCGGCTGGCCCTCTCCCCCTGCCCCGCCAAGCGGGAGAGGGGAAAACCACTCAACGCGGCAGCGGCGTGCGCACGCCTTGCACCAGCCAGTTCATGCTCAGGATTTCATCGTCTTTCAGCACGTCGCCGGGCGCGGCGTGTACCGCGCCGGTGTTGTCGTAAATCGGGCCGGTAAACGGGTGCAGGCGGCCGGCGGCGATGTCGGCCTGGTGCGCCAGCACTTCGGTTTGCACTTCCTGCGGCACCTTGGGGCCGAAGGCTTCCACGCGCACCATGTCCTTGTCCACGCCGCCCCACAGGTCGCCGCTGCTCCAGGTGCCCGCCAGCACCTGCTTGACGCGCTGCGTGTAGTAGTCGCCCCAGCGATGCGTGATGGCGGCAATTTGCGCCTGCGGGGCGACGTTGCGCATGTCCGAGTGGTAGGCCACCGCCAGCTTGCCGCGTTCTTGGGCGGCGGCCATGACGGCGCTGGTGGCGGTGTGAAAAGCCAGCACGTCGGCGCCCTGATCCATCAGCGTCATGGCCGCTTCGCGCTCGCGCGCCGGGTCAAACCATGCGTTCAGCCAGATCACGCGCACCTCGGCCCTGGGATTGACGCTGCGCATGCCCAGCGTGAAGGCGTTGATGCCCTGCAGCACCTCCGGGACCGCAAAGCCCGCCACGTAACCGGCCTTGTTGGTGCGCGTCATGCGCCCGGCGGCAATGCCGGCCAGATAGCGCCCTTCGTAATAGCGCGCGTTGGCGGTGGCCACGTTGGCCGCCTGTTTGGTGCCGGTGATGGCTTCGAACTTGACTTTGGGAAACTCGCGCGCCACCTTGAGCATCGGTCCCATGTAGCCAAAGCTGGGGGCAAAGATGATCTGGTTGCCCTGGCGCGCCAGATCGCGGATCACGCGCTCGGCGTCGGCGCCTTCAGGCACGTTTTCGACGTAAGTCGTTTTGACCTGCGCGCCCAGCGCCTGCTCCACCGCGCGGCGGCCCAGATCGTGCTGGCGCGTCCAGCCCGCGTCGGCCACCGGCGACACATACACCCACGCGGCCTTGACGGGCGCGTCCGGCTGCTGTGCAAAAGCGGCGCCGGACAGACAGACTGCCGCCAACACGGCAGCGAGGTTTTTATACATGGTGTTCCTCTACATGGCTCGCGTGTAATTACAAGACACAAGAGCATCGCGCCCGAAAGGCAAACTGTAATTATTACTGCTAATGCCGCGCCCGTGGTTTTGTTGCGGCGGCGGGCTGGCAAGCGCGGTTTCTGCGGTTACAGTTCACTGCATTCTTCATCGACCGAGGATGGCAAAACGCAGAAAATCGCAATCGACCGGCGCGCGGGCGGCACGTTTGCCCGCGCCTGCTCCGTACCTGATATGACCATGTCACAAGCCGCCGCCCCACTTGACACGCTGCACGCCGTCGAGACCCCGGAAGGGATCGCGCTGGCGCTGCGTCCGGCGGGCATCGTGCCGCGCTTGCTGGCGTATGCGATCGACTTTCTGATTCGCCTTGGGCTGATCTGGGCCATTTTGATGGTGGCCGTTTTCATGCGCGGCGTGGGCGCGGCCTTGTTTTTCATCAGCTGGTTCGCGCTGGAATGGCTTTATCCGGTGGTCTTTGAGCTATCGCGCATGGGCGGCACGCCGGGCAAGCGCGCGCTGGGGCTGCGGGTGGTGATGGATTCGGGCCTGCCGGTCACGCCCGCCGCGGCGCTGCTGCGCAACTTGCTGCGCGTGGCCGACCTCATGCCCGGCTTTTACGCGCTGGGCGCGGTCGCGATACTGCTGAACAAGGATTGCAAGCGCCTGGGCGACATGGCGGCGGGCACGCTGGTGGTGTATGACGACGCGGCGCGTTTGAGCGGCGAGCTGCCCGCCGCCGCGCCGCGCCCGCCCGCGCGGCTGCTTACGGCGCGCGAGCAGCTGGCCATCATCACCTGGGCCGGCCGCGCGCACCGCCTTACGCCCGAGCGCCTTGACGAGCTGGCGCTGCTGGCCGATGGCGTTTGCGCGCGGCGCGCCGATGACCCGGCGGGCAATGCCAGCACGCGCCTGCTGGGCGTGGCCAACTGGCTGTCGGGCCGGCGCGGCGGAGCGCCCCAATGACCCCGCTGCAATTTGAAGCCCGCCACGAGCCGCAGTGGCTGGAGCTGGAAGGGCTGCTGTCGCAAGCCGAGGGCAAGCAGCCCAAACAAAGCGCCGCGCAGCAAAACGGCGCGCGCATGGCGCTGCTGTACCGGCGCGCGTGCGAGCAACTGGCGCTGGCGCAGGCGCGCGCCTATCCGCTGCATCTGACGCAGCGCATCGAGCGGCTGGCCGAGCGCGCGCACCGCCACATCTACCGCCCGCCGGCGTGGAACTCTGGCCGGCTGGGGCGCTTTTTTTTGCTGGGCTTTCCGCAGGCGGTGCGCGCGCATCGCGGCTACGTGCTGGCGGCCACGCTGCTGTTTGTGCTGCCGCTGCTGCTGATGGGCTGGGCCTGCTGGCGCGACCCGGGCTTTATCCTGCACATCATGGATGCCGGGCAGGTGCGCGGCTTCGACCAGATGTACAGCGACGGCAGCCACGCCCTGGGCCGCGCGCGCAGCGCCGATACCGACTGGATGATGTTCGGCTTTTACATCAAGAACAACATCGGCGTCGGCTTTCAGTGCTTTGCCTCCGGCCTGTTTGCCGGGGTGATGACGGTGTTTTATCTGGTCTACAACGGCGTCATCGCGGGCGCCGTGGGCGGCTATCTGGTGGCGGCGGGCAAGGGGCAAAACTTTTTCTCGTTCGTCATCACGCATTCGGCGTTTGAGCTGACGGCCATCGTGCTGGCGGGCGCGGCCGGCCTGCGGCTGGGCCATGCGCTGCTGGCGCCGGGGCGGCGCACACGGCTGGAAGCGCTCAAGTTCCACGCGCGCGGGGCCATCGTCATCATCTACGGCGTGGTCGGCATGCTGCTGGTGGCCGCCGCGCTGGAGGCATTTTGGTCGTCGGCGCGCTGGCTGCCGCATGGGGTCAAGTACGGCGTGGGTGCGCTTTGCTGGGCGCTGGTGCTGGGCTATCTGAGCTGGCAAGGCCGGCCAGGCACGCAGGCAGACGGGGAGGCCGCGCGTGCGGGTTGAAGCGCTGTCCGTCGCACTGCGCCCGCGCCCGGCGGCGGAAGCGGCCGACCTTGGCGTGGCGCTGGTGCGCACGCACGCAAAATCGGTGTGGCTTACCTTCGTGCCGGTGTTTGGCGTGTTTTTGCTGCTGGCTTGCGCCACGGTGGAAATCGCCGATTGGCTGCCCGCCCTGCTCATCTTCTGGGGCAAGCCGTGGCTCGATCGCAGCTTGCTGTTCATCCTGTCGCGGGCGGTGTTTGGGCAGTCCACGCGCTTTGCCGACCTGTGGCGCGAGCGCGCCGCCGTCTGGGGCCGGCAGTTGCCGCGCACGCTGCTGCTGCAACGCCTGTCGGGCTGGCGCGCGTTTACCCAGCCGATTTACCAGCTGGAAGGGCTGCGCGGCCAGGCGCTGCGCCAGCGCCGCAAGGTATTGCTGGCTGGCCAGCGCCCGATGGCCGCCATCGTGCAACTGGTTTTCGTGCATATCGAAGCCGCATTGGTTTTTGGCGTCTGGGCCGCCGTGCTGTGGTTTGCGCCGCAAGGCCACCGCGAAGGCGTGTTCGAATGGTTCAAGAACGCACAGGGCTACTGGAGCTTGCTGCCAGCGTGCGTGTACGCGGCCGTGGTGCTGGCGCTGGAGCCGTTCTTCGTGGCCGCCGGGCTGGCGATGTACCTGAACCGCCGCGTCGAGCTGGAAGCGTGGGACATAGAGCAGGAGTTTCGCCATGTCTTTGGCTAACCTGCGCTTCAAACATGATAGCTGCCAGCGCTTGCTGGTCGGGCGCTGGCGGCCTTTTTCATCAAAATTTTTGCTGCCGCTGCTGCTGGCCTGCGCCTGCGCCCATGCGCAAGCGCCCGCCGCGCCCGCCGCGCCATCACGCGAGCAGGCGCACGAAGCGCTTGAGCGCGTGCGCGCCGATCCGCTGCTGGGCCACCTTGAAACGCGCAAGGAACTGCGCCTGAAAAAGCGCGACGAACAAAAAGCGCCCGCCAAGGACAGCAACTGGGACTGGACGTGGCTGACCAACTTCATGAAATGGCTGGGGCAAACCGCGCGCGTGCTGCTGTGGGTGTTTGGCGCGCTGGCGGCGGCGTTTGTGCTGCTGCGCATCGGGCGCTGGATGAAAGCGCGCGGCGCGCTTGAACCGCTGCCGCGCGCCGCGCTGCCAAGCCATGTGCAAAACCTGGACATCCGGCCCGAGAGCCTGCCCGATGTCATCGGCGCCGCCGCCGCCGAGCTGTGGCAGCGCGGCCAGCAGCGCGCGGCGCTGTCGCTGCTGTATCGCGGCGCGCTCTCGCGCCTGGTGCACATGCACGCGCTGCCAATCCGCGCCGCCAGCACCGAAGGCGAATGCCTGGCGCTGGCCAGCCAGCGGCTGGACGCGCCGCGCGCCAACTTCTTTGGGCGGCTGGTGGACATGTGGCTGCCAGCGGTGTACGGCGCGCACATGCCGCGGCAGGAGCTGGCGCTCAACCTGTGCCGCGAGTTCGATCTGCAATTTGCGCCCGCCGTGGCGCGGGTAGAGCCAGCCTGATGCGCAATTGGCCGTGGCGTACCTGGCTGATCTGGGCCGCGATCTTGCTGCTGCTGGCGGGGGTGTTTGCCTGGCTGGCGACCATCTTTGAAATAACCGATGTGCAATCGCGCACGCCGCCCACGGGCGAAGCCGCCACCAATCCCCTGTACGCGGCGCAGGCGCTGGCGCGCGGCCTGGGCGCCGATGTCGCCTTGCACACCTCGCTCGACCCGCTGCCGCCGCCTGGGGCAACGCTGGTGCTGACCACCAATCACTGGAACCTGCTGCCCGGGCGCGACGACGCCTTGCGCGACTGGGTGCGGCAAGGCGGTCATCTGGTAATTCCAGGCCGCCTGCTGCGCGACAATGATGAAGACGGCCCGCTGATCCGCTGGCTGCCGGTGCGCTGGCCCAAGGCCAAAGCCAGCACCACTTGCGCCGCCGAACCAAAGGCCAGCGCGGATGCCAGGGCCAGGCCCGAAACGCCGTCCCAAAGCGACCCGGACGATGACGATGATGACAGCGCCGCCGTTGACCAAAACAATTCCGGCAACCCGCCCCGCCAGACAGACAAGCAAGGCAAATCGACTTGCGGCCAGCAGGGCGATACCGGCCAGGACGGCGAACCGGCGCTGGACCTGCGGCGCAACGATGCCTGCCGCTTTCTGGGCGAGACTGGCGACGCCGCCGGGCCGGGCTTTCGCATCTGCGAAACCTTTGTGTGGGGCGTGGAACCCAAGCCGGATGAAACCGTTCAATGGTCGGCCAGCGAAGCCGGCCGCCACCCCGCGCTGCTGCGCGTGGCCGCCGGTAAAGGCAGCGTGACGGCAATCGGCATCTGGGACGCCATGACGTGGCAACACATTCTGCGCGCCGATCACGGCCAGGCCTGGGCCGCCACGCTGCGCCTGCGCCCCGGCATGCAGCTTTGGTTTGTGTCCGAAGAAAGCCGCGAATCGCTGCTGGCCTGGCTGTGGCGGCAAGGCTGGGCCGCGCTGCTGCTGGGCCTGCTGGCGCTGGCCGCCGCGCTGTGGCGCGCCGCGCCGCGCTTTGGCCCACGGCTGGCGCTGCCGCGCGTGGAGCGGCGCTCGATGGCCGAGCAAATCATCGGCACCGCGCACTTTCTGGCGCGCAGCGACGCGCAAGCGCTGCACCGCGCCCAGTTGCGCGCACTCGACGAAGCCGCCGCGCTGCGCCTGCCCAGTTGGGCCAGGCTGGATTTGCCCACGCGCGCGCGCGCCATCGCCGCCCTCACCAACTTGCGCGACAGCGCGCTGGCCAGCGCCATGACCAGCGGCGCGCGCAGCGCGGCCAATCTGGAAGCCGACCTGTGCTATCTGGAAACCGCCGTGCGCCGCCTGCGCGCTGGCGCGGCGGCGCCATCCAAAACCTCTTTCCACTGACTGCCTCAACCCCAACCATCATGCAAACCATCCAACCCGAAAACCTGACCCGCGCCGCCGAACTGCTGGAGCGGCTGCGCGGCGAACTGGGCAAGGCCGTCGTCGGCCAGCAAGATGTCGTCAACCAAATATTGCTGGCGCTGGTGGCCAGCGGCCACGCGCTGATCGAAGGCGTGCCCGGCCTTGGCAAAACCCTGCTGGCGCGCGCGCTGGCAAAAGCCATGCGCCTGAGTCACGCGCGCATCCAGTTCACGCCCGACCTGATGCCATCGGACATCACCGGCCACACCGTGCTCGACCCCGCCGCGCCGGGCGAAGGCGGGCTGGGCACCTTGCGCGTGCGGCGCGGGCCGGTGTTCACCAACTTGCTGCTGGCCGACGAGATCAACCGCGCCCCCGCCAAAACGCAAAGCGCGCTGCTTGAAGTGATGCAGGAATACCAGGTCACGCTGGAAGGCCAGACGCTGGAACTGCCGCGCCCCTTCATGGTCATGGCCACGCAAAACCCGGTCGAAACCGAAGGCACCTACCCGCTGCCCGAGGCGCAACTGGACCGCTTTCTGCTCAAGATCGAAATCGGCTTTCCGCCCCAGGCCGACGAATCGGCCATCGTGCGCCGCGCCACCGACGAGCAGGCAGGCGACCAATTGCCGCTGGAAGACGTTTCACCCGTGCTGGACGAGCGGCTGGTGCAAACCCTGCAACGCATGGCCGCCTACGTGCGCGTGGATCAGCAAGTGCTTGACTACGCCGTGCGCGTGGCCCGCGTCACGCGCGAATGGCCGGGCCTGGCCGCCGGTGCCGGCCCGCGCGGCGCCATCGCGCTGGTGCGGCTGGCGCGCGCCCACGCGCTATCCAAAGCGCGCGACTTCGCCACCCCCGACGACGTAAAACAGCACGCCCTGCCCGCGCTGCGCCACCGCGTGCAGCTTGCAGCCGACGCGCAACTGGATGGCCGAACGGTGGACTCTTTGCTGCAAGCCGCGCTGGATAGCGTGGAAGCGCCGAGGATGTGAACTGGCCTCAATTCATACCGATCAATCTTCAATCGAGAACGAAATGGAGAGCCAACTTTTCCTTCGTCATTCCCGCGAAGGCGAGAATCCAGGAGGCGTTACCTCGATCCGGCGTTTGTTTTGTGATGAGCGTTTGTGGATTCCCGCCTGCGCGGGAATGACGAGAAAGACATGACTCTCCCACTCCCCAGCCGCCGCAGCCTATGGGTCTTGACCCTGCTGGCCGCCGCCTGCGCCGTGGCTTTGCTGCTGGGCGCGCCCCTGTCCTGGCCGGGCGGGGTGGGCGCCTCGCCGCTGGCGTGGGCACTGCTTGGGCTGCTGACCGTGGGGCTGGTGTGGCTGGTGGTGGACGTGGTGCGCAGCCGCCGCGCGTGGCGCGCCGCCCCGTTGCAGGTGCGGCGGCTGCTGCCGCATGCGCTGGCGCTGGGCGTGCCGACGGTGGTGCGCGTGGAAGTGGAAAACCCGGGCCGCCACACCTGCGTGGCCGATCTGTTTGACGAGGTGGATCCGGCCTTCGCGTTCGACGGCCTGCCGCGGCGCATCACCGTTCCAGCGCAAAGCAAGCTGGAGCTGCGCTACACCGTCACCGCCCGCCAGCGCGGGCCGGCGCGCTTTGGGCGGGTGCAATTGCGCTGCCGCTCGCTGGCCGGCAGCTTCGATCAACCCATGCTGTTGGGCCAGCCGTGCGAGCTGCGCGTGTTCCCCAACTTTGCCGCGCTGGCGCGCTATGCGTGGCTGGCGGGCGACCGGCGGCTGGCGCAGATCGGCATCAAGACCTACGCGCAGCGCGGCAGCGGCACTGACTTTCGGCAACTGTCGGAATACCGCACGGGCGATCCGGTGCGCCACATCGACTGGAAAGCCACGCTGCGCCAGAACAAACCGGTGGTGCGCGAGTTCCAGGACGAGCGCGACCAGCGCGTGCTGTTTTTGCTCGACTGCGGCCGCCGCATGCGCGCCGACGAGGGCGAGCGCGCCATCGGCGGCAGCCACTTCGACGACGCGCTCAACGCGCTCATGCTGCTGTCCTACGTCGCGCTGCGCGAGGGCGACGAGGTGGGCGTCATCACCTTCGGCAACCCGCCCGGCCAGTCGCGCAGCTTTGCCCCGCGCAAGGGCTTGAACACGCTGGGCGCGCTGATGAACGCGCTGTACGACCTGCAACCCAGCGCCACCCATTCCGACTACGCCGCCGCCGTGCGCGAGGTGGCGCGCGCGCACCCGCGCCGCGCGCTGGTCATCATGCTCACCAACTTCCGCGACGAAGATGCTGATGAGCTGCGCCCGGCCCTGCAACTGCTGCGCCGCCGCCACCTGACGCTGGTAGCCAGCCTGCGCGAGCGCGTGATCGGCCACCTGGCCGCGCGCCCACTCGACACGCCCCGGCGCGGCGTGGAAGTGGCCGCCGCGCACCTGTTTGAGCAAACCAGGCGCGACGCCTTTGCCCGTGTGGTCAACCACGACGCGCTGTCGATCGACGTGGAACCGGCGCAACTGGCCACCGCGCTGGTCAACCGCTACCACGCGGTCAAGCGCGCGGGGCTGCTGTAATCAACCACCAGGAACCAATATGACCAGCCCCAACAACCCCTACGCCCCGCCCGCCGCCACGGTGGCCGATGTCGTGCCAGCCGATGACACGGACTTTCAGCCGGTCAAAATATTCAGCGCCAGCGGGCGCCTTGGCCGCATGCGGTTTTTTGCCTACATGTTTGCCGCCAACTTCATCCTGAACATCGCCTCGTCGATCCTCGGGATGATCATCGGCGTTGGCGCCGCCGCCAGCGGCGTGGCGCCACAGACCATGACCATCATCAGCATGGCGCTCGCGGCGATCTTCACCATACCCGCCCTGATCTTCTACGTCATGCTGGGCATCCGGCGCAGCCACGACATGAACCTGTCAGGCTGGTTCGTGCTGCTGACCTTCATTCCGCTGGCCGTGCTGTACTGGCTGTTTGCCCCCGGCACGCAAGGGCGCAACCGCTTCGGCGCGCCGCCGCCGCCCAACAGCACGGGCGTGCAAGTGCTGTTCTGGATCGCGATCTTCTTCATGGCGCTGGGGCTGATCCTCATGATCGTGGCCATTGGGGCGTTCATGTATCTGTCTGGCCGCTGACAGCGCGCAGGCGGCGCAAAACCAGCGTCTGCATCAAACTACAAAATAAATAGCTGCCAGCGCTTGTTGTGTACGGTTTTTAGAACGAAAACATGCGCAAATGCTTGCTGATCGAGCGCTGGCAGATATTCAATCAATAGCGATATTTCGTCATTCCCGCGCAGTTCCCGCTTTCGCGGGAATGACAGGGAATCCAGACAGCGCATCCATCTTCAGTAAATAACCAAGGCCCAATGGATTCCCGCCTGCGCGGGAATGACGGCCGAGATGCGTCACAGGCAATTAACGCGGCACGGACAGTTTGCCCGCCGCCAGTCACGCCGCCACCGGCGGCTGATCCAGATCGAACGCGCGGTGCAGCGCGCGCACGGCCAGTTCCATGTACTTTTCGTCAATGACGACCGAGGTCTTGATCTCGCTGGTGGAGATCATCTGGATGTTGATGCCTTCCTCGCTCAGCGTGCGGAACATCTTGCTGGCCACGCCCACGTGGCTGCGCATGCCGATGCCGACGATGCTGACCTTGCAAATGCGCGCGTCGCCCGTCACCTCGGCCACGCCCAGCGCGGGCGCGACCTTGTCCTTGAGCAGGGCGATGGTGCGCGCGTACTCATTGCGGTGCACGGTGAAGGAAAAGTCGGCCTTGCCATCGCGCGGCACGTTCTGGATGATCACATCCACCTCGATGTTGGCGTCGGCCACCGCGCCCAGGATTTGAAACGCGATGCCGGGCGTATCAGGCACGCCCAGCACGGAAATTTTTGCCTCGTCGCGGTTGAAGGCAATGCCGGAAACAACGGCTTGTTCCATTTGTTCATCTTCCTCGAAAGTGATCAGGGTGCCGGACTTGGCTTCTTCGGCAAGATCGATGTCCCACGGCGTAAAGCTTGACAGCACGCGCAGCGGCACCTTGTACTTGCCGGCAAATTCAACCGATCTGATTTGCAGCACCTTGCTGCCCAGGCTGGCCATCTCCAGCATCTCTTCAAAGCTCACGCTTGCCAGCCGCCGCGCCTCGGGCACGATGCGCGGATCGGTGGTGTACACGCCATCCACGTCGGTGTAAATCAGGCATTCATCGGCCCCCAGCGCCGCCGCCACCGCCACCGCCGACGTATCGCTGCCGCCGCGCCCCAGCGTGGTGATATTGCCGCGCGCATCCACGCCCTGAAAGCCGGTGATGATCACCACCTTGCCCGCGTCCAGATCGGCCAGCACCTTGCGGCCGTCGATGCTGTCAATGCGCGCCTTGGTGTAAGCGCTGTCGGTCATCACCGGCACCTGCCAGCCCGCGTAGCTGACCGCCGCCATGCCCTCGGCCTGCAAGGCAATCGCCAGCAGCGCCGACGACGCCTGCTCGCCCGTGGCCGCCAGCATATCCAGCTCGCGCAGATAGTCGGCGTTTTGCGCGGCGGGCGCCAGCTCCTTGGCCAGCGCCAGCAGGCGATTGGTCTCGCCACTCATCGCGCTGGGCACCACCACCATCCGGTGGCCCGCGCGCGCCCACTTGGCCACGCGCTTGGCAACCTGAGCAATGCGCTCGGTCGATCCCATCGACGTGCCGCCGTACTTATGAACAATCAATGCCATGTGAGCAAAATGCGGGTGCAAAAAGGGTTAATTTTATCAGAGGCCCCAACGGCTTCAGCCAAGGCAAGCGCGGCGCGAAACAGGGTAATCGGGTGGCATGAATGGGGTAATTTTTCAAGTCATTACCCCATTTCACGGAATCGAGCGCGCCCGCGCGATAATGCAAAAATCATAGCTTGCTGCCCAAGCGTCACCTGATTTCAAGACTGTTTTATATCGCAAAAATAGACCACACTTTGGCACTCAGCTATCTGATTGATAGTATCCACTTTTCCAGAAGCAAGAAAAAACCCCTTCCCCGCCTGCGCGTGGAAAGGGTCTGTGTGGAGCGCGAACGCTCAGGCTTTGCGCCGCAGCGTGAAAAAGGCCATTGCGGCCAGCAGCAGGCCGGTGAAGGCCAAGCTCAACTCGGACAGCGTGGGAACCGATGTCGCCGTGCCGCCGCCGCCACCGCCCGGCGGTACCCAACCCACATTGTCGCCATACGTGCGCAAGCCGGACAGCGTGGCCGTATCAAGAGCAGCGCCGAGCGCAGCAGCTGACGGCTGACCGCCGCCGGCGGCCGTTGCCAGCGCATACACGGTGAACACATAGTTGTGCGTGCCAGTCCCAGACGGCGGGCAAGCGCCGGCGTAGCCGTTCGTGCCCCAACTGTTGGCAGCCTGTGTGCCGGCAGGCATCGACGCGGCCACGTTGTAGGGCAAAGACAAGCTGGTTTGCCCGGCTGGCACGGCAATATCCCACGCCTCCCAATGAAGCCATGGAACCGTGGTGTCTTCCATCATGATGACCAGCGTCTGAGTGCCCGCCGGAATACCCGTGATCTCCAACGGCGGCGACCAGTTGTTGCCACTGCATTGCCCCGGAACACTGTAGGCAAACGGGTTGGGAATCACCCCGCCATTGGCGAACGCTGGCGAGGTCACCGCCATTTGGGCCTGAGCTGCGGCAGAACATGCCAGCACCCCTGCGGCCAACGCCATCTTCCATTTCCAACCAAAAGACTGTTTCTCCATGATTCTTTCCTGTGTGACAAGTAAGCGGGAACTGCATCTGCGCCCTGTGGCAGACGTACAGTGCGCATCATTTTAATCATATATTGAAAAATATTCCAATTTTTATTGAAACCAGATGCTGCACCTTTACTACCTTCGCCCGAATGTCACGCGACCCTGCGCCTTCATCCGCCGAAGCCAAAGCCTTTGCGCAGCGCCTGCGGCAAGCATTAAAAGAGGCTGGCTGGCCAGCCTCATCCACCGTGGTGGCGCACCAATTCAATCTGCGCTATTGGGGGCGCAGCATCTCGGTGCAAACGGCCCACAACTGGTTGCAGGGCACGTCTTTGCCCCGGCAAGACAAGCTGCGCGTGCTGGCCGAGTGGCTGCGCGTGGCGCCCGAGGCGCTGCTGCTGGGCGCGGCCCCGGCGTTGCCCGCCACGCGCGCGGCAAGCCTGGCCAAGCGCGGAGAAACGCCGCCGGACGCGCTTGGGCTGGCCGACGAGCGCATGTTGCAGATTTACTTGCGCCTTTCAAGCGAGAGCCGCCACACCGTGCAAACCGTGGTGGCCGCCTGCGAGGCGCTCGACGCCGCCCGCCGCGCCAGCGCGCCTGCGGCGAAGCGGGCAAAGGGGTAGGGCGGGGTTTACCCCGCCATCACATGTCGAATCTTTGCGAAATGGCGGGGTAAACCCCGCCCTACGGTTCTCGTCATTCCCGCGAAGGCGGGAATCCAAACAGCGTTGGTTTCGAGGTGACGCTCATGGATTCCCGCCTTCGCGGGAATGACGGAATCACACCTCACGCCACATCAACACCTCCCCCTGCCGCTCGATGAAGCCGTGGCCGAGCTTGATCCGCACGCGATGACCGCGCGTGGTGCAGTGGGCGATTTGGTCCAGCAGTTCTTCAAGCTGCGCGGCGCTGGGGCGGCAGTGGTGGTGCGCGGCCAGCCATTGGCGCAGGGCGTTGGCCTGGCGTGGGCGCGTGAGCTGTTGCAGGGCGGCGATGCGCGGGGGCTGGCCGGTGGTTTGCAAGTCTTGCGCGGCCAGCTCTTGCAGCAGTTGCTGCGCCTGCGCGGCGTGCGCGGCGCTGCGGGCGAAGGTGGCGCGAAAGTGGGGGAAGGCGGCTTCGATGGCTGGCAGCAGTTGGGCGCGGATGCGGTTGCGCACAAAGCGCGGATCGGCGTTGCTGGGGTCGTCGATCCACGCCACGCCCTGGGCGCGCAGCCAGTCGCGCAGCTCGGCGCCGGAGAGCGCGAGCAGGGGCCGGTGGTAGCGCAGGCCATCGCGCAGCGCCAGCGCGGGCATGGCGGCCAGCCCGGCCAGACCCGCGCCGCGGGCGAGGGCGATGAGCAGGGTTTCGGCCTGGTCGTCGGCCTGGTGCGCGAGCGCGATGTCTTGCAGGCCGTGCTCGCGCGCCAGCGCGGCCAGCGCGGCATAGCGGGCGTGGCGCGCCGCCGCTTCGGGGCTTTCGCCGGCGGCAGGCCGCGCATCGACCCGGCGCACGTGCAGCGGCACGCCAAGCCGCGCGCACACGCCGGCGCAGTGGCGCTCGAACGCATCCGCCGCCGCCTGCAAGCCGTGGTGCACGTGCAAGGCCTGCACCTGCCCTGGCCAGCGCCGCGCGCAGGCCAGCAGCAACGCGGTGGAATCGGCCCCGCCGCTGAAGGCGACGGCCAGCGGCAAAGTGGGCGTCAAGGCGGCAAGGGCTTGTTCGATAGGATTCATTGCACGGCCTGATTGGCGGCATACCTTGGAATCGTCATTCCCCCGCGTAGGCAGGAATCCAGGCAGCGTTGGTTTCGAGGTGACGCTCATGGATTCCCTGTCATTCCCGCGAAGGCGGGAACTTCGCGGGAATGACGAAAAAAATCTTGTTCCGACTTCAATTGACCCCAATCCGCGACGCGCGATAGCGCCCAGTTGATGGTTTCTTTCATGTCAACGCCTCGACCGCCTGCTCCCAATCAGGACAGCGCACAAAGCCATGCGTCAGCGTCTCTTGATAGAGGCGATTGACCTGGGCAATGGGAACCTTGTTTTCAACCGCGCAACGCACGATCAGTTGCGGCTCCATTTCGCAAAACATCGCGGCCAGGATCGCGTCGGCTGCTTCCGATCCGGCGGACAGCTTGCCGTTGCGCAGTGAGTTGCACACGTCATGCTCGTCGAGCACATGGCCGTATGGCGCGTTCATCTGACCCACGATGAGTGCTGCTGCTGTCATGCCGTTCTCCTGTTTTCAAAAATTGGGGCCGGAGAACCCCCATTGTCCCATCAGCGTTCAGCCTTGGTGTCGTTGTACCGCCCGTAGCTTTGCAGCCGCTCGTAGCGGCGGTCGAGCAGTTCTTTGGTTTTGAGGTCGGCCACCTGGCGCCAGGCGTCGCCCAGGGCGCGCTTTAAAAAGGCGGCCATCTGGCGCGGGTCGCGGTGCGCGCCGCCTACGGGTTCGCTCACGATTTTGTCCACCAGGCCCAGCGCCTTGAGGCGGTGCGCGGTGATGCCCAGCGCCTCGGCGGCTTCTTGCGCCTTGTCGCTGGTCTTCCACAAAATCGACGCGCAGCCTTCGGGGCTGATGACGGAGTAGATGGAGTACTGCAACATCAGCGCCTGATCGGACACGGCAATGGCCAGCGCGCCGCCGGAGCCGCCTTCGCCGATGATGGTGGCGATGATGGGCACCTCGAGCTGCGCCATCTCGTAGATGTTGCGGCCAATGGCCTCGGACTGGCCGCGCTCTTCGGCATCCAGGCCGGGGAAGGCGCCGGGCGTATCGACAAAGGTGAACACGGGCAGCTTGAATTTTTCGGCGGTCTTCATCAGCCGCAGCGCCTTGCGGTAGCCCTCGGGGCGCGTCATGCCGAAGTTGCGCAGCGTGCGCTCCTTGGTATCGCGCCCCTTTTGGTGGCCGATGACCATGCAGGCGTTGCCGTTGAAGCGCGCCAG
>Ga0209628_10000161_pt1 | contig 37528 bp, 25 predicted proteins | sample TergutCu122P4_FD_187285 | JGI IMG/M metagenome (GOLD analysis project Ga0209628, IMG submission 187285) | Cubitermes ugandensis P4 segment gut microbial communities from Kakamega Forest, Kenya - Cu122 P4 (SPAdes) (version 2) | ecosystem: Host-associated > Arthropoda: Insects > Digestive system... | reverse complement strand
GTTCCATGACACGAATTCCTTAATTTGTGAAAAAAATAATATAAATCACGCAACTCCTTTATAACAAAATACTTGGAAATCGAAAATAGCAATAGACAGTCAAATTACTCAGTTTTCGACACAATTTCCTACCTAAAATCACGGCTACACCCTATGTGAAGGTTTACTCGTGTCGTTTTTTGTTGCGCAATCCTGCGATTGCGTTTCTGTTCGTTTTATCGTCCGCCGATCAGGCTTGCGGCGTATTGCGGTAACTGGTTGGCGATACCGAGGACCTGCGTGCCGGACTGGACGAGAATTTGCGCCCGGGTCAAACGTGAACTTTCCACCGCAAAATCGGCGTTGGAAATGTCCGCCTCCGCATTGACCATCTGCTCCAGCGTGTCCTCCAACGCTCCCAGGTTCGGCTCCAACGTGTACCGTTGCAACGTTCCAAGCCGACCGCGGAGAACCGTGATGACACCAATCGCTTCCTGGACGATTTTGTCGGCGATTTTGCAGCCTTCAATCGTTGAAAGGTCCGCCCGCTCGCCGGATTTCAATTCGTACATGTATCCACTCAAACCGCCGAGCCGCGTCGTATTGATGCTCGGAATGCCGATTCGAATCTGCTGATTCGTTACTACGTTCGGGCCAAGCTGAAACGTCGCTCCGCCGCCGGTAATCTGGAAGTTCGTCTGGTCTCCCGCTTTGACCGATTCGGACATTGAGAGACTGAAATCGAGCAACGCCGTGTGAATCGAAAGGTTACGACCGTTGGCAACCATGTTGACACCATTCATCTGGGCGTTCATGTCTTTGCCTTTCGCTTCTTCGGCGGTTTTTCCGTCCGTCCCTTTCACTTCGAAGTCACCGTTGATGACGCGAACGGTCACGTATTGCCGCGAACCTTCGTAAACGGATTCCAGCGTCAGCTTGTTCGGGTCTTCGTCGAACGCCCCGGTCAATAACGCTCCGCCGGGAATACCGACTCTCACGACACCACCGGAAAGCGACACGGCGTCGTCGTTGACTGTTACCAGTCCGGTGCCGCTCCCATCGGCAAGCGAGACCAGGAAAAGACCTTTGGTCGTCGGCGAGGTTTCGATCAATTCCTTGACCTGCGCCGCCGTCGTAACACCTTCAGCAATACTGATCGTGATGAGCTTGTTCCTCGGATCGTAAACGACGGAAGGATTGTCGTCCGGTTCAATGATACTCTGGTAGCGAACCGTGACACCTTCAAACGCCGGGCCTTCCATCGTTGCCGTGAGGGTATACGAGGCACTGTCGCCGTTGACCGCGACGACCTGACCGCTCGGTTTGCGGTACTCTTCGTAGGTGTTCGCACTTTCGAACACGATCGGGTTGCTGATCCAGTTGCCGCAATCGTCGTAGTGCCCCGTCGGCAACAGGATGCCTCTTCCCCCTTCGTCCTGACAGACAAAATCGGCGACGTTGGCGATTCCCGGCGGATGAAGCAGGCTCACACTGATACCACGGGTCTGTTCCGCCGTTAACGTGTCGAAATAATTGATCAAATCCTGGGCCGTCGTAATGGAACGTCCGTCGGCATCCGTTGCAAGGTGAACGATCATCAAGACCGGATTGTCAACATCACACTGCGATTTCGGGATCGACGTAATCATCTTGAAATCCAGCATGGTTACGCCGGTGCCGTCTTTTCCGGGAACCATGTGCAACGTGTCGCCGCGAATATCGAGCCGTCCTTTTCCGTCGCTGCCCGGATAGTTGGAGGCGACGAACAAGGCTCTCGTCTGGACGGAGCTGCTGATGGCGTCAATGGCCGCCTGGGCCGTGATTTCGTCGTCCGTTCCGCCGAGGTAGACCGTAAGAATCCCCCCCTTGTGACCGCCGGTATTTCCGGTGTTTCCGATGCGCACCGGGGCATTTTCGACCACGCTCCCCAAAAGCTGCGTAAAATCGCACATGCCGGAATCGCTGTACGGATTGGAGTTGTACGAATAATCGAAATCGGCGGTGAAGGTGCCCTCTTCCTCGATGGCGGCCATCACCTGCTGCAACGTTACAGTGGCGTCATTGATCGTAATGACAAGCCGTTTCAGATCGGAATCGTACTTCGCAACGGCGGGTGCGGTCTGCGAACTGTTCCGCATCACCATGATATCGACATTATTGTACGTATCCCCTTTGTTGGTCGCCGTGAGGATGAAATTGCCGATTTCCTTGTTGGTGCCGTTGTCCGTAACATTGATGTCGCAATACGCAATGGCCGGCGTCGGCCCTTCCTCGTAAGTCGCGTAGTTGTCATCCGAAGTGAACGTTCCGTCCAACCGGACAAACCGTACGGCCACATCGTCGTACTGCGAGCCGGGCTGGGTTGCCATGATGGAGATCGCGGCGTTCTCATGGACCGCCTTCAAGTGAGCGTCCGCTTTGGCGACCGGGTCGTTGACAAACTCGATCCAAAGTTCCTGGTTTTTCTTGTCGGCACGAAATTCGATGTTCGGCGAATCCTTGGGACCGAGAAACTGAAGGCCCCGCTCACGGATGACGTCAAGTTCATCGCCGTAATAGGCCGCTTCCTGGAAGAGCGTTACAAGTCCGTAACCGTTGCTCCCGATTGCGTTTTCCGCGAAAAACATTTCCCGGAGAATTTCGTGGCTATTGATAAATTCAATCAGGTCGTTTGCGGTAACGACCGTGTTCAATCCGGTGTTCCCGCCGGTCATCGCGGCAAAATGGAAGAACGAGGTGATACCGGCTGCGTAATCGCCGGCCAGGAAAATCGCTCCGGTCCCGTCGCTGTCGGCAAAACGGTCTGCGGTTACGAGTTTTCCGACGATGATGTCGGCGTTGATGTCTTTGATGACATCCTGGGCCGTTGTAACACCTTCGACGGCGTTATAGATGATCGATCCGTGATTGGTGCCGACCTTGCCGCCGACGACGCTCACCAAGCCGGGCGTTCCAATGCTGTTGACCGTTGTGTTATATTCTCCGAGCTTGAAGGAATAACTCTCCGTAGGAGGTATTTGAGCGGCCATCCAGTCCGATAGCTTGTCCAGTTTGGTCCAACCGGTCGCAATTTTAATATCACCGGCGGGGTTGGCGGCGACGGAAACCGTTATGGCACCTTTGGTCGCTTCGTAAACGGCACCGATCAGGTCGGAGTAACTTGCCAACTTCAGGTTGCCGACGATATGCAAAACCCCTTCCTTCTCGTTGAAGGCGGCAACGACTTTTCCAGTGTCGTAGGTGGGACTGGTATCGTTTTCGATTTTGATGTCGATCCCACCGTACTGGTTCCCGACCGTACCGGCGGTAAACGTCAGGTAATTGGCACCGTCGTAAATCGTCGTGGTGGCACGCTGCGCTTTTTGAGAATAACTGACGACGCTTTGAACGGCGAGAATTTTTTCGTTTGCGTCCAGCATAAGGTTGGTCGGCACCTCCACGCCGGACAACCCGACGGTGCCGCGGATCACGTCGTTTGCAAGAACAGGCGTCAAATCCGCAGACGTGTTGTGCGTGCCAAGCGTCAATCTTGTCGTCGGAATCAACGGATCATAACCGACGGATACGATATACCCGTCGATGGCGTTGGCGTTACCTGCAACTTCGTACCTCAATCCCGCCGTTGAAAGGGCCTGGTTGAGCAGATTGACGGTGGCACTACTAAAGTCCAAAGCATCGATGGTAATCGTAACGACGCTTCCTTCCTGTTTTGCCGTAACGAACCCGGTCCCGAGCAGGTTGCCGGTTTCCGCAAACCGAAACTCGATTCCGTTGTACTGGCTTCCGGCGTCTTTGGCACTGATCGTCAAGGTTGCGCCGGGCGTCCCGTCGAGCGAAATCGTCGTTGAGGCTTTCTGGTCTTTGGAAACCGTGTTGGTTGCCGAGGTGTCAAACGTCGCTCCGCTGAGCACGTTATTGACATAAACAATGTCGGTATTGTTCAACGCTTCGCCGGGTGTGTTGGCAACGAGCGTAATGGCGTTACTGGTCCTGATGTCGTCGCCTTGAACCTTTCCGGACTGTGCGATTGTGTTACCGGAAAGACTCGGCACCGGACTGACGAACAAGTCGGAAAATGCGGAGTTGATCGCGTCGGAAATATCTTTGAGGGTCGCCGTCGGAAGGTACTGAACGTTGAGGGTTCCGTTTTTATCAAGATCAATCGCAACCGGTCCGCTCGTATAACTACCGCCGGGTTCCGCCGGAATGAGGTTCAACATGTAAACCCGTTTTCCTTCCGTGGAATAAATGCGAATCTCTTCTTTTCCGGCGGGCATACTCATGGAGTCAATCACATCCACGAAAAACGCCGTTGTATAGATACCGAGCATCGATTCGTCGACGACGGCCTTTGCCAGACTCCAAGGTTCCATTTGAAGCTGGAAATCAATGACACCGGTTTTCCCATAGGTCGGTTCGGTGATGACGACGTTCGTTGCACTGGAACTTCCGGCGGTGAACTTGATCGCGTAGTTCCCGGCGGCGGCCCCGGCGGTCAAGGCCGTCAGATTGATGTCGTTGTTACTTCCGGCACTGGAGAGCATGATTTGCCCATGGGTCGCTTCGGCACCGACGACGGCGCGCACCCCGGTCGCATCGGACATGGCGTTGATTCGCTTGGCGATGCTTTCGACACCTTCTCCGGCCTCGAATTTAAAGACGTTCTTTCCGTAGACGCCGCCGATTTCGACGTAACTTTCCTGCGCAACCGCTCCATAGGAGTAAACGAGCTGCGCACGCTCCGCTTCCTCGAGCACCTTGATTGCAATATCCACTGCCGGGTCCAACCCGAAGTTGGCGGCGTTGATTTGCAGGTTGGAAATCATGCTCCGATTGACTCCCTGCGTCGTGAAGTCGAACGAACCATCGAGCAAAAGCTGCCCTTGGTAGTTCGTCGTCTTTGCAATGCGGTCAATGGAATCAAGCGAGGCGTCAACCTGGAGCTGGTTCGCCTGAATTTGGTCCGGCGTCATGGCACCGGTGTTGGCGGACATGTTGATCAGTCCGCGAATGTCGTTAAGCAAGTTGGAGATTTGTCCGAGCGAAGAGTCGGCAATGGCAATCACGCTGTTGGCCCGTTGCGTGTTCTGAATCGCTTGCTTGGTTGCCGTAATATCGCTTTTAAGAAGCTCGCTGGCAATCAAACCGGCGGGATCGTCTTTGCCGGAGTTGATCCGCAAGCCGGTACTCAGCCGCGTGAGTATCTCTTGCAACTGGCCCATGTTCCGTTGGAGTTGAATCTGGGCACCGATCGCGGTTGCATTGGAGGCAACGTAAAGTCCAGTCATTTGTGCATCCTTTCACTTATTTTGACCTGATAATCAGTTCGTTCCGTATAAACCGAATGATCTGAACAAATCCTCAGGTCTCACATCAAATCCATTTGAGGCGATTTCCCCGATGTCTTTTTCGGCTATGTCAAATTGGAGAACGTAAAGAAATCAGAGAAAGAGACCAAAAGTTTCAACTCTACCAACGCAAGAAACGCAAAGACGGAACAATTGGAATAGCGATAAGTGATAAGTGATAAGCGATAAGTGATAAATGGAGAGTGGAGAGTAGCGAGCAGGAAAAACAGGTAGTCTGAGAAAAATAAACGGCGTGGGCACAATAGGCAGTTCGCTCCCCATTTCACACTCTCCACAAATTTTAATTAACGAAAATGGGTAAAGTTTGCCGATTATTAGGAATACAGAGTCTTTTATAAAGACGAACAAGGCCTTAGTTGCGCAAGAAAATATGAATAACGACGCTCCTTTTTCTTTTAACGAAAGTCTTTCGACGTTAAAGATCAGCACGGTTTCCTCGTTTCCCGATGACGAGTTCGCGCCGATCAGACCTTTCGTTCCCCCCCAGAAAACAACGGACAATAACCCCCATCGTTTTAAAGTTGTTACGGATTTGCCGGGAGACGAATCTTTACTCGTGCGTTTTGATCCTTCCCATACGGAAACACTGGACCACCAGGAGGAAATCCAGCGGCAGTACGAAGACGTCAACCTCCGGGAAAGCCAACTCAACGCCCGAATCGCTCAATTTGAAGCACTTGTACGTAATACCCAATTGATGCTCAAAGAGGAGATGGAAGCTCTGACCGAGCGTGAAGCGAAAGTTGAGGACTTACGAAAATCGCTTCAAACTCAAAAAGAGTCGCAGGAAAACGAACGTTGCGAACTTCTGGCCAGAAAAGCGGAGATCGAAAAACGTCTGGAACAGAGGGAAAAAGAAATGGTTCAACTGGCGATCCAACGTGAAAACGAATGGGCCGGTTCGTTGGAACTCTATCGGGCGGATTTGGAGAAGCAACTCCAGCAATACCTCGACGAATACAAGCAACGATACGCTCAAAAATGCGAGGAAAACCGACTCGCTTACCAAGCGGCTTTTCAGGAAGACCGCAATCGATTGGATGCCCGCGAACAGGAGATTTTGACGGAATGTGAAACGCGACTCAAGAAACGGGAAGAGGAAATTCAAGCGAAAAAGCAGGAATTGCAAAAAGAGTTTCTTCTCAAACAAGAGGATTGGGAACGGCAATTGACGAGCCGGGCCAGAGAAATGGAGGAAAACCTTCAACGCCGTTTCCGGGAAGCGGACGCCGAATTGTTGGCAAGACGTGAAGAATTTGACGCTCGAGCGGCTCGCCGTGAACAGCATATCAAGCAACGTGAGGCGATTCTCCGGGAAGCGGAACTCGAATGGACGCAACGACGCGAAACGTTTGAAAAACAGTGGGCCGAGTACGAACAACTACGGCAGGAGAAACTCCGCCAGTTCGCCGAACAAGACGCCCGATTGGAGGAACGCCAGTATTTTTTGTCCGAATGGGAAACACGTTTGAAAGCGAAGGAATCTCACTTAACCCATCAGGAAGATTCCTTGAAAGTCCGCGAAAAACAGGTCTTGATGGACGCGGAAAAATTCAAGCGGCTCCGGGAAATCGAAGAGGAAGTGCTTCAATCGCAATCGGAATCGACCCGAATGAGGGAAGGAATCGTTCGTGAACGGCATCAGCTTCAAAAAACGATTGAAGCGGACCGGCAACGGCTCAAGGAGTCGCACGACTTGGCAACCCGGCGGCTCGAAGAGGAGCGAATGGAACTGGCGTCGCAAAACAAGAAGATGGAACAAATGCGACTCACGCTGGAGCGATCCCGGGAAGAACTGGGACGGATGCACCGTGAAACGCTGGAAATTCGGCTTGCGACGGAAGAGCTTTGGCTTCGCTTGACGGACAACGCCGCACCGGAAGAGATTAAGGCATCCATTACCCGCATTCGGGCAAGACTTGGCGAACAATACCGGGACGCGCTTGCAGACGTTGAAAAACAAAGGGAGGAAGTGAAGCAATTGCGTCAACAGTTATTGTTGCGGCAGGAAAAACTTCTCCAAAAGCGGGAGGAATTGGATCATTGGGCGACGCAATGCGAGGAAGCACTGTTTGAAAAGGAAAAACAGCTTCAAGTTCGGGAGGAAGAACTGGATCGGCAACAGGTGGCCGTCTACGAAACGCTCCGAAGACAGCGAAATGTTATGGTCTAATCATGGAAAAAATTACCGAACAATCCTCCCTTTACGACGACCTGGAGAAGAAAAGCGTCGGCGAACTCCTGGAGTGCATGAATCACGAAGACCGCCTTGTCCCGGAAGCGGTTGGGCAATGTTTGCCGCAGATCGAAAAACTCGTTTCCGAACTCGTTGACCGGATGAAACGCGGCGGTCGGCTTTTCTACATCGGAGCCGGAACAAGCGGTCGGCTTGGAATTCTTGACGCCTCGGAAGTTCCTCCGACGTTTGGTGTGCCTCACGGTTGGGTCGTCGGACTCATTGCCGGGGGAGACCGGGCAATCCGGCGAGCGGTCGAATCTGCCGAAGATCAACTCGACGGGGCCTGGAACGACCTGCAGGAATTTGCAATCGGCCAGGACGACGTTTTGGTCGGAATCGCGGCGTCAGGGACAACCCCTTACGTTGTCGGCGGTTTGAGAATGGCTCGGCAACAGGGAATTTTGACCGGTTGCGTTGTTTGCAACCGCAATTCACCCGTCGCCAGTGAAGCCAATATTCCGATTGAGGTGATCGTCGGCCCGGAATTTGTGACCGGAAGCACCCGCTTGAAATCCGGGACCGCCCAAAAACTGGTGCTCAACATGATTACGACGGCCACGATGATTCAACTCGGTCGCGTCAAAGGGAACAAAATGTACGACATGCAGTTGACTAATGCGAAACTCGTCGATCGTGGAACCCGAATGATTATGGAAGCGACCGGGCTTGGTGCCGAAGAGGCCAACGCCATGCTTTTGGAACACGGAAACGTTCGCAAGACGGTTGAGATGTGTTCACTCCGTGCGGATTAAGATTCCACAAACATTGCGTGATACTATGGGACGACAGACAGCAGAAGACAGACGGCTGACGACAGACGACAGACGGCAGGTAAAAGAGTTCTGTGGTCTGCCGACAGCCGCCTTGGATATCGGCAACAGCCGTACAAAAATTGCGTTGTCTACACAAGATGCGGTCCGGCATTTTCGGACGATTTCGTCGGCGATGCGGGCTTGTGAGACCGAAAACGCCGTTCGTTGGGGAATCGGAAGCGTTTGTCCGGCCAAAACGGAAAAAATCGTCGGGCAAATCCGGCAAAGGCGGCCCGGCGATATTATCATGGTTTTGAAGGTAAAAGACGTTCCGCTCAAAGCCGAAGTGAACCATCCTGAAAAAGTCGGGATCGACCGGCTTTTGGCCGCTTACGCCGCCGTCTGCTGGAAACGAAAACGCTCCGGGAACGCCCCGATGCTTCTGTGCGATCTCGGAACGGCAATCACGGTTGATCTTATTTCGCCCGACGACGTTTTTCTCGGCGGAGCGATCCTGCCCGGCATGAAATTGGCCGCGAAAAGTCTACGTCGGGGAACCGCACAGTTGCCCAGAATGGACTCTTTCGAGGCATCAACGTTTCCCGGCAGGAATACGGCTGACGCGATTCGGACCGGGATTTTCAACGAAACCGTCGGCGCAATCCAACGTTTTTACGATCTTGCCGCTTCAAAATTTTCCAACGTCAAGCCGCTTCTTCTTTTGACCGGCGGGGACGCCGAAGTGGTTTTTCCCGAAATTGAACGGGAATTTCCGGCTTTTTTCTTGCCGCATTTGGTTTTGGACGGAATTTATACCGTCGTTTCTGCGTCTAACCGTTAAGTCCCGACGCTAACGGGTTTAACGGTTGTACCGACAATGCCCAAAAAAACGTAAAACCGTTTTGTGCTTTGCCGATAATGCGGATTGGTGAACCACTACGCCGCATAAGGTGCGGCATAACATTACTACGTCGCACAGAGAGCGACGGCTAAAAAAGATTCCCATGATTTCCCGGAAGATGTATACGCGAACACTTATGTTCGAACCGTTGGAAGAACGTCTTGCTCTTAATTCCGCGCCGATTCTGATGGGCTTGCCGGAAGTGATCTACCTAACCCCGGGCACGAGCTATCACGTCGCCCTCAACGGACAAGACGCCGACAACGACCGTTTGAATTTCTCGGTTGCCAGTACGAGCAACAGTTTATTCGACGCTTACGTTCTCGAAGGGAACAAAAGCGTCAAATTTTCCGTGTACCAGGAAAAAACGTCCGGGAAGGAAGATTGGGAACTCGTCGGTAATATGATTATGGAGCTTTTCCAACAGGAAGCTCCGATCACCACCCAGCGGTTCATGGACATCATCAACGGCACGCCGATTGGCGGGAACACCTACACTTACAACGGCGTTCCGATCCACCGGATTATCGACGGGTTCATGATTCAAGGGGGAGATGTTCAGTACGGTAACGGCTACGGAGGAACCGGCGTCAAATTTCAAGATGAATATCATGATCTTTTGCAACACTCCAGTCGCGGAATTGTCTCGACCGCCAACTCCGGAGCGAATACCAACGACAGTCAGTTTTTTATCACCGATGTTGCAACACGCGGCTTGGACGGCAAGCATAATGTGTTCGGCTTCGTAACCAAAGGGGACGACATCCGGGAACAAATCAGTGCCCTTCCAACCTATGGAACGACGTACGACGACATTCCGGCGGAGTATCAATATCTTTACGATGTTCCGATCTGTACCGTCAAGACGGACAACTTCGAGATTTTTGACGACTACGAAAACGGGACGCTCCGTCTCGTCGTGCCGAAAAACGCTTCTCCCGGTGAATCGCAAGTAACGGTTTACGTTTCCGATGGTGTCAACGCACCGGTCCCGTACACGTTCACGGTTAAAGTGATTAATCCGCCGACGGCATTTCCGAGTTGGAACATTCCGGGCTACCTTGATTTGGTTTCCGGTCAGCCTTACACGTTTACGATCCCGGAGTATCCGCTTCCCGGTGAGGTGGAATATGACGTCGGGTATCTTCCGTCGGACTACGGGGATTCCAAAATCGAAATTATTCGTAACGGCAGGGAGGTTACGATCATTCCTCCGGCGACCGGCGGCGGTCTGACGTGGATCTATGTTCATGCCATCGTGAAGGACATGGGGGACTCTTACTACGATGGTGCTTATGACGGTTACGAGAAAGTCGCTTTGTTTATCGCGCCGTCGGCACCGCAAATTAAACTTGCTCCGCTGTCCGACACCGGAACACTGGGAGACAATATCACCTCGCGGAACAACGACAAGGTCGGAAACGAGCTGATTTTCGAAGTGTCCAACGTCGTGGAAGGGGCATCCGTTCGGCTTTATCGGGACGGCTATGAAATTCCCGGAACGTTTGTTTCCCAGGCACTTCAAGACAACGGTTTGTACACGCTGACGATCCGGCTCGATGCCGGGACAAACGCCGTGCTGGCCGACGGAACCCATCTGTTTACGGCAAGGCAAATCTTCACCCAGGCGGAAGTTTACGGACACCCCGCAATGGAGAGTCCGATTTCCCAGCAACTTGCCGTCGTGGTTGACACGAAAGGTCCGATCTTCACCAGGCCGAGCGGGCAAACGCTTTTCGACGCAAAAGTCGGAGAAGAACTGCAAGTCGAATTTACGACGCAAAATCAGTGGATCGTTCAGACAAAATTCACGATCCATTCCGTCAAGAACTCCCAGGGAGAAACCATCGCGGTTCCGAATGGTGTTACGATGACGGAAAACGGATTTTTCCTCTGGACGCCGACCGCCGGACAAGTGGACGAATACACGTTTGAAATCCAGGCGACCAACGGTAGCGGGCTTTCGGCCTTCATGTCAATCGAAATCGCGTTTCAAAGCGGTCCGGAATACACGATCACCGGCAATACGACCGTTCTTGAAGGCGAACTCATCGTTCTCGAACTTGCCTTGACCGACCCGAATTACGAAGGGGAAGTCGAGTTCTCGATCCAACCCGGTTCGCTTCCCGACGGAATCCATTACACGTTGGAAAAAACCGGCGATCACACCGCCGTTTTCACGTGGCAAACGACCAAGGCGGATGGAAGGAAGGAACCGTATAATCCGAAGTTTATCGTAACGGATGAAAACGGCGACACCCGGCGCAAGGACGTTGTGTTGACCGTCAACGCCGTTGAAACGCCGCCGTATTTCACCAATCCATTTGAAAGTCTTTACCAGTGGCGGGAATACGAGGCGTTTACGCTTCAACTGACCGCTGCCGACGACGATATTTACTTCGGCGAAAGTAATCCGCTCACGTTTTCCCTCGTCGGAACGTATCCGGTCGGTATGACGATCAACGCGCAAACCGGTTTAATCAAGTGGACGCCCGGCGAATCCCAGGGTGCGAAACGTTACGATATTACAGTTCGCGTCACCGACAAAACAAGCCTGTACGAAGAGAAGACGTTTGCAATCGTCGTTGATAAAGTCGACCGGCCACCGGTATTCACAACGGAAGACGGTTCGGTCTTCAAGGATGAGCAGGCGTTCGCCGATCAATACACATTCAAAAATCAATACACCGGAAAGCAGTTTTCCACGCAGGTTTTCGCAAGAGACCCGGACTATTATGACAACCCGGTGTTGCCGATCAACCAGGTGATTTACGAAATTGCCGGTGTAAGTTTCGTGTTTGGCGACGGAGTTCTCTATCCCGGCGACGACATTCCCGACGGAATGAAGATCAACAGGCAAACCGGGGAAATCACCTGGGACATTCCGGCGGATTTCCTTGAATCCGCGAGAACGGGATCGGTTTACCTTCAGATTATTGTTAAAGAAATCAAAGATTCCGGTCAGACGGGTTTGTCGTCCACAAGAACGATTAACATTCACTTGACGAGATACATACCGGACAACACGTCGGGCGGCCCTGACTCAAAACCGACCGATCCGAACGAGGCGATCATGCAAAAGCTGTTCGGTGAAATCGGAGCGTCCCGTTATTCCTCCATTTTGCAGGGAGACCTGGGGATGTTCGCCGGGCTTCCCGGTCGGCAAATCATCCAATACGTACAGCCGATTGATACTGGGCACAATTCCTACCACGGTTTCGGTGGTTCACTTCGGCCCAACGGGTTCGGAATCGACAATACCAAAAGCAGCGTTCCTGCGTCGGAGGAAAAAAGTGAAGAGGAGGAAAATTCCGAATCCACCACCAAAACCGAAGGAACACCGCAACAGAAAAACACAAGCGTCACTTCCGGATACCTTGACTGGATTGAAGGCGTTGCCGAAGAGGATGCGCTCGATGGCAGTGAATGGGTACGACACCTTGCCTGGAATCTCACGTATCCGACGGCTGACGACTCGCAATGGAGCACCGACAACGAAGAAGTTCCGGACATGGAGGGCGCAATCGCACTCCTCGCAGCGGTACAATAAAGGACATCGGGCAGGTGATAAGTGATAAGTGATAAGTGAAGAACTCCCACCGATTCCCGATGCCCGATGCCCGATGCCCGATTCCCGATGCCCGATGCCCTATGCCCTAATAATCATTTATGCACGAAATTGCTCAAACCATTTCCGATTCTGGTGTTGCCAAAGCGTCGGCGTCATTTCGACGTTTGTTTATTCTCGGGATTCTTGCCGGAGCCTATATCGCTTTTGCCGCGAATGCGTCCACGATGGCGGCGTTCAATCTTTTGATTGATCCGGCGACTTACGGACTGGGACGCTGTCTGGCCGGAGCGGTTTTTCCCGGCGGATTGATGCTTGTCGTCATCGCCGGCGGCGAACTGTTCACCGGCAATACGATGATGCTTCTTCCGCTTTCGCAGCGAAGAATCCGTCTGACCGGGTTGTTGCGGAATTGGTGCATCGTTTACGTTGGTAATTTCGTCGGTTCGATTTTCGTTGCTTGGTTAATTGTTTTTTCCCGACAATTGAGCACCGCGAATCACCTTTTGGGAGGCGTTGCAATCAACACGGCCGTTGCCAAATGCAGTCTGAATTTTTCCCAGGCCCTTGTTCTCGGTATTCTTTGCAACTGGCTCGTTTGTCTTGCCGTTTGGATGTCTGTGGCGGCGAAGGACATACCGGGAAAAATTCTGGCGATTTTCTTCCCGATTTGGCTTTTTGTGGCTTCCAATTTCGAACACTCGATTGCCAATATGTACTATATTCCCGTCGGACTATTCGCCAAGTCGAATCCGGCGTGGCTGGAAGCGGCCAAGTTGAGTCCGGAGGGTTTGGCGTCGTTGAGTTGGACAAATTTCTTCGTCGCCAACTTGCTCCCCGTTACGTTGGGCAATATCATCGGCGGCGGTGTGTTCGTCGGTCTCGCTTACGGATACGCCCTGAAAGGGGAAAAAGGGAAATAGTTTTTTTTCGTACCTATTCCGATCTCCGAAGAATTCCGGTAGAATCGTCGGCAGATTTTGTTAGCGACGGGGCTTGCCCCGCGTGGGAGTAGTGTAAAAATTAAACAGTTACAGAAAAACGTGAGTATTTTGGAAAATTGGGGAAGCGTCCCCGAAGGTTGGAAACATTATCACCTTCTTGACATTGAAAGCCTTCGTGCGGAGGAAATCACGTTATTGCTCGATCAGGCCGAACGTTTTCGGGCCGTGCTTGCTCAAGGGGACCGAAAAATCCCGCTCTTGACCGGCAAAACTTGCGTCAACATGTTTTTCGAGAATTCGACGCGAACCCGAACCAGCTTTAGCCTGGCGGCCCGGCGTTTGGGGGCCGACGTCGTGGATTTCACGGCGGCGGGCAGCAGTCTTTCCAAAGGGGAAACGATCATCGATACGGCGAAAAACCTCGAATCGATGGGGATTGATTGCGTCGTCGTGCGACATTCGTGTCCCGGAACGCCGAAACTGCTTTCGGAAAATCTCAAGTGTTCCGTGCTCAACGCCGGAGATGGTGCTCACGAACATCCGACACAAGCCCTGCTCGATATTTTGACGATCCGGCAACGACTCGGGCGGATCGAAGGACTTACCGTTGCGATGGTCGGCGATATTGCGCACAGCCGCACGGCAAGATCAAACATCTGGGGCCTCAAAGCACTCGGGGCACATGTCATCGTCTGCGGACCATCGACGTTGGTCTCCAAAGAATGGGAAAAAATCGGCGTGGAAACGTCGTATTCACTGGACAGTATTCTTGATCGGGTTGACGTTTTCAACTTGTTGCGGATTCAATTTGAACGGCAGGTGGTTCGCCCGTTCCCGTCGGTTCGGGAATACGCTCATTTGTACGGCATGAACGGCGACCGGCTTGCAAAGACGAAAAAAGACGTGTTAATTCTGGCCCCCGGCCCGATCAATCGCGGTTTGGAAGTAACGCCTGATGTTGCCGACGGTCCCCAATCGGCGATTTTGGACCAGGTAACCAACGGTGTTGCCGTGCGTATGGCCACTTTGTGGTGCTGCTTGACGTCGTCCCGCAGTTAGATGAATCGGGATTTTTCCTCTTTTCCGTCTTTTATGATTCGTTTTTTCACACTCCTTTGGGTTATTCCCCTGTTGCTGGGGACAGTTCATGCGAACGATCCGCTTGCCGACGCAATTCGCGAGTCCGTCAGCAGGGTCGCGCCCCGGCTGGTTCGCATTGATACCATTGGCGGATACGAAAAAATCGCCGGGGAATTTGCCAACGACGGAACGACGACCGGTCTGCTCATGGACGCTCAAGGGCACATCCTGACCAGTTCCTTCAACTTTATACACGAACCAAGTTCCATTTTGGTTCGGTTCCATGACGGCGTACGAAAAATCGCAAAAGTCGTCGCAACGGATTCCAGTCGAAAATTGACGCTCTTGAAAGTCGAGGTTCCTGAAAAAAATCTCGCGCTGATTGAACCGATGTCGCAACCGACGCTCCGGATCGGACAGTACGTCGTCGCGGTCGGTTGCGCTTTGTCGATAGAGGAACCGAACATTTCGTTGGGAATTCTCAGCGGGGAAAACCGGATTTGGGGAAAGGCGATCCAAACCGATGCAAAAATCAGCCCGAACAACTACGGCGGTCCGCTCTTGAATCTTCGGGGCGAAATACTCGGACTTTGCGTTCCGCTTTCGGCAATGTCCGACGAAACAACTGCCGGAGCGGATATGTACGACGCCGGTGTTGGACTGGTGATTCCGGTTGCGGACATGCTTGACTCCTTCGAAAGACTCAAAGAAGGGAAAAATCTTGAATCCGGTCTTCTCGGAATCGGATTCGGCGAACTGGCCCTTTTCGTTGGGCCGGCGACGATTGAGGAAATTGCAAAAGATTCGCCGGCTGCGAAAGCCGGACTGCGAAAAGGGGACCGGATCGTCAGAATCGATGAAACCGCCGTCGATTCCGCAATGGACGCGACCATCCAATCCCGCCGCAAATACGCCGGAGACACAATCAAAATCACAATCCTGCGAGGCGGGGATTCCGACGAAATCCCATTCGAGATTATCATCGCTCCCCGTTAACCCATGACGACTACACCTTTTTTGAATAACCATGTCTCCATTGATCGAAGTCCACATCACCACCGCGACGGAAGAAGAGGCGGTTCGTCTCGGCGAAGCGTTGGTTGACGCCCAACTTGCTGCGTGCGCCCAGATTTCCGGGCCGATTCGGAGCATTTACGTTTGGGAAGGAAAAAAAGAGTCCGCCCAGGAATGGGTCTGTTGCCTGAAATCGCGGGAATCTCTCTTTCCCGAACTGGTTGAGACGGTTCGCAAAAATCATTCCTACCAATGCCCGCAGATTGTCGCCGTTGCGATCCAGGATGCAAACGGCGACTACCGGCAATGGGTGGATGCTCAAACGAGAGGAGACGGTATGCACCGTTTGGTTGCCTGTTCGCTTTTGCCTTTAGTCGCCGCGTCGCTTCCTGCGGGGGAGCCGTTCCGCCTGGGAATCGTCGGTACAACGTCGTTGCACGTTGTCGAGTTTGTCCAGTGCATCCACGCTTCGGATGTGTCGGAACCGATCAGTCGATTTCGGGTCACCGCCGCATACCCCGGTGGAATGCCGGACAACCCGATCAGTTGGGGCCGCGTCAACAAGATTGCCGAAGACCTGGAAAAAGAACAAGGGGTCAAATTGTACCCGACCATTGAGGCGATGTTGCCGGAAGTCGATGGCGTCCTGCTTTTGAGCGTTGATGGCCGACCGCACCTTGAACAGGCCAAACCGGTCATTGCGGCGGGAAAACCGCTCTACGTCAACAAGCCGATGGCCGGCAGCCTCGCCGACGTGTTTGAAATTTTCCGTTTGGCCGAAGAAAACAAAACGCCGATCTTTTCCTCGTCAGCACTGCGTTTCTCCGCCGGATACCAAAAAATGCGCAACGAAAAACCGCTCGGAGAAATCCTCGGTTGTAACGTCTGGGCTCCCTGTATTCTCAATCCCGACGCCAGGCAACCGGACCTGTTTTGGTACGGGGTACATGGATCCGAAATCCTGTTTACCATGATGGGACTCGGTTGCCAAACCGTCAGCCGAACGCAAACGGAAGGGGGCGAATTCGTCGTTGGCGTTTGGGACGGCGGTCGTATCGGAGCGTTTCGTGGAATACGCAGCGGCAAACCGGACTACGGTGCAATCGTCTTCGGTACGGAAGGGAACGGCGACGCCGGTGGATTCGACGGCTACAAACCGTTGGTCAAGGCGACTTGCGAGTTTTTCCTGACGAACCGTCCGCCGTTTGATTCTGCGGAAACAATTGAAATTTTCGCGTTCATGGAGGCCGCCGATTGGAGCAAGGCAAGAGGCGGATTGCCGGTTTCCATAGCCGAGGTGATTGAAAAAGCCAAGACGGAAACCGCGATTCCCGTCAACTTGCATCTCTCATCAAGCGGTGCTCTCCAACTGGACGGCAAGGCGGTGGAACTTGTCCGACTGAAGGAAACGCTTGACGCATTGGCCGCCGAAACGCCGAATTCCCGTGTCAAGGTCATCCTCCACGCCGACAAAAACACGCCCCACGAAACCGTCCTTGCCGTGTGCAATAACCTCGGTAAAGCGATACTTGCCAATTTTTTGTACGAAAACAAATAGGGCATAGGAAATACTTATCACTTATCACTTATCACTTATCACTCACTCTTGAGACGTTTATAACGATTATGCAAATAAAACGGACTCATTGTTTTGGAAGATTTTCGAGGAAAATCTTTTTTTGATGGTATCTTTTTGATTTAAAACCTAGAATTTAGCCGGGTGTTTTAGAGATTTGCCGAATCCTTTTTTCTTTGGAGTTTATTTCCATGTCGGATGTTGCCAATAAAGTTACTGCCGCCGAGTTGAACCAACTTAACGATGCGATTGAATCCTTGAGTGCGGAAAACGAAGATACACTCAAGAACATGTATCTGACCTTTCGTTTGGGTAATGAGGATTACGGGATCGAAATCCGTTACGTCACCGAAATCGTCGGGATGCAAAAGATTACGGAAGTGCCGGACATGCCGCCGTTCGTCAAAGGGGTGGTTAACCTTCGCGGACAGGTGATTCCCGTTCTTGACATGCGATTGCGGTTTCACATGGAAAGCCGGACTTACGACGAACGAACCTGTATCGTCGTGGTCAATATCAATGAAACGCAGGTCGGCCTGGTCGTCGATACGGTCAACGAAGTCCGGAACATCGACGATGAACAGATTTCCCCGCCGCCGAAAACCGCCGGAGCGGATTCTGCCCAGTACATTCAAGGCATGGGCAAAGTGAACGACGATGTGATTATTCTTCTTGAAGGACGACGCCTGCTCTACGAACACGAACTGGTTGCGTTTGCGTAGAATGAAACCGTTTATACTTTGAGTATGGTATACACCCAAAATAAACATCAGCCGCCCCAGTTCTTTCGCGGTTGGGATTCCGTAGTCCCTTGCAAGGCGTCGATTTTCTTTTGAACGGCGTCAATGCGATCCTTTTCCGTCAAAATTTCGAAACGAAGATCGAACGACCGGGACTCCTTCGACGCAAGCGGAACGACACGTCCTTGCGACTTTTCGAAAGAGTGGGCGTTTGGAAAACCGACACAAGGTTCCATGCCGATCACGTAACCGTCCCCATTTGCCAAACGGCTTTTCCAGATGCAAAACCAGGGGAGTTGCTTGTTGTTGAAGTGCAACGCAAAGGCTTGCGTTTGCGACGTTCCCGTGAGCATGGCCGTGCAGTTTCCGGCCGCGTCTCCCGCCGGTTCGAAGAAATAAACGACTTCATTGCTGCCGGGCGTTTCCGGGTCGCAAACGTTCCAATGCCCCAGTTCGGCGGCTGCGTTGGCGTCGCGTGGTGCCATAACCTTGAAGGGAACCGAGATTTTCGCTCCCGGTGACACCAGCGGCATTCCCGTATTGATGTGGTACAGAAATTCAAACTCGCCGGGATCGCCGGACAAATTCGTAACGGTATCCGTCAATAAAAAGTCGTCGGCAAACGGCATCGTCGTGTAGACGGATTTCAGTTCCAATCGCTTGAAAAACAACCGCGATTCCTCCATGACACCTTCCAACGTAACCTGGCCGGTGGTCTCGTCAAGCGTCAGCTCGACTTTGTAAGCTGGCGTGTTGGCAATGCGTCCATGAAGCGGATATTTCAGGGTTCCCTTTTCGTCGAATTCCGGGGCTCCGTTGCTTTCCAAACCGCAGCGCACCACCCATTCGTTGAATCCGTCAAGCCAACCGAGGCCGCTCGGATCGCTCAACGAAACGAATTTCGGATGGATCGGCCCCCGTGCCGGAGCGTCCCATTTGAGCGGAAGGTTTCCTTTGGCGGCATGAAGAACCCCCATACCCCGGGTCGGACAAACGGTAAAACGCAGGGTTCCGTTGTCGATTTCGATAATATCCACGCCGTCCTGGAAACCGCCGGAAAGCCGTTTGGCACGAACCCGGATCGTTCCTTGTTCTTTTTTCCCGCTTTTCGGGCAAGTGTATGAAACTTTTTCAGTAATTTCCAAATCTTTGACATAGATATTTTTATCCGTGTCCAGGAGCGTCCATTTTTTTGTTGACATGGCAAAAACGTTCGGTGAGAGGGTGAAAATGAAAAACAGGCAACCTAAAGTAGAAACGAAATACTTCGAGAGAGAAAAAGGGAAAAACATAGCAAAATACTTGGTGAGAGGTGCAAAGCAAGCAGTCGGATTATAAACGAACGGACTCCCAAAAGGGAGTGGAGGGGGAAAGGACAACTCAAACAACAATTTTTTTCATTTTGACTTGCACGTCAGTATCGTCCCGCCGCCGAGAACGCGACCATTGAGATAACAAACGGCAATTTGGCCCGGGGCGACGCCGTGTTTGGGGGCATCGAACCGGACGTGAAACCCGTTGTCTGCGTTTAATACGACTTCCGCCGGGCTTGGTTCGTTGCGATACCGGATTTTGACGTCGCAACGAAACGGTTTTCCGACGTTCTGCGGCATAAACCAGTTTGCCTCGTTGGCGACGAGTTCCCTCACGGCCAAATCGTCGCAGTTTCCAATCACAACGTTTTTCGTTTGTGCGTCAATCCGGACAACGAAAACCCGTTGTCCAAATCCGACCTTCATTCCTTTACGCTGTCCGATGGTGAATTGCTCGTATCCGTCATGCTTGCCGAGAATTTTACCGTCCGTCGAGACGAAATGTCCCGACGTGTTTGCAAGCGGATTTCGTTGCCGTATCAATTCGACGTGTCGATGCGGCTCGACGAAGCAAATTTCCTGAGAATCTTTTTTTTCGGAGAACGGCAAACCGAGTTGTTTCGCTTTTTCCCGAACTTGGGATTTTAAGAGATTTCCCAGCGGAAAATGAAGCCTTGAAAGAGCGGGCGGGTTGATTCCGTAGAGCAAATACGATTGATCCTTGCTCCAATCCCGGGCTTGGCAAAGAGCGGGCAAGCCGTTCTCGAACGAGCCGAGCCGCACATAGTGTCCCGTTGCCAAACCGTCGGTCCCGATGGAATCGGCAAACTCCAGTAGCCGCCCGAATTTGATTTTTCGATTGCACAAAGCGCATGGGTTCGGTGTTCGCCCGGCAAGGTAATCCTTGCAAAACGAGTCGACAATTTCCTGAAACGGCTCGTCAATATCGACGACATGCAGTGGAACCCCCAATAAATCCGCCGTTTTTTGTGCATCCTCACAATCCTGCGGTCGAATTTGGAGCGAGTGTCTCATGTAAACACCGGAAACCGTGTGTCCTTGCTCCAGTAAGAGCGAAGCGGCAACGCTGCTGTCAACGCCGCCGGACATCGCAAGTAATAGGTGTGACATAATCGAGTCGTCAGTAAGTCGTAAAGTGCTATGCAACAGTTTACTAAAAAATACGAATTGTAAACGTCGGCTGGCAAAAATTTTCTTTTTTCCTGTAACCACCGGGCAAATTTTCATCATAGTAGGGTAGAATGTCCCCTTACCCTTTTTTGAAAAGGAGAAAATATGCCTGAGCAATCCTGTGCCAAATGCGGTCGCCCTGTTGAGACCGATAAACCCTGTTCCCACTGCCTGCTCCAACTCGCTGCCCAGCCGACCGACGTAAACGAAACAACCCTTGATCTTGAGGCAATACGTCGTGCTTTTTCGCAACTTGAAATCCTCGAACCAATCGGTCGCGGCGGAATGGGAACCGTGTTCAAGGCGAGGCAGCCGAAACTTGACCGGTTTGTCGCCCTGAAAATTCTTGCCGCTGACTTTGAATCCAAACCGTCGTTCGCCGAACGCTTCGCCCAGGAAGGGAAACTGCTTGCCAGACTGAATCATCCAAACATTGTCGCCGTGTACGATTTCGGCGAGAGCGGTGGGTTCTATTACCTGCTCATGGAATACGTTGACGGCGTAAACCTGCGGCAGGCGATGCAGGAAGAGCGTTTCACCCCGGAACAGGCAATTGCGATTGTTCCGAAAATCTGCGATGCTTTGCAATACGCTCATGACGAAGGGGTCTTGCACCGCGACATCAAGCCGGAAAACATTTTGCTCGACGCCAAAGGCCGCGTCAAAATCGCCGACTTCGGGATTGCGAAGATTGTGACGGCTGAAAGGCAGGAGGCAGAGGTCTTTCACACCCAAACGGGGCAAATTCTCGGAACACCGTCGTACATGGCTCCGGAGCAGCTTCACGATCCGAACCGGGTGGATCATCGGGCGGACATTTACTCGCTTGGAGTGGTGTTTTACGAGCTTCTCACCGGTGAGTTGCCGCAAGGCTATTTCTCACCACGTCCCAGTGAAAAAACGCCGGTCGGGGCCGACATCGACAGTATCGTCCTCAAAGCCATGCACGCCGAACGCGAAAAACGGCAGCAATCGGCGGAGGAGATGAAAACGGAAATCGAAACGGCCGCCGCCGGAGCATCCGAACCGCCGAAAAAACAGAGTTGGTGGGACAAAATCGACGCCGAAATGAAAACCTGGCCGGTTTGGTTAACGACTCTCGTCTTCTGCTTTGTTGCTTTGGTGTTGGTAAAGTTCGTTCCACTCATGATTGTGGTGTTCTTGTTTTTGATTTTTGCATGGGCAATCCTGCGTTTCCGGAAATGGATACTGTCGCTGGCTTGGCGGAGAGGGAAAAAAGAAAAATGAAACAGTCAATTTTTAAACGACTTATGGTATGAAACCGATTCCTTTCCAAACAACCCACTGGAGCGTGGTCCTCGCGGCGAAGGGGGACGACACGAAAGCGAAGGCGGCTTTGCAGGAACTTTGCGAATCGTATCGGGCACCGATCCTGCGGTACGTGGAGCGTGTGGTGCGGACCGATTCGCCGCAGCGGTACGGCAGCCGCAATGCGGAAGATTTAACGCACGATTTTCTCGTCCGGTTGCTCGAAGGAAAAATGTTTGGACATCTCCAGCGGCGCGAAGGCCGCGACGGTTGTTTTCGAGCTTATCTCCTGGGAGCGGTTCGGCATTTCCTCTCCAACGTCCGCCAGCGGGAAAAACCTTTTGACCGATACTCCGTGCCGATTCCCGACGAAATCTTGCAAATCGAGGACGACGACGCAATCTTCGACCACGATTGGGCGCAAACCACGATTGACCGGGCAATCGTTTCTCTTGGCGACGCACCGGAAACGCAAACGCTTTTACCGTACCTGACTCGGGAACTGACGGCGGAAGATCGTGAGCGGCTTACGGCGAAACTCGACAAGTCGGAAACTGCCGTCAAGGTCGCTCTGCATCGGTTGCGAAAAAAATTCCGCGAAGCCGTCCGAAAACAGATCGCTTGTACTGTGGAATCCGAATCGGAAATCGCCGCCGAACTTGACCACCTCATCCGGGCATTGTAGGTGCATCGTTTTGCGTCTATAATTCAGTTGTGTTAAGTTACAAATGAGACTATTATTCATCCCTGTCGCCCCATGTCCCTGCGCAATTTTCTCGCCGTATTGTTCGTTTGTACCGTAATACCGCTTCAGGCGGAAACCTTGACGCTCACGCTGCTCGACGAGTCCGGTACGCCGATTCCGCAAGCGAAGTTCTCGTACTGGGGCGATCCGCAGCCGCGTGACGCTCCCGACTTCAGAAAGTACACCGAAACGAACGAAAACGGTCAGTACACCGTTGAATTTGATCCCAATACGCAAAAATCACTGGTGTTCATCTTCGAATCGCCCGGCTACGCTCCGTTTCACGCCGCTTGGGGAGACAAGGACAGCAACATTACACATGATCCGATCCCTGCCGAATACTCGGTCAAACTGGAAAAAGCAATCACCATTGGCGGTGTCGTTCTTGACCCCGACGGTAAACCGCTGGCCGGGGCGAGCATTGATTTCTCCGTTCCTTGGGGAAAACGTGTCCGGATCAAGCAGCCGGACTACTACGTTTGCGGTTGCCGGGCAAAGACCGACGAGAACGGCGTCTGGAAATACGAATCGGTTCCAAGCGACCTGCTCGATTCTGATGTCGGCATTATGTTCAAACATCCCGACTACATGAACACGCAAAAGCGGTTCAAATCTGCTGACCTGGTCCCCAACGCTGAAGGGACGTTTACTCAATCGGTGCAGTTGGAACAAGGCATCACGATCACGGGCCGGGTTACGGATATCGCCGGAAATCCGGTTGTCGGGGCGATTGTCGTTGGACGGAACACCGAATACGGTCTCGACAACGGGCAAGCGGAAACAAACGAAAACGGCGAATACTCGCTCAAAAACTGGGGCGAAAGCCGCGATGCTTACGTCGGCGTCTGGAAAGCCGGGATGATGTCGGCTCTGAAAAGTTTGCCTGCCGTTGAAAAGGCGAATCCGCCGGTCGTTAACTTCACGTTGCAACCGGCGGGAAAACCGGTTACGTTTAAGATCGTCGATAAAAACGGCGAATCGATCAAGGGATTCTCCATTGCCATTGAACGCTGGGGAAATCACCGGCTTGTCAGCGATATTCTCCTGACCGGTACGGACAATCGCCCGGAAACGGACGAAAATGGACGCTGGACCTGGAGGGAAGCCCCGGAAAGCGAAGTCGTGTTTGACATGTTTCTGAACGAAAACCACATGGACGTTCGGGGAAAATCGGTCGTTCCCCGCGACGAAGAATACGTCTTCGTTTCAGGAGACCCGCTGAAAATTTCCGGCAAAGTTACCGACGAAGAAACCGGTGAAACAATCCCGACGTTTAATGTTTATTTCGGTCGAACGTTTTCGAACAAAGATCGAATTTACTGGGACATCAGGCATGGTGCCGGCGGCGACGGAGCCTACCGCGTCGGCGACAACGACGTCAAGTTCGATGTTGCTGTCAAGATTGAAGCGGACGGCTACGAAACGGTCATTTCGCGGGACATCCAACCGGACGAAGGGAGCATTACGCTTGACTTTGCCCTGAAAAAATTACCACCTGAGAAAGCGGCGGGAATTCGCGGGACGCTCTTGGCTCCCGACGGCACACCGGCAACGGACGCAAACGTTGCAATGGCAACGCACGGCAACGGCAGGCCGTATATTATGAGCGGTCGCTTGTACCAGGAGCAGGAACCGTACACGACTTCGACCGACAAAGAGGGCAAGTTCAAATTTGCGTACATCGATTTCGAACAGGAATCTCAACAGTATCGCGGTCGACCGGACCGACAGAAGGTCGATTATATTCTCTTTTTCCTGCATGGCACCGGCTTTAAGCGGATTACCCAACAGGAATGGGAGTCGCTGGAAGAGGACAAAATCGTAACGCTTGAACCGTGGGGACGGATCGAAGGAACCGTCAAGGTCGGCACACAGCCGGGCAAGAACCTGCCGCTCCAGTGCGGGATTTCATTCGACGGCGAGGGTTTCATGTACGGAAACGAGCCGCACATGTACCTGCAATACGACACAACGGCCGACGATTCGGGCCGATTCTCGTTTGAACGGGTTCCGGCAAGTTTCGTGACGGTATCACGAACGATTCGCTTTCATGACACCGGACGTAGCCACTCTTCGACGAGTTCCCATTCGGCGGACAAGATCGAATTGAAACCCGGCGAGACGGCAACGGTTGCGCTTGGCGGAGTCGGTCGGCCCGTAACCGGCAAGCTGGAACCGTCGGCGGAGTTTGCGGTACCGCCCGACTGGACGTTTTCGTACATTGAATGTGCTCCGATTCCGGAAAAGATCGATTATCCCGACCTCACGGAACTGCGGAAAAAAATGATGCCGAAAGAGCTTCTTGAAGCCATTGAAGTACGTGATTATGAAAAACTTCAGGAATTGTACAAAACATGGAACGAAACCGAATACGGCAAAAAATTCCAGGCCGCCGTTGAGGAAATGACCAAAGACGCAAAGGCCGCCCAAGAGCGAAACCAGGCAAAACAGGTCAAGCGGCGGGTTTGTGCGGTTGCCAAAGACGGAACGTTTCGGCTGGACGACATCCCGCAAGGGGAATGGCGATTGACGGTAACGCTTGAAGCACCGCCGCCGACAATGGATAGTTGCGGAACCGGCGGACGCATCGGTACGCTGGAGCACCGATTCACGGTAGAGGAAATTCCCGGCGGGTTGTCGGACGAACCGACGGATGTCGGTACGCTGGAAGTTCGGCAGCTTGCCCAACAGAGGCCGATACCGCAAGTGGGCGAAACGGCACCGGAGTTTGAAATCCTCAAAATCAAGCCGCTCGCTACCGACGAGGAGTTTGAGGAGAGCGGCGAAAAATTACGGCTTTCCGATTATCGCGGGAAATACGTGATTCTTGATTTTTGGGCGATGTGGTGCGGCCCCTGTTTGGCGAAATTGCCGGAACTCAAGAAACTGTACGAAAAAATCAGGGACGACGAGCGTTTCGTGCTGATCGGAATCAGTCTTGACCCTGCAAAATCGGAAGAAAAGCTCGGCAGGACTGTCGCCCGCCTGAAAATCGACTGGCTGCAAGGCTGGTCGGGCGACTGGGACTCGGCGACGGCCCGAACCTACGGTATCAACTCGATCCCGGCTTTGCTACTGATCGGTCCCGACGGCAAAGTGTTGCTTTCAAACCCAGACGTCGCGGAATTGATGAAAAAAATCGAAGGAATTCAGGAAAAATAGGACGTTGTATGGTAAGACTTTCAGGTGAAATTTTACGTACAATGACTAATCACGGATCACTAACCACTAACCACTAACCACTTCTATGAGAATCGGCGTACTTTGCAGCGGCGGGGATGCTCCCGGGATGAATGCCTGCCTTCGGGCGATTGTGCGGGCGGCGGTGTGTACCGGCGATGAGGTCGTTGGTATCATGCACGGATACCAGGGCATTTTCGACGAGGAATTTTACACACGGACCGACGCGGAAAAACGGTTCGGATCAACGTCCGGTCTCGGAATGCGGTCCGTTTCCGGCTTGTCCAAACAAGGAGGAACAGTGCTGTACAGCAGCCGTTGCCAACGCTTTACGACGGCGGAAGGCCGGCAGGAAGCGGCGGCAATTCTCCGCAAGTACGGCTTTGACGCCCTGCTCCCCATCGGCGGCAACGGCACGCTCAGCGGCGCACTCGAACTCGGGAAAGTCTGGGACGGGCAGATTATCGGTTTGCCGGGCACGATTGACAACGACCTGCTCGGCACCGACGCGACCATCGGTTTCGCAACGGCGGTCAACACGGCGGTCGAAGCCGTTGACAAACTCCGTGACACCGCCGGTTCGCACAGCCTGATGTTTCTCGTTGAAGTCATGGGACGCCATTGCGGCGATATTGCACTCTACACGGCCATCGCATCCGGAGCGGAATTGGTTTGCGTTCCGGAAATTCCGACCGACGTGAATCATCTCGTCGCCAATCTCAAACGGATCAAACAACTTGGCAAAACGTCCGTGATGATGATCGTTGCGGAGGGGGACGACCTCGGTGACGCCATGTGCATTCAGGAGAAACTCAAGGAAGCCGGGAATCCTTTCGAATCCCGGGTCGTGGTGCTCGGTCATACGCAACGAGGCGGTTCCCCGGTCCCGGCGGACCGGATTCTTGCGTCGGAACTCGGCTGCTTTGCCGTCGATTCGCTCCATCGGAACGAAACCGGAAAAATGGCCGGAATCCTCGGCGGAGCACTAACGCTGACACCACTGGAAGAATGTGTCCGTGGACATCGCCAAATCACGACGGAAAAATTGCACCTGCTACAGGTCATTGCGGGATAGTTCCCGAGGAACAGAGTATCGTAAGATCACGTTGGTTTTTGCGCAATCATAAGGACAGGAACGAATAGAAAGGCGATTCCCGGTGAAAAAGTAAACGAAAAGTCATCTGTGGCCTTGATTTTTTTTGCAAAATTATGGACAATCAATGAGGTTGGCTATGGACAATCAATGAGGTTGGCGTTGTCTGTTCTTAACTTTGTTTTTCCATGCCGCAAACAGCTCTCGTTATTTATCAGGAATCAAAAGGCGATGCGCCGTTGATCGATTGGCTTGAGAAGCTACCGGAAAAAGTACGAGCCAAGGTCGATGCAAAAGTGGAATTACTTGCCAAATTCGGTCACGAACTGCGACGACCACACGCCGATTATCTTCAGGACGGTATTTATGAACTACGGATTGGTTTTCAAAAAAGAAATTACCGCATCTTGTATGCGTTCATCGGTCACCAAATTGCCCTGTTGACACACGCGATCGTTAAGGAAAGTCGTGTTCCGCCAAAGGAAATTGACGAAGCGATCCTTTGCAGAACCAAGTGGGAAGCCGTCCCGAAAACACACTCTTTTGAGGAGAAAAAATGACAAGCACGATATTGAAACAAAAACCGCGTCGTCCGTCGAAATGTTCGGTGAGACTCAATCGCGTTAACCCTCCCCCGAAAACAACCGATGCCGTCGCCATTATCCATAAACGCTTTATTGAAGGGCGGCCGGAGTTGGAAGCGTACCTTGTCGAGGAACGCGAGCGGCTCATGATAGCCGGCTGGATTTACGATCTGCGCACAAAGGCAGGCATGACCCGCTCGGCATTGGCTAGAAAGGTCGGACTGAAAGCTGCCGACATTAATCGCCTTGAAGAGTCCGACTACGAAGGACACTCCCTGCCGACGTTACGAAAAATCGCCGCCGTATTCGGAATGCGCCTCGAATTCACCTTCACGCCGCTCGAAAAATAAAAAACGTACATTAAAACAGAGCCGCAATCGCAAGATTGCATTGGTTTTTGCGCAATCTTACGATTGCGGCTCTGATAGATAAAATCTCAAAACGGAAATACTACCAAAAATTCATGTTGAACGAAAACGCGACATTATCGATTAGTTCTTCGGAAGAGACGAAAACATTGCGTCCCAAGCACGGTGTTCCCGTTGGGCTTTGGGTTCGTTGTCCCGGTTGCCAGGCGACAATCTTTCGAAAAGTAGCGGAAAAACGGATGGACGTCTGTCCGGAATGTGATTATCACTGGTACGTTTCCGCCCAAGAACGAATCAAACAGGTTCTGGACGACGGCACGTTCGAGGAATGGGACGCCGATTTGATTTCCGGCGACCCGCTCGAATTCGTCGATCGCAAGCCGTATCCGCAGCGGATTCTGGAAGATCAACAACTTACCGGTCTCAAAGAAGCGGCCATCGTCGGAAGCGGGCATGTACGAGCAAGAAAAGTCGCGTTCGGCGTCACGGATTCCCGGTTCATCATGGGGAGCATGGGGTCGGTCGTCGGCGAAAAACTGACCCGGGCGGTCGAGCGAGCAACGGAGCAGAAATTACCGCTGATTATCGTGTCCGGTTCCGGCGGCGGTGCAAGAATGCACGAAGGTATCCTTTCCCTGATGCAAATGGCGAAAGTTTCCGCAGCCTTGGCACGATTTCACCAATCCGGCGGTCTTTTCATTTCCGTGCTGACCAATCCGACAATGGGCGGCGTCGCGGCAAGTTTCGCGCTGCTCGGCGATCTCGTGTTCGCGGAGCCGAAAGCCCTGATCGGATTCGCCGGACCGCGAACGATCAAAGCGACGATTCGGATTGAACTGCCCAAGGGGTTTCAGACAAGCGAATTCCTGCTGGAACACGGATTCATCGACCGAATCGTCAACCGTGCCGACCTCAAAAGCGAAATCGCACGGGCAATCGACTACTGCGGAAAATGAACTCCTGCAAACATCTGTTTTTCGACAGGATTCACAGGATCATCGAGAAATTCCCTTGATAAAATCCCCCAAAACATCTTCCATGCCGGGCTGACCGATTTCTTGCAAGCTGTATTCCACACGGGTATTGGGCTTGTTGATCCGAATGACGCGGCCCAAATCAATTGGTGTAGCGATAATTACGCTGTCGCAGTCGGTACGCTCAATCGTCGCCGTCAAATCCCGGATTTGCTCGTCGCCGTAACCCATTGCCGGAAGTAGCTTTCCGACATTGGGATAAATGCGGAACGTTTCTGCCAGTTTGCCCACCGCATAAGGTCGCGGATCAATAATTTCCGCCGCTCCGAAGCGTTTGGCCGCAACGACGCCGGCCCCGATTTTCATCTCGCCATGTGTCAAAGTCGGACCATCTTCGATCACCAAAACCCGTTTGCCCCGTATGATTTCCGGCTTTTCCACGGAGATCGTCGAAGCGGCATCCACGACCACGGCTCGCGGGTTCACTCGTTCGATATTGGCTCTCACCGCCTGGATGTTCTCGAAATCGGCACTGTCGATCTTATTGATGACCACCACATCCGCCAGACGCAACGTTATTTCGCCGGGATAATATGAAAGCTCGTGGCCCGGTCGGTGCGGGTCCACCACCGTCACCATCAGGTCGGGGCGGTAGAACGGGAAGTCATTGTTTCCGCCGTCCCACAGGATGACGTCGCAGCCGCTCGGATCGTTTTCCGCCGCACGCAGAATCGCTTCGTAGTCCACACCGGCGTAGATCACGTTTCCCCGGGCGATATGAGGTTCGTACTCCTCCATTTCCTCAATGGTGCAACGGTGCTTGGTAAGGTCGGCAATCGTGGCGAAACGTTGTACCTTTTGCGCTTCAAGATCACCGTAGGGCATAGGATGGCGGACGGCAATGACTTTCAAGCCTTTTCCCATCAAAATTTCCACGATCCGGCGTGACGTTTGGCTTTTGCCGCAACCTGTCCGTGCCGCCCCGACGGCGATGACCGGCTTGGTGCTTTTAAGCATCGTTCTTTTCGGGCCGAGCATCGCAAAATCGGCCCCGGCGGCGTTGACTCTGGCTCCGATTCCCATAACGAAGGAGTAGGGGACATCGCTGTAGGCAAAAACGCAGGCATCGGCATCGAGGTCTTTGATGAGCCGTTCCAGATCATCCTGAGCATAGATGGGAATCCCGTCGGGATAAAGGCTTCCGGCAAGCGAAGCTGGATACTTGCGTCCTGCGATGTCGGGAATCTGTGCGGCGGTGAAGGCAACGACCTTGTAGGCGGAGTTGTCTCTGTAAAAGGTGTTAAAATTGTGAAAATCACGCCCTGCTGCACCAATGATGATAATTTTACGTTGTGTCATGGAATTTCCTTTTTGAGGTTAAAGAGTCGGAAACCTTGTAACAGCAATTGTACACATAACCGTGATTTGTCAATTGACCCGGATGCGTTTGTCCCCCCGTTTTGTCCCCCCTTGGAAAGGAAGGGATCGAAAGTAGAATGGCGTGGTGTGAAGATGTTGCCGAACTGGCGGAATGGCAGACGCGGCAGACTCAAAATCTGCTATCCTTACGGATGTCCCGGTTCAAGTCCGGGGTTCGGTATTTTCAGCGTTTTGTGCGTTTTTCGCAAGGGACCGCAAAATCTCGCAAAGGCTTGTAATCTAAAGAGTTACGGGCCTTTTTCTTTGGACTCGAAAATCTCGTTTGCGGCTGTTTGCGAGGTAATTCCAGACCTTACAGCAGGAAAAATCGCAGGAAAAACAGGGAGCGGTTAATGACCGCATTGCCCTATAATTTCCGGCTCTTTCCTGTGGGCGATCTGTTGTCGTTTGGATTCAATCGCAGGAAAAATCCTCCTTTTCATCGCGTAAACGCCGGATTGAATCACGTTTCGTTACATTGGAACGATATTGACGCGCTTTATTACACGGTTCAGTATCGGGAAGGCGGCGCAGCATGGACGACCGCCTATACCGGAAACGGTACATCAACAACGATTTCCGGCCTCAAGGCAAACACGGCCTATAAAGTCAAGTGCAAAGCCGTGTTGGACCACAGCGGGAGCGGCGGCGGTGAAGGTGAAGAAGAACCCGATGACGGTGAAGGTGAAGAAGAACCCGGCGACGGTGAAGGTGAAGAAGAACCCGGCGACGATGAAGTTTCGGAAACAATCACCGTAAAGTGGGAAACGGATACAAAAAAATGGGACGGCAAAGAAGAGACCCGTCCGCAATTTTCCAGCTGGTATTTTTTGCGACACGAATTGCCTCGAAGTGCGGCAGTTTCTCGGCGGTCGCAAGATCGACTTGGCCGAGTACCTCTATGAGGAGCCGTCGGAGTTTGAGGTGTGGCGGTTGCAAGGGGTTCCGTACCGGAGCTTCCCGGAGATGGTCGCTGCGAGAATGAGCGAGTTCGTCGGGACGCGCTACGGCTGGTTCCATGCGTTCAACGCGATCTTTTTACGTTTCGTCAGGATTTACGGAAGCCGCGAGTGCAGAAAGCGCCCGCCGTTCTGTTCGGAGGCGGTATCCCGTGCGTATCGAAACGCCGGGCTGGACCTTCGGCCCGACATCGTGGACCGGTTTACCCTGCCGGTCGATTTGGCGAAATCGCCGTACTTGCGGCGGGTGGATTGATCGGTTACAATAGGCTTCCGGATGCTTGAAAATAGGAAGGACAGGTAGCCTGCGTAACTTGGTGAGGCGAGAAAACTGGTGAGAAAACCTGAAAAATGTTAAAAAATTCCGGGAATAGGCGTTTTTAATTTACGCTTTGAGTAAATGAGAAATGGGGAATTGAGTCGTCTTCTATTCCCATTCCGTTTTGAGTTGAATACTTTTCATGGACACGGCGTTTCCGGCGTCGAGGACCATCACGACGGTTTCGTGCCGGGCATACCCGTCGGCCAGAACGAGCATCGTTGTTATCGGCGGCAGTTGTCCTCGCGGATTCGTCAAGTCCCGCAGCACGGCCAAAAGCTCCTGCCGTGAGGGAATTTCCCGATCTTCGACCCAAACGGTGTTGTCCTTCGTGACCCGGACGATTACGGAATTGCCGTCCTGAACGCTTGGAGCGGCAACGGAGCCGGCGGACTGGGCTTCCCCCCCTTCCGGCGGCGGAATTTCGAGCGACCGCTGCAACGAAAACGCGGCTGTGACCATGAAGAAAATCAGGAGCAAAAAAGTTACATCGACCATCGACGTCAAATCCACCTCTTCAACGTGGGCAAGTTTGCGTCGGGGGATGATCGGCTCCGATTCCGGTTCGCCGGTCGTCCTTTCTTCGGCAACGGACGCTTCTTCCGGCTCGGCAAGAATCGTCGTTTTTCGGCAGTGGGGACAGACGGCCTTTCGTCCCAGCTGCGTTGGAGACACACGAATCTTCTTTCCACATTGGGTGCAGTAAACGGAAATTCGGGTTTTCACGGTCGTCGGTATTTTATCGGTAACAGACACGAAAAATCTCCGGTTTTTTCAGTAATTTGCAAACTCACTCCGGTATTACGTGGTATGTATTAGCGCGGAGTGCCGACTGGAAAGGCGAGCACCATTATAGACTTTTTTGAATGAATTGGAAACGGAGTACCCCACAATGAAAACCCTTTTTGGCTTTTTCGGAATTGCGATGTTCATGGTCGGATTCTCCGGCTTCATGGCGGAGTCGGTTTACTCGCAGTACCTCCCGCCAGCGATTGGTAATGCGTTTCAATCGGGCACCGTCCCGAATTTCGTCAATCCGGAAAAAAAGCCGGAATTGAAGCCGGTTCAGGAAAACCAGAGTTCGAAATTCACTTATCGGCAATACGAAGATGAGTTTCAGGTTCCCACCCAACAAATCATTATTACGCCGGTTGCCGACCCCAAATCGGGAGCGCAGCCGACCGTGGTTTTGTCAAATTCGCCGGAGCCGCAACAGGTTCCCGGCATGACGGCCCAAACGATCTATTATTTCCCGCCGCCGAGCTTTCCCGACCCGATTCCGCTCACCGTTTACCGTCCCGCCGCTCCGCAACCGCAACAATTCCCGCAACCGGGTGGGGAACAACCGAATTGGTCCCCCTACAATTCCATGTTGTATGGGCCGCCGATGATAACACAGCCGCACTATTTCGGACCGCCGAAACAGGAAAAAGGGCATCGGTTCCACAAGAAGAATCCCGGTAATCCCGGCGAACCGGTCGTCGGACCGCCGGTACTCGTTTATCCCAACGGGATCGTCGTCAGGCCGAAAGTCTATTTGCCGCAACAGCCGTTCAAAAACGTTGTTCGAGCAATGACGCCGTAATTAGGGCATCGGGAATCGGGAATCGGAGTAAGGTAGCAGACGGCAGAATCTCATTTCTCATTTCTCATTTCTCATTTCCCCTATGCCCGATTCCCGATTCCCGATGCCCGACTACCTTCCTACGGCTTCGCTTCCGAATTTGGCGGCGATGTCCGGGTTGTTACGGAAACTCAGGGGCTATTTCGAAGAGCGTGGGTTCCTCGAGGTCATTACGCCGCTTCTTTCGGCGGATACGGTTGTCAACCGTTATTTGGAACCGATTCCCGTTTCCGTGGAACGGATTCCGAACCGATACCAGACGTGTTATCTTCAAACGTCTCCCGAATTTTGCATGAAGCGGCTCCTGGTTGCCGGGGCGGAAGCGATTTTTCAAATCACCCACGCTTTTCGCGGCGGTGACTTCGGACAACGGCACAACGTTGAATTTACGATGCTCGAATGGTATCGCATCCGCGACGATTACGGCGCCGGAATCGCGTTTCTCGCCGGTTTGACCGAAGAGCTGTTCCAACGGGGCGGCGTTGAAAAGAATTCGTATTACGAGAAATTTTTCCACTTTACCGGGATGAATCCCCATACGGTTTCGTGCGAGGTCATGCGTCAATTTGCGGACGATAATCGGATTCCGTACCCGGAATCTTACGGCGTCGTTCCAAAAAACCGTAATGTTTCGGACGACTTTTTACGGGAACCCTGGGTCGATCTCCTGTTTGCGGAAGTCGTGCAACCGAACCTCGGCGTCAACGAACCGGTGATTCTTTACGATTTTCCGATTTGGCAGTCCCAGCTTGCAACGACCCGAACGGTAAAGCAGCGGGAGGAAACCTACGACGTAAGCGAACGCTTTGAATTGTACGTCGATGGAATCGAATTGGCCAACGGTTACGCCGAGTTGTGCGATCAGGAAGCGTTTCGGCAAAGAATTCAGGAGACAAACCGCAACCGGGCCGCCGACGGCCATGCACCGCTCCCGGAACAGAGTCGGCTTCTCCAGGCGATGGAGGCCGGGTTGCCCCCCTGTTGCGGCGTCGCACTCGGCGTCGAACGGCTGCTCATGACGCTTTTGAACGCCGACGAGATCGACGAAGTATTGCCGTTTCCGTTTGACAGAGCGTAATATACTATTCTCAAACCGTAAACAAATGGTGACTCAAAACAGGCAAGGGCATCGGGAATCGGGCATCGGGAATAGGTGATAAGTGAAAAACTTCCTCCAATTTCCGATTCCCAATTTCCGATTCCCGATGCCCTTGAATTTCAACACTTTTTCCAGTTTCATTACCATTTCGTTTACACTTTGAGTACTATTCAACGGAAGCCTACTCAATCAAAAGCGGTTTCGGCGGTTTCAGGTCGATGGACTTTCGCTCAAGTTGCCTGGCGGCGGCTTTCGCTCCCATTTGGGTTTGTGTGTCCGGCTGCTGAAATTGTTTCTGTGGTGAAACCATCATTTCATCGAGTGGAATCGCCGAACCGGAAGCCGTAACGAGACTTCTTTGCTTCACTTCTCCCAACACGGGTGGACTGAGCGAAAGGGTCCGTGTCAAATGGTTTCGGATTGAACTGTACGCAAGCTCGTTCGTCACGTCGGAAACGGAGTAAAGCATCGACGACAGTATTTTCGCACCGAGACTTTGTGGTATTTTTTGAGGAATCGTTTGAGAATCGCCGGTTTTCGATGAAATTTCCTGGTGAACGGGAACGTCTTGCGTTTCGGGATAACGCGGTTTATATCCCGCTTTTTCCTTCCCGGCTTGTTCCTGCGACTTGACCGGCGGGGATTGATCCATCGGAGCTTGCGGAGAAGTGGGGTCGTTTTTTTCCGAAATCTGTCCGTTGATGGCGCGATGGATGTCTTGCCAAAACGACGGATCCCACTGTTGCGTTTGAGAAGGGGCCGTAAAAGGCCCGGAATCGTCCCGCTCGTCGTCCTTATTTTTCTGTACTTTTTTCAATTGGTCCGCTTCGGGATTGTCGATGACTTTCGTCCAGGCGAACCAGGAACTCTCCCCCTCCGCCTCGTCTGGTACCACTTCGTGGCCGAACAATTCATTGGTGATTTGCAAGATGGCATCCTGCGGATATTGAACCACCTGTTCGGACAAAGCAAGTTCCAGATGCTTCGGCTCAATAAAAAGAGTCGCAGGATTGTCCAATTGCAACTCTTTGGCAATCTTCCTGAGGATGGCTTGCTGATCTTTCGTCAATTCATGGGATTGGCACAATTCACGAAACAACCGATTCTGACTGTAAAAACCGTTTTTGGTGTTACGCTTTCGATAATACCGTTCGGCAAATACCAGTGCCGTAACGGCACCGACGACAACGCAAACGGCAATGGCCGCATATTTCGTGTTGCTGACCCTCTTCGAAGCACTAAAGTGTTCTTTGAGAAGTTCTATCCTTCCCCTCGGTGTCTCTACCTGTGCAACAGCAACAGGGGGCAAACTACAAACGAGAAACAGACAGCAAATCAGACGGCAGACGACAGACGGCAGACAGCAGACGACAGACGGCAGACGGCAGACGACAGACGGCAGACGGCAGACGGCAGACGGCAGAATTATATTTTCTGCTGTCTGCTGTCTGCTGTCTGCTGTCTGCTGTCTCTTACCTGCTGTCTGTTTCATTTTTTTTCTCTTTGTTCCAAACTGGCTTTTGCAGTGAGTCGAACATCCAGGCTGGTATCCTTATGGGAGGCTTGGAGCAACGAAAGGCGGCTGACTTCCCGTTTACCGTCGGCCAAAAGTGCGGCGGCTTTAGCGCGGAGAACCACGGATTCGTCCCGAAGCAACACGGTGCAAAGCGGTTCTTCGAGCAAGCCGACAAAGTTGCCGATTTCAATGCTTTTCAGCACCCTTGCTTTCATTTCGGGATTGCCGATCTGAAGTTCCAGGGCAAGTATCTCCGGTAATGTCGGATCAACTTTTTGGATAATTTTCAAGGTTTTGATCCGTTGTTCTTCCGTGAACTGGTCGAAAGAATTGAGGAAACGCCGAATTTGAAATTCCGGCAACACCACTCTTACGGCTTCACGAACAACCTCGTGCGGACTATCGATTTTTTGAAGAATCTGCACCATTCCCAGTGTGGAATGGACTTTGCGAATTTGTCGCAAAGCCGTCGCCTGGACGTTCGGGTCTTCGTCGTCAACCGCTTCCAGGACGATTTCTTTTGATTCTTCGAAGGGGAAATTCGCAATTTCCGTGAGTGCGGCACATCGGCCCGCCGATTTACCATATTGATAAACCTGTCGACAAACCGCGTAAACTTCCCCCTTGGGAAGGTCGGAAAAACGAATCAGGTCCAATAGACTTTGCTGCGATTTTTCCGAAAAGAGCGGCAATAGAGTCCGAATAGACGTAAGCCAATCGAACCGACGAACTCGCTGAACGTTCGCTTGAAAATAGGATGACGGCGGCAAATCCATGTTCTCGAACAGATACTCCAAAAACGCCAGGTCGGTCCGATTGGAAAGGGTGGCAAGGATTAAACCGGGTGCCGTCGGTGCTTCCAGGCTGTCGAGAATGAACTTGAAAACAAATTCGTGATTTTCGGCCTGAACAATCCCGGAAAGTGCCGTATAGACCGGGTGTATCGGATTGCGGAACAACTCCGCCGCGTTGAAATCCTTGTCCCGAACGTATCGCCCGAGGAGCAGAAAAACTTTGATGCAAGTCGGATCGTCGGACCGTCGAAAATTTTTGAGGTTGCGTTCGAGTTCCTGTCTCGTTTCACGCAGGATGTGCCGTTGCAACGCGTCGGGAACGTTGTGTTCCTCGATGTCTTTAATGAACTGTTTGGTCAAACGAATAAGCAATTCGGCAATCGGAACTCCGGTTTTTTGTTCTCCTTCGGTTCGATCCGAGAGCATAAACAGCAACGTCGGGATCATGTCGTAGACTTTGAACTGAAGTACCGCTCGTACGGCGTTTTTCTGTAACGTGTGATCCTTGCTTAACAGAGCGGTCCGAATCGGTGTAACAAGTTTGTCCGGATTGGCCGCGAAAATTTCGTAAACCGGATCATCGGAGGATTTGCAATTCTGCATGGACTCCAGAATCGTTTTCGGGCCGCGCGTAAAGATGGTTTCGGCATACGCCGACTTCCGAATTCCGGCGTGCGACGAATCCAGCGCAAGTTTCAAGAGTTCCGAAGCCGCACGATTGTTCGACCTCGTGAGAACCCGGATTGTTTGTTCGTATCCGCTCATTGCACGGAATTTTAACGCAGTTCCTAATTTGACTGTATAATAAAATTTTGTTTGTAACCCATTGTGGTACAATAAGTTATGGAATCTCCTGTTTTTTTGCTGTTGACCGTGATTTCGCGTGTTAAAATGGGCAATTGGGGATAAATACTTGAAA
>Ga0209628_10000160_pt1 | contig 37531 bp, 27 predicted proteins | sample TergutCu122P4_FD_187285 | JGI IMG/M metagenome (GOLD analysis project Ga0209628, IMG submission 187285) | Cubitermes ugandensis P4 segment gut microbial communities from Kakamega Forest, Kenya - Cu122 P4 (SPAdes) (version 2) | ecosystem: Host-associated > Arthropoda: Insects > Digestive system... | reverse complement strand
TCAGCCCGATATCCACCACGGTGAATTCGGGATCGACCTATACGTTCACGATCACGCCGAATTCCGGGTATTACATCAACACCATCAGCGGTTGCAACGGTACGGCGTTCACCGGTAATAGCACCAACACCGCGGCGCGCACTTTCGCCACCGGCGCGATCACTGCTGCTTGCACGGTTCAAGCAACGTTCTCCCCGTTACAGATCACGATCTCAGGCAGCGCCGGCACCGGCGGCTCGATCAGCCCGACGTCCACCACGGTGAATTCGGGATCGAGCTACACGTTCACGATCACGCCGAATTCCGGGTATTACATCAACACCATCCAAGGCTGCAACGGTACAGCGTTCACCGGCAATAGCACCAACACTGCGGCGCGTACTTTTGCCACCGGCGCGATCACGTCCGCTTGTACCGTCACGGCATCATTCACCGCCTTGCCGACCTATACCATCACGACTACCGCCGGTACCGGCGGCAGCATCAGCCCGACGTCTGCTACGGTGAATTCGGGGTCGACCTATACATTCACGATCACGCCGAATTCCGGGTATTACATCAACACCATCCAAGGCTGCAACGGTACGGCGTTCACCGGTAATAGCACCAACACCACGGCGCGCACTTTCGCCACTGGCGCGATCACGTCTGCTTGTACAGTCTCGGCGACGTTTGCCCAAGTATCACCGAGCTCCTTCACTGGCGGCGCAGTTACCATTGGCGGCGCCGCTAGTCCGGGGTATTACCTGACTACGTCCGTTTCTGGATTCAGCCCTACCCCGGACTCCTATACCTACCAATGGCAGCGTAACGGCGCCAACATCGTCGACGCTACCGCCAGCACTTACCTGCTCACTACAGCCGATGCCGGCCAGTCAATCAGCTTAGCGGTCACCGCCAACAAGACCGGTTATATCGCCAAAACGGTAATCTCCAATACGATTACGGTCAATTTATATTCTGTTTCGACCCGTGCCACAGCTGGCGGCTCGATCAGCTCGCCGGCTCTCGTGAATTCTGGTGCAACCTATACGCTCACGATTACGCCGGACGCAGGGTATTACATCTCTACCATCAGCGGTTGCGGCGGCACGACGTTCACCGGTAATAGTACCAACACCGCGGCGCGCACCTATACCACGGGCCCCATCACCGGTAACTGTGCCGTTTCGGCGACGTTCTCCCCGTTACCGATCACGATCTCAGGCAGTGCCGGCACTGGTGGCAGCATCAGCCCATCGTCTGCCCAAGTGAATTCGGGATCGGCCTACACGTTCACGATCACGCCAAATTCGGGGTACTACATCTCCTCGATTAGCGGTTGCAACGGTACGCAGTTCACCGGCAATAGCACCAATACCGCGGCGCGCACTTTCACCACCGGCGCGATCACGTCCGCTTGCACCGTCTCGGTGACGTTTGCCCCGGTCTACATCACGATCTCAGGCAGCGCTGGAACCGGCGGCGCGATCTTTCCGTCGGGAACAATTACGGGAGTGGTTTCAGGAACAACGCGGACGTTCACTGTAATGCCTAGCTCTGGGTACTATATCTCTTCCATCAGCGGCTGCGGCGGCACAACGGTGACTGGCGATAGCACGTACACCGAGTATTTCGACTACGTCACAGGCGCTATCACCACCGCCTGTACCGTCTCGGCGACGTTCTCTGACATGCCAATCGTTACCGTCAAGACCAGCGCCAGTACGGGTGGCACGATCAGCCCATCGTCCGCCCAGGTGAAAACGAGCATGGCCACTTTGTTTGCCGTCACGCCGGACGCCGGGTATTACATTCGCTCGATCAGCGGTTGCGGTGGCGCGTTGTTGACCGATGAGAACACTACGGTTCGCACCTACATTACCGGTGGCATCGCCTCCGCCTGTACCGTCACAGTACTGTTCGGCCAATTGCCGGTTACTACCTACGGTATCTCGACCAGTAGCAATATTGGTGGTTCCATCAGCCCGCCAGTCTTGGTGAACTTGGGCGCAACCTATACATTAACGATCACTCCGGGCGCCGGGTATTACATTCATTCGATCAGCGGTTGTGGCGGCGCAACGGTGTTTGGTAATAGCACTTACACGGCGGCTCGCACTTATACCACGGGCCCCATCACCGATGCTTGTACTGTCTGGGCGACGTTCGCCAAGCTATAAGTGATACGGCGATCCATGTGTTATAGAGCTAACAGTGTAAACATCGAGATGCTTTCGCTCCCCTCTCCCGCTTGCGGGAGAGGGGGCGTTATAGGGCAGGTTACCTCCCAGGGTGGGGCGCGCTAATGGTGGCAGGGCTGTGTGGCCCTCGCCTTTGCGTGAGCAAGCTCTGTTGTTTGCCAATGTTTCTCTCCGCATTTTCTATGCTTTTGTGTGAGAGCGATTCCGGGTTGCTTTACTTTGCTCGCAGATGCAATAGCCCTCTTTCATTAGGATCTTTTGATATAAAGAAGCACAAAACCCTCACCGCTATTTTTTAAAGGTGTCTCGGTTTAATCCGGTGCTTTGTCGCGCGCAGGATGAATGGGGTGCTCTTTCTTCTACGCCAGCGCTTCCGCTTGTTCCTCTCCCGCATCGCGGAAGAGGAGGCAGCAAAATGGCGCAATGCGGGGGTGCGTATTAAAGCAAAACCACTTTAATGCACGGTTGCTGCCGCCAATGATTTTTGGATGGTTTCCAGCAACTCGTCTTCCTGATACGGTTTGCCGAGGTACGCATCGACACCGAGTTCCTGTGCTCGTGCGCGATGTTTGTCGGCAGTGCGCGAGGTGATCATGATGATCGGAATGTTGCGGGTTTTGGCGTCGCCCTTCATCAGTTTGGCGAATTCGAATCCATCCATCCTCGGCATTTCGATATCGAGAAGAATAACGTCAGGCCGCCGCTCGTTGACAGCCTGCAACGCCTCGAAGCCGTCTTTGGCGGTTTCGACGGCATAGCCCTCTCGCGTCATCAGGCGCGAAGTCACTTTACGAATGGTCAGGGAATCATCGACGATCAGCACCAGCGGAGTCACAACTTCTTCGAGTTTTTGCGCGGTTGATTCTGCCACCAGCGGCGGGATTTGCGAACGCTGCGACAACTGGATCGGGTTGATGATCAGGACGATCTCGCCGTCACCGAGAATGGTGGCGCTCGACAGGCCGGTGACGCGCGCCAGTTGAGTACCGGCGTTCTTGATCACCACTTCCTGGTTACCGATCATTTGATCGACGTGGATCGCTACCCGTCCTTGTCCCGTTCGCAGGAAAATCACGGTGTTATAGCGTCGAAATTCCGGCGCGGTATCGGCACGTTCGACCAGGCGATCGAAGTAGTAGAGCGGATAACGTTGGCCGCGATATTCGGCTTCGCCGACTTTGTACATTCGGTTTAACGCTTCTTCGGTAACGTGTTCGACTTGCTCGACCATCGCTACCGGAATCGCCCAACTGCGATTCTGGGTACCACGAATCAGAACGGTTTGCGCTACCGCGACGGTTAAAGGCAGGTACAGCGTAAAGGTCGTTCCGCGTCCGGCGGTGCTTGATACTTCGACGCGGCCACCCAGTGAGACGACTTCGTTGCGAACGATGTCGGCGCCGAGACCACGTCCGGATACTTGGGTGACCTCCTTCGAGGTGGTGAATCCAGGCTCCAGGATCAGTTCGAACAATTTGGCGTCGCTGACGGGTTCATCTTTGTCCAAAAGGCCTTTTTCAATGGCTGCTTTCCGGAGTTCTTTCGGATCAAGGCCAGCGCCGTCATCGGAAAAAGCGATTACGATTTCGTTGCCGGTTTGACGAACTGCGATGGTGATTTCTCCGGTTTCCTGCTTGCCTGCGGCACGACGCGCTTCCGGCGACTCGATGCCGTGAGCGAGCGCGTTACGCAACAAATGTTCGAGCGGGCCGACGAGTTTTTCCAATACCGCTCTGTCCAGACCATGATGTGCGCCCTCGATTTCGAGGTTGGCGCGTTTGTGCAATTCTTTCGATAAAGTGCGCAGGATCCGGTACAGCCGCTCCGTGACGCTGGAGAACGGCACCGTCCGCACCGAGAAGAGCGCTTGCTGCACATCGCGCGATAACCGGGCTTGCGACAGCAATGCGACGTTCGCTGTGTCCAGATGCGCCAGCAGCGCTTGCTGAACTGCTGATACGTCGTTGACCCCTTCGGCGATTGATCGGGTCAGTTCCTGCAAGCGCGTGTAGCGATCAAACTCCAACGGATCGAAATCGCCCTGGACATTTTGCATCTGTTCCAGTTGCGCCTGAATTTGCGATTCCGCTTCGATCTCGATCACGCGAACGTGGTTGCGCAAACGAATAACGCTGTTGGTTAACTCCAGCAAGTCACTCTTGAGGCCGCGCAATTCGCCTTCGGCGCGCGTCCGGGCAATAATGATTTCGCCTGCTTCGTTGACCAGCCGATCAATCTTCGTTGCCGAGACGCGCAATTGACCTTCGTCGGAAGTTGGCGCTGTCGGCAGTTCCTGTGGTTGCTGCGATGCGGCCACGATGGGCGGCGGCGCTTTCGTTTCTGTGGTAATCGGGCGGCGCTCTTCGGGTTCTTTCTCTGCGCCTTCGGCCTTTTTCAAATCCGTTAGCCAGGGCAGCGTTGCATTGACTTCGCCGGCACGCAAACGGTCAAAGACATAGCCGATCCGATCGAGGTCGGTTTCCAGCGCCTCAAAATAGGCTTCGCTTGCGGTTCCTTCAGCCAGATATGTTTCCATCCGGTGCGCCAGTTCGCCCAGGCGCATGGCGCCGACCATGCGGGCACTGCCTTTAAATGTGTGCAGATTGCGCTTCAGCTTGAGTTGAAGCTCGCCGCTCTCGGGAGATTGCCGCAAAAGGCGCAGCAATTCGCCCGTTTGCCGATGCAGCTCGTCGCCTTCTTCGAGGAAGAGCGGTAAAAGTTGCGCGTCGATTTCATCGCGCAAGGTCAGCGGTTCGGCGCTGGCTTCATCGGTATCTTCTTTCGCTGACCTTATCGTTGGCGCTGCTGCTCGCGGCGGCTCCGCGCTATCCGTAGTTGCCGGCACTGCCGCCGGCATGGTTGTTGATAAGGGCGTTGCCGAAGATTTTATCGGCGTCGGTGGTAATTGTTCGGCGAAGCTCCTGCTTTCTTCCGGCTGTTCTTCTCGTGCTTCCTGCGCCGCACTTCCGACGCCAGTTTTGACCAGAACCGCAGCGATTTGTTTTCTTAAAGCCTCGATTTCCGTCTCGATGGCTTCGGCTTCGCGCAGTTCCGCCGGAGCAAATGCCTGACACTGACGAATTCGGTCGATAAACAATCGCAAACCGGCAACGGCTCGTGCGATGACCGGAACAGCTCTCGACGTGATGGTTTCTCCACGTTGCCTGCCTTCGCTGACGGTCATCAGCAACAATTCCAGCGCTTTGGCAACTTTGGCCGCTTCGGGAAAGCCGACAGCCAGATGCGTACCGGCCAACGTGTGCGCGGCACGGATCATCGCCGCAGATGGGATGCTTGAGGCGTCGAGCCGCATCAAGTCCTGCTCACGGTTCAGTACCGACCAATGCTGCTCGCTTTCCTCTGTAAACAAATTGAACAGCACTTTTGACAGCACGACTTCGCCGATTCGGACCTCTTCTTTGACGGTAGCTGGCGGGGCAGCTTTCTCAGCGGCAGGCGTTGTGGTCACGACGGTAGCAATTTCGGTTTCGGGCAACACCAACAGAGGCTCGACCATTTCTTTATAAACGGAAAGAGGCTCATCGACAGGTGTCGCTTCTTCTTCCGGCGAAAGGGTTTTCAGCCTCGTCCAGTCGATTTCCAGAAACACGGAGCCGTCGGGCTGCTCTATCGCGGTGACCGGCTTTGCTTTAGAGGACGTGGGGGGAACTTCATTAGAAGCTTTTTTGAACGACGCAAAATTGATTTCCAGCGAGATTTCGTCTCCATCGACTTGGTGCGCTTTATGTGTTCCCGTATCGGTATCGGGTTTTTCGACAGCGGCAGGATCAGCGCCAAGGGTAGCGTAAGATTCTATTTTTTCTGTCGCCAGCGCTTCTGTCGGTATCGTCGCTGCGGGCGAAGTCTCGGTAACGGCCGACGCAAAGGCAGGCTCGTTTTTCTCTTCCGCAGCCATTGCTGCGGTTGTTATCTCAGGCGGCGAAGGTGTTTCCGAGAGAGACCACTTATCCCAGCTTGTTTCTAATTTTTTTGTTACTGACGTTTCTTCCGGGTCGATCTTCGATTCGGTGTCCACGACCTCCTCGGTTGCGCTCGTCGGCGACGATGTGATCAGTGTTTTTTTTTGTGCCGTTTCACCTTTTGGCAATGTCGGAGGTAACGTTGTCGCCGCAAGCTCATGGGCCACTGTATTGATCGCTGCGTAAAGTGCGGCAGGGTCCGGACTGACCGTCTTGTTCTTGATAAGCGCGCCCACCCATTGGCGGAACTCATGTTCCGCCACATCCATCATTGTCAGCACGGCGGATGTCGCCGGGTAGTCTTTTTCAAGCAGTTGATTGTGGATTTTCTCGACATCGTAGGCCAGTTCACCTAATTCAGTCAGGCCCACCATCCTTCCCGAGCCTTTCAGCGTGTGAAATGCCCGGCGAACAGTGCGCAACGCTTCATGGTCGTGCGGATGTTTGACCAGTTGCGCGCGGTGTTCATGAACGCCGTCGAGCACTTCGATCGCTTCCTGTAGATAAATATCGAGCAATTCGGCATCGAGTTCGCTGGCGTCAACTTGCATCAGGCGCTGCGTTTCTGCCGAGGGCGCAGCTACGATTTCAGCAGTTTCGGGCAACGCCGACAGCAGCGTCGGGATTTCGGCAAAGACGCCAGCTTCTATTCGTTCACGAATAACTTTGGCCTTGTTAATCAGCGCGGCGTTGCCGACCAGTTTGGCATCGTCGCCAAGTGCCAAGATGATTTTTTCGATTTCCTTCCGCAGATGGCCAGCCTGCGGGTTTTGCCGCAACTGTTGACCAAGCTCCTGCAGTCGCGCAATATCTCTTTCAATGGAGGCTTCAATCGATGGTGCCGGAACGTTTTCCGGCCCGGCTGTCTCCGTAGGAATGTCTTTTATTTCCGGCGCAACCTGCTGTTGCCAAGCCGCGTCAGCATTCGTCGCTACCGGCGCGGCCGACATCTCCCCCAAACGCCACCGTCTTTCTTGTTGTCGATCCAGCAGCGGCAGAATCAATTCTTCGCGCTGAGGACGTTGTTGTTCAAGCGCCTCGATGTAAAAGCCCAGCGCCGACAGCGATTCCGCCAGTAATTCGAAATCTTTATGGTCGGGGGCGGTCTCGGGTTTGGTATAACGATCGATCTGCGTCATGCATGCTGATAACAGGTGGTCGGCGTTATCCAGCCCCAATATTCGCAATGCTCCACCGATTTCCCGGCCGTCCCGGGCCAATCCTTCCAGGCCGTCACGCTTGCTGTTGTCGCGGAAAAAGGCGTCGAGCTCTTGCTCCATATGTCGCAGATTGGTCTGAATGTCCTGCGCTACCTGCGCCAGCAGCAGGCGATTTTGTGCGCGTTCCGACAGCGCTGCCAGAGCCGGCACGTCCAGCGCCGGCAATGGCCGGTTGGTCAGCGCCGCATCAATCCGCGCGTTGATCGCCCGGACGTTTTCCGAAATGCCCGCAATCGACGCTCCTTGTTGCGCAAAGACATCTTCGGCAAACAACAATGCTGTTGCGTACTCCATGGCCACGGGCTCGGGAACATCCTGTACGGTCAGCAGATCGCAGCCTTTGAGCAGCCCTGCGAACAGCGGCTGCATTTCAGGGTAGGCCGACAGAGAGACCTTGTCGCGCAATGTCCGCAAGCTGTCGCAGAACTTCGGGTATTGGTCGATCTGGCCGCTCATCAGACGTTGCCAAAGACTCTTGGCTTCTGTAGCCAGTCCCTGCATTTCCCGCGTTGTTCGTAGCGTTGTCAACGTATCGACGGCCGGGCCACCTTCCGCGCTCGCCGGCAACAGCGCTTTCAACCGATAATGTTCCTGCACTTGCCGGATACGCTCACTGGCTGGTGCGCTGATCGCCAGGAAATACAGTATTTCCCGCTGCAACCGTTCGGCCACACTGCCGCCGCCATCAATCAAGCGCCGGATTTGCAGGTCGATCCGGGCCAGCAGATGTTTCAGCAAAAAAGTGTTGGCGACAGCTTCTTCCCGCACCGCGTCGAACAGTGCAATCGTTGTCCACCAGAATGTGCGCACTGTTTGTTGTGGCGTCACTACTTCGATATTCTCTGCTGCCTCGCGCATTGCTTCGGCGCCCTTGATGTCGCCGCGCAGCCAAGCCAGCAACCCGCGTTCATACAAGCGCCGTTCCCTGATCAGGAAGGTCGGGAATTGTGCCGGCTGAATGATATGTCGCGGGCCATCGTCTTCAAGTCTGGGCGACAGCTCGGGATAGAACAAATCGGCAGGATGGCTGATTTTCACTCCGCGTGAATGTTGCATCGCTTCGTAATCGGCGTATAGGCCGAGCGGCGTCAACGGCACGCCGTGGATAAGCTCAGCCAGAAAATTCTGTAGCTTGTGGCAGGCGCGAACAACGAGCGCGATGATAACGGCAGCCTCCGATTTCGAGGCGCTGCTGTCCAGGCGCTCCAATTGCTGTTCGATTTCATCGGTGTAGGCTTGCAGCGCATCCAGCCCGACCATATGAATGGCGCCGGCCGCCTGACGGAAATACGCCCGGGCGCGCCGCAGCGGCGAAGTGTCGCCCGAAGCGGGATCGAAAGCCTCCAGCGATTCCAGCGCGCGAATAAGGCTCTGATCGATCTCGCCCTGTACCCAGGACAATGGGCCGATATCAAACTCAGAATTGACGTCAGTGGCCATGGGTAAACTCTCCTTTTATAAGCCTGCTTTCAAAAGCTCGCTTCTTCGCAACATCTCGCTGTCCGATTTTCCGTCAAAAATGATTACACTGCTTCGCCGCTTAATCAATCTTGAAGCCGGATACCGCTGCCCGCAATTCCGCCGCCACCTGCGCCAATTGGCCGATCGATACGGTGGTCTGCTCGGTGCCTTGCGTGGTGTCCTCGGTCGTCGTCAGAATACCGGCGATACCGGTGCGCACTTCTTCCACCGACGCCGCCTGCGCGCGCGTTTGTTGCGAAATACCTTGAATCAGTTGCGCCAGCGTGTTTGATACCCGCTCAATTTCCGCCAGCGCTCGGCCGGCTTCTTCGGACAACCGCGTACCTTCAACCACTCCGGAGGTCGAACGCTCCATCGCTGATACCGCATCCTGTGTGTCGGCCTGAATCGTTTTCACGATCGCTTCGATCTGCTTGGTCGCTTCGCCTGACCGTTCCGCCAACCGCTGCACCTCTTCTGCCACCACCGCGAAGCCGCGGCCGGCTTCGCCGGCGGCGGCGGCCTGAATCGCCGCATTCAGCGCCAGCACGTTGGTCTGCTCGGTAATGTCGGAGATCAAGCCGACGATTTCGCCGATTTCCAACGACGAATCGCCAAGGCGTTTGATTCGTTTGGCGGTTTCCTGAATCTGGGTACGGATATCGCTCATGCTGCCGATCTGGCTGCGCACAGCTTCGCCGCCTTTGTTTGCCGCCTCCAGCGATTGTTGCGCCACTTGCGCTGATTGCGTCGCCGATTGCGCGACTTCGCTGATGGACTGCGTCACATCCAGTACGGTGTTGGCCGTTTTCTGGATTTCCTGGCTTTGCTGCTGCGATGACACATACAGTTGTTCGGAGATTTTCTGTGCTTTCTCGGTTTCCTGCGCCACTTGGTCGGCCGCCTGGTTGATGCCGCGGATCACCGACGACATTTCATCAAGCGTGAAATTCAGAGCGTCGGCGATAGCGCCGGTAATCGCCTCGCTCACTGTTGCCCGCGTTGACAGGTCGCCCTCGGCTACCTGCGAAGTTTCGTTGAGCAGCAACAGAATCGCGTCCTGGTTGCGGGCATTTTCTTGTTCGCTGGCGCGAATCTGGGCTTGTGTTTCAAGAGCGACGAATCGCCCCACGTAAAGCAGAATAGCCAGCGCTGCCAGCGCCAGCAGTACGATCAAGCCGATCAGCAGCGGGGAGAGGCCCTGTGTCGCATACGCCTGCGATAACTCGATAGCGTTCCGCTCAGTCCCGGCAACTTGAGGGCGCACGCGCTCTTTGGCGCTCAGAAAACCGGCGTAGCCGTTGGCGTCTGCCAGAACAGTGTTCAGCGCTGCCTCAAACGGCTCTGCTGCCGCCATGAATTCTCCCAGCTTGAGGCGCGATGTTTGCGCTCGCAATCCCGGCTCGCGCAGTAAGCGTGTCGTCAGACTGCGGTAGTGGAGCGTTTCTTCGCTCAGTTTTGCTAATGTGGACTCATCGGGGTTGGAGGCGCCCAGCAAAGTATCGCCATAGCGCGACAAGCGCTGTGTGGTTCCCTCAAGTTGCGCTGCCAGCTCTGTCAATGCGGCGGGCTCGCCGTCGCGCAGCACCTGTTGACTGACTGTTCGCGCCTGGACAAAGGGCGATCCGTCGTCGGCGCCGACCAGCGTCTTATGCGCTTCTCCCAACCGGTCGAGCAAGTCTCTTTGCGATTGCAATGCGGCCAGATCGCGTTTGATCGGCTGCCATTCTTCCTGAACTCGCGCCAAGAGGCGATCGGCTGCCAGCGCCGATGGTGATTTCAGGATACGAATACCTTTATCCGCCGATAGCGTTTCCAGGGTTTGTTCTACTTTTTGGGTGTTCTGGCGCAGGCGCGTCAGCGTCGCGCCGCTGTCGCGCGCGGTCAGGCGTTCAAGGTCGGCGGTCATTGAGTATAACGCCTCGCCCACTTCCGACATCGCTGCCGCATGGTGCGAGGCTTGCGCAACCTCGCGGTATTGCAAGTAAACGGCAATTGGCGGGATTAGCAAGACTACAAATAATGCAATCGCGCTTCTCACCAGCACGGCCGGAATCGGCACTTTTTTTACCAGGGGGGTCTCCATCGCCATACGCTCTCCGCCTCTTTCTTCTCTCGTCAATTCATCAAGAAATCAAAATCTACTAACGTCCAATGTGCTGAAATTCGGAATCCTGCGCCAGTTTGCTCAGGTTGGCCTCGTGCCAGACATGGCCTTCGGCGTCCATCCAGTTCTGCACGTTCCACACTTTGTCCTGCGTTCCCTGTCCGGTCGGCGCGAAACCCTTGACACTGCGCAAGCCATAGACTTGTTGAACCAGAAGCGCTGTATTCACCGCGCCGGTACTGCGGGAAAGCAAGACCAGCCGCGCCTCTGCGTTGTGAGCCGTCGGCGCTTTGCCTAGAAATAGCGAAAAATCGATCACACTGTATAAATTACCGCGCACATTGGTCAGCCCCAGAAACCACGGCTGGGTCAAGGGCACCGGCGTGATCGGCGGCGACACCAGGACTTCTTCCGTTTGCTGCAAGCGGCACAGCCAGCGCTCGCCACCCGCCGCAAACCCCAATTGCGACACCATGTCTTCCACTGCCGTCGGTGCCATCATCCGCGAGACCAGCTCGTTCTGGAAGGCGCGCAGATCGGTACGTTTGGCGGAGCGCGGTTTTAGTGTCGAAGAACTCATTTTGCCGTCGTTGTCAGCGTTTCAAGCATTCGTCGATTTTGGCCAGCAACTCGTCCTTGCGAATCGGCTTGGTGAGATATTCGCAAGCACCCTGACGCAGCCCCCAGATGCGGTCGGTTTCCTTGTCTTTGGTCGTACACAGCAGCACCGGGATGTCCTGGGTTTCCGGCGTTCGTTGCAAAATCCGGGTGGCCTGAAAGCCGTTTAAGCCGGGCATCACCACATCCATCATGATCAAGTCCGGCTTGATTTCCCTGGCTCGGGCGATGCCGTCCTCGCCGCTTTCGCTCTGGAACACATCATGCCCGCCCTGAGAGAGATACTCACTCAGCAGGTGTCGTTCCGTTTGAGAATCATCGACCACCAAAATCTTTGCCATAGCTTCGCCCGTATTTCAGTATTTTTTCATTTTCCGGCTGTATTACCCTACGCGCCTCATGGCCGCCGCCGCACATGCGCGGCCACAGCTCTCAACAGTTCATCTTTGGTAAACGGTTTGGTCAGGTATAAATCCGACCCCACCATTCGACCGCGTGCGCGGTCGAACAGGCCGTCCTTTGATGACAGCATGACCACCGGCGTGTGCTTGAACTTGACGTTGCGCCGCAGTAACGCGCAAGTCTGATACCCGTCCAGCCGCGGCATCATGATATCGACGAAAATCAGATCCGGCTTTTGATCGGCGATTTTGGACAGCGCATCAAAACCGTCTTCTGCCAGAATCACCACACAACCCGCTTGCAACAGGAAAATCTCGGCGCTACGCCGGATGGTGTTGGAGTCGTCGATGACCATTACCTTGATGCCTGCCAGTTGGTCCGTTTCCATCAACTTCTGTCCTTTTCTTCAAAAGCGGCCTCCTCCCCACCATTTCAAGGCTGCTGTCCCACCCCCGCAGGGAAGCTCTTTTACACAATTTAAGATTCTGCCATGTTTCGGCGGCAACTTTCCAGCGAAAACGCCCTTATCACCCGATAAAGTCCGGAAGCCGTCGCATTCCCGACACTGCGCCCGGCATACGGCGGCTCCTGCCGCGTTCCTAGCGGCCAAGGAACATCGTATAAGCCGGGTTCCCGGTCTCCTCGGCATAAGCATATCCGAGGTTTTCCAGGAAGGACTGAAACGCCCCGTCATCGGCGGGCGGTACCTGGATGGCCACCAGCACCCGGCCATAGTCTGCCCCGTGGTTACGGTAATGGAACAGGCTGATGTTCCAGCCGGCGCTCATTTTGCTCAGGAAATTGAGCAGCGCGCCCGGGCGCTCGGGAAACTCGAAGCGGTACAGGCGCTCATTGTCAACCTGCGGCGCATGGCCGCCGACCAAATGGCGGATGTGCAGTTTTGCCATTTCGTTGTCGGACAAATCGTGCGCCTCGATGCGCTGTGTCGCGAATTCGGTCAACAGTCGCTCTTTCTCCTGGCGGTCGAGCACTTCAATGCCGACGAAGATGTGCGCAACTTCGGAGTCGGCATAACGGTAGTTGAATTCGGTGATGGCGCGGCGGCCGATGATTTCACAAAACGCCCGGAAACTGCCCGGCCGTTCGGGGATACTGACCGCGAAGATCGCCTCACGCGCTTCGCCTAACTCGGCGCGTTCAGCGACAAAACGCAGTCGGTCGAAATTCATGTTAGCGCCGCTGGCGATCGCCACGCAGGCTGCCGCCGGGGCGCCGTGCGTTTCGATCCAGCGTTTGGCGCCAGCCACGGCCAGTGCGCCCGCTGGCTCCAGAATCGAGCGCGTATCGACAAATACGTCCTTGATGGCGGCGCAGATTTCATCGGTGTCGCACAACACGATTTCGTCAACATATTCCCGCACCAGCCGGAATGTTTCCTCGCCGACCCGCTTGACCGCGACACCGTCGGCGAACAAGCCGACATTGGCGAGTGTCACCCGTTCATTGGCCTTGAGCGATTGCGCCATCGCGTCGGAATCGACCGGTTGTACGCCGATCACCTCGATGTCGGGGCGCACCTGCTTTACATAAGCGGCGATACCGGCAATCAGTCCACCGCCGCCGATCGGCACGAAGATCGCCGAGATTTCGTCCTGATGCTGGCGCAGAATTTCCATACCGATGCTGCCTTGCCCGGCGATCACATCAGGGTCGTCATAGGGATGAATGAACACCGCACCGGTTTGCCGCTGTAACGTCAGCGCATGTTCATACGCCTCATTGAACGACTCGCCATGCAATACGACTTGAGCGCCGCGCTCTGTCACTGCCGCCACCTTGATCTGCGGCGTCGTCTCCGGCATTACGATGGTTGCCTTGCAGCCCATCTTTTGCGCCGCCAGCGCCACCCCTTGCGCGTGGTTGCCGGCGGAGGCCGCCAGCACGCCGCGATCGCGTTCGGTACGACCCAGCTGCGCCATCTTGTTATAGGCGCCGCGCAGCTTGAACGAAAATACTGGCTGCTGATCCTCGCGTTTCAACCACAGCGGCACACCGATCCGCGCCGACAATACCGGCAAAGGATCCAGCGCCGATTCCTCGGCGACATCATAGACTTTGGCCGTCAGGATTTTTTGCAGATAATCCCGCATGACAACATTCCTTATTCAATTCAACAGATAAGCATAGCAGATTCAACCGTCCGGCATCGGAAAAGGTTTTAAGGAATCTGTGAGAAAGCACAAAATACGGCACCTTGTCGTTTACAATCCGGGCTGTAAACTCAAGCCGCTCCCGTAATGCGATCTTCTCCCGCCTCTTCCGCTGCTCCGTCCCTGTTGGCCGCCGTCGATCTCGGCTCCAACAGCTTTCGTCTCGAACTCGGCGAAGTGCGCGGCCATCAAATCCGCGTGGTGGAAACCTTACGCGAAATGCTGCGTTTCGGCGGCGGGCTGGACAAGAAAAACCGTATCACCGCCGCTGCCCGCCGCCGGGCGTTGATGTGCCTCGCCCGCTTCGGTGAGCGTTTACGGGACTTCAATCCTTCGCATGTTCGCGCTGTCGCCACCAATACTTTCAGAATAGCCGCCAATGTTGACGATTTTCTGCCTGAAGCAGAGATGACGCTCGGCTTTCCGATCGAGGTCATCTCCGGCCATGAAGAAGCGCGTCTTATCTATCTTGGTACTTCCTATTGTTTGCCGCGCTCATCAACGCCGCGGCTCATCATGGACATCGGCGGCGGCTCGACCGAATTCATCATCGGCCAGGGACGGCAGCCACAGAAACTGGAATCGCTCAAACTCGGTTGCGTCAACATGAGCAAACGCTTTTTTGCCAAAGGCAAGTTGTCGGCGGACAACTTCAAAAAGGCTGAAACCTATGCTCGCGCCGAGATCGAGCCGATGGCTCGCGCCTTCGATCGCAAATACTGGCGCGAAGCTTTTGCTTCGTCGGGAACGGCGCTGGCGTTGACGGAAATTCTTGAAGCCAACGGTTTCTCGCCCAGCGGCATTACGCCCGATGGGTTGACGGTGTTGCGCAAAAAAATGATTGCCGGAAAAACCCTCGGCAACCTGAAACTGGCGGCGTTAAAACCGGAACGGGTGCCGGTGCTGGCTGGCGGATTGGTCATCATGCGCGCCGCGATGGACGAACTGCGCATCCCGCGCATCGCGCCGGTCGGCGGCGCCATGCGCCTCGGCGTTCTTTATGAACTGCTGGGGCGTCACCATGATCACGACAGCCGCGACACTACCGTCGAGCAGTTGCTCGACGATTACCCGCTCGATCGCCCGCACGTTCGCCGCATCGCTGCGCTGGCGCTGGAACTGTTCGAGCAGCTTCACCCGAAAGGCGATGCCGCCGACGCACAAATGCTGCAATGGGCGGCGCTGTTGCATGGCGTCGGCGCCTCGATCTCGCATGTTGGCTACCACCGGCACAGCGCCTATATTCTGCAACACCGCGATATGCCCGGTTTTTCGTCGGCCGAACAAAAGCATCTGGCGGCGCTGGCGCTTACCTGTCGCGGCAGCCTCGGTAAGGCCATGCCGTATCTGCATGAAACAACGCTGCGTTCACAAATTCTGGCGCTGCGGCTGGCGCTGCTTTTTTATCGCGCCCGTCGCCCGATCGAATTGCCTGCTATCCGGCTTCGTATGCGAGGAAAAACATTGCACTACCACCTCAGCACCCGCTGGCTCGCCGCCCATCCGCTGACCGAATACCTGGTCGACAAAGAACGGTGCGAATGGGAAACGGTGGGGTGGCAGTGGAAAGAAGAACGCTTGCGTTAACTTGGTGTATTGTTTCCCTGTGCTTCCATGAGCTTTTCTCAGCGTTGCGCTGCGCGAAGTCGCAGAGCGTGGAATTCACAAAGCCTTCCCCTTCAAGGGGAAGGATTGGGTGGGGATGGGATTGCAGTTGTTTTACGCGAAACCGCGAAAAAGAAAATCCTTTCTCTCTCGCTTGCAGGAGAGAGAAGGGAAACCCGTCACACCCTGTGCCGCAGCGCCGCGAAACAAAATAGGATGGCGTTTGCCCCGCTGCCTCACCGCCGAACAGTTCGAAATGGCGAGATAAATCCCGTTCTACGAGATCTGACACGGACAAACGATCCCGCTTGCCCGTGGTTTGTTGCTATGGATAACGACTAGCGTCAGCCGGAGATCATAAGATCAGAAACACGGCTGTCTGACTTTTCCACCGTGAACCCGGCCAAAGCGTTTAAGGCTTTCTCTCTCGCTTTGGGGTTTCTGTGGTTGAAGCAGAGATAAACATTGTCATTCTTCCGGTCACTCTTGCGAAGAACCATAACGTGCCATTTGTCTGAGTCGAAAGAGACATCTTTCGAAGAAGGCATTTTGCAGCTCAACGCATCACATACGGCATAATACAACGGCATAATAAATCCTTTCTCCCGATAGCCGGGATGTATGGAGGTTTAACAATGACGAGAATTATTTAACGAGAGCTATTTGTCTGCCGACCTGTCTATGTTGGAGCTTTTTTAGACGACGGCTGACAAAAATTTTATCTAATAAATAGCGGAAAAACAAGCTCGGGCAAGTGAAGTGCCGCCTAAGAGCCAAAAACATGATTTAACCACAAAGAGCGCAAAGAAGAATTCTCACGCGGAGGTGCGGAGAACGCGGAGCCCGTTGGAGTGAGACGAAGCGCAATTCCAGCGATCCTCTCTTAGCTATCTATGGCTCTTGATCCCAGACGCAACGCCCCTCTTTCCGCAGCGCCGCCAGGTAAGCTTGATGCTCAGCCTGTTCGTCGTTGCTGGCGCGCAGAATTTTGAGAGGATGCGCGCTATTGAATGCGGTTGCCGTCGCGTCGGGGCGGCTCGGCTGGCTCAACGACGGCGCCATCGCCAGCGATTCCTGACCACGGGTCAGCGCCAGATACACCTCGGCCAGCAACTGTGCGTCCAGACAGGCGCCGTGCAGCGTGCGGTGTGCGTTGGAAATGCCGAAACGCTCGCACAGCGCATCGAGGTTGTTGCGTTTGCCCGGGAACAGTTCGCGTGCTTTTTGCAGCGTATCGGTCAGGCGACCGTAGATTTGCGCGCACGGCAATTTGTCGAGGCGCTCCAGCTCGGCATCGAGAAAGGCGATGTCGAACGGCGCGTTGTGAATGATCCACTCAGCGCCCCGGCAAAACGAGACGAATTCATCGGCGATGTCGGCGAACAGCGGCTGATCTTGCAGTTTTTCCAGTGTCAATCCGTGAATTTTGGCGGCTTCGACGTCGATGTCGCGCTCTGGATTGAGGTACCAGTGGCGAATCTCACCGGTAGGCCGCCGCGACACCATTTCCAGCGCCGCCAATTCAATGATACGGTGCCCCTGTTGCGGGTACAGGCCGGTGGTTTCGGTGTCGATGACGATTTGGCGCATCGTGACATTGTAGCGTATGAAATCTTCCGGCTTGAAGGGCGAGTTAAAGATCGCGTCCTCCGCATGAAATGCCCTGAAAGGAGCCTCTTATCCAAGCCACAATATATGACGATAGAAAATACCGAAAACGCTCGACTTTTGCGCCAAAGCACCGGAAAATAACACGTTTGCCCGGTCGGGGCGTATCGTCGGCGGTCGGGGAAATTCATATGATGAGGGGGCGCACGCAGTTTGAGCGTTCGCGGGGTTTTGCCGCGAAAAGGAGGTCAAAGCATGCTTCCGGCGCCTGAAATGGCTTTTTAGGGAAAACACTATGTCACCACTCGTACTTTCACTGTTGTGTGCTGTTGTCGCCATTCTTTATGGCGTCTTTACGATTCGTTCGATTCTTGCCAAACCCGCCGGTAACGAGCGGATGCAGGAAATCGCCGCCGCCATTCAGGCCGGCGCCAAGGCGTATCTCAACCGCCAATACACGACGATCGGCATCGTTGGAATCGTGCTGTTTCTCGTCGTTGGCTTTTTCCTCAACTGGGCTACAGCCTGCGGCTTTCTGATCGGCGCCGTGTTGTCGGGCGTTGCCGGTTACGTCGGTATGAACGTGTCGGTACGTTCCAACGTGCGCACTGCCGAAGCGGCGCGCAGCGGGCTGGCGGCGGCACTCGATGTCGCGTTCCGCGGCGGTGCGATCACCGGCATGCTGGTGGTCGGCCTCGGCCTTCTGGGTGTCGCCGGATTCTTTTTGTATCTGCAGAAAACGGCCGGTGCTTCCGACGATTTGCATCACATCATTCAGCCACTGGTCGGTCTGGCTTTCGGTGGTTCGCTGATTTCGATCTTCGCGCGTTTGGGCGGCGGCATTTTCACCAAGGGCGCTGACGTTGGCGCCGATCTGGTCGGCAAGGTTGAAGCCGGTATCCCCGAAGACGATCCGCGCAATCCGGCGGTGATCGCCGATAACGTCGGCGATAACGTCGGTGACTGCGCCGGTATGGCTGCCGACTTGTTCGAGACGTATGCGGTAACGATTGTCGCGACGATGTTGCTCGGCGCGCTGATGTTGCCGATGGTCGGCGAGGCGGCGGTAACGTACCCGCTGGCGCTCGGCGGTTTCTCAATCATCGCTTCGATCATCGGAACATTCTTCGTCAAGAGCGGTAGCGGCAAGATCATGCGAGCGCTGTACAATGGCCTGATCGTCGCCGGTATTCTGGCGGCGGCGGGTTTTGCGTTCATCACTTACAAAATGCTCGGCAACATCGCCGACGTGTATCCCAATCTGTCGTGGGGACGACTTTATGGCGCGTCGCTGATCGGTCTGGTGCTGACTGCCGCGATGGTTGTTATCACCGAGTATTACACCGGCACCGATTTCAAGCCGGTCAAGCACGTTGCGCAAGCGTCAACGACCGGCCACGCGACCAATATCATCGCTGGTCTTGGCATCTCGATGAAATCGACCGCGCTGCCGGTGCTGGCGGTGTGTGCGTCGATTCTCGGCGCTTATGAATTGGCAGGGTTGTTCGGCATTGCGGTCGCAGCAACCGCGATGTTGTCAATGACCGGCATCATCGTCGCACTCGACGCTTACGGGCCGATTACCGATAACGCTGGCGGTATTGCTGAGATGAGCGAGTTACCGGATTCGGTGCGTGCTGTGACCGATCCGCTTGACGCGGTCGGCAACACGACGAAAGCGGTGACCAAAGGCTACGCAATCGGTTCCGCTGGGTTGGCGGCGCTGGTGCTGTTCGCCGATTACACGCACGCGCTCGAAAATTACGGGATCAATATCAAATTCGATCTCTCCGAGCCGATGGTGATTGTCGGTCTCTTCATCGGCGGCTTGATTCCGTACCTCTTCGGCGCGATGGCGATGGAAGCGGTTGGTCGCGCCGCCGGGTCGGTCGTGCTTGAAGTGCGCCGCCAGTTCAGGGAAATCGTCGGCATCATGGAGGGTAAAGCCAAGCCCGAATACGGCAAGGCGGTCGATATGCTGACCAAAGCGGCGATCAAGGAAATGATCATCCCGTCGCTGTTACCGGTGCTGGTGCCGGTTATCGTCGGATTGGTGCTCGGCCCGAAAGCGCTCGGCGGTTTGCTGATGGGCACGATCATCACCGGAATTTTCGTGGCGATTTCGATGACCACCGGCGGCGGCGCCTGGGATAACGCCAAGAAGTACATTGAGGACGGCAACTTCGGTGGCAAAGGTTCCGACGCGCACAAAGCGGCAGTGACCGGCGATACGGTTGGTGATCCGTACAAAGATACTGCCGGCCCAGCGGTTAACCCGCTGATCAAGATCATCAACATCGTCGCGCTGTTGATCGTACCGTTGTTGCCGCACGGCGAACAACCGGCGGCAAAAGCCGAAGCGATTGTCGCGCCGGCCGTTGTGGTCGCAACACCCGCTGTCACAGCTACGGCTGTTGCTACCGATGGCGCGTCGATCCGCACCGAAGGCGGCGTGGTCAATTTCTACTTTGCCAGCGGCAGCGCGCAAGTCGCGCCCGGCGCGCAAGAAGCGTTGGTTGACGTGGTCAAGGCCGTGCAAGGCGGCAAGCGGGCGGTGATCAGCGGTTATCACGACGCCAGCGGCGACCCGGCCCGAAACCAGGAACTGGCCAAACAGCGCGCTCTTGCGGTCGCCGAAGCTTTGAAAGCAGCCGGTGTGCCTGAAGCCGGCATCGACCTGAGCAAGCCGCCGCAAACGCTGGCCAGCGGCACACCCGACGAAGCTCGGCGGGTTGAGGTGACGCTGGAGTAAAACTTCAGATTGAACGAACCGCGTTTGTTCAACAGCCAATAAAAACCGCCCGGTTCATTGACCGGGCGGTTTTTTTTATTGTGTGGCAACGAACGCCCAGGCGTGCTTCTCAAGTACGTTCAGATACGGCCGAGTATAGTGCTCAGCAAATCGTCCGCAGAACCCCCCTGGTTTTGCTTGGCGTTTTGCGCCTGTCCCAGCGCGGCGGTCAACCCGCCCGAGTCCAGATTGTTGGTTTGCGCGTGCTGGGCGACATGAGAGAGAGCGAACGGCGTGAGAATTTGCAAAAGCTGCCTGGCCTTTTCCGCACCAAGTCCCGTGGCTTTCCCCAGGCCCTCTTGCGCATGCGATTGTGCGCCGCCGAAGAGTTGACCCAGAATAGCGCCCGCGTTGGACTGCGCGCCGCCGCCCAGTGCCGCACCGATTAAACTACCCAAACCCGAGCCGCCTGAACTCGAGCTGCTTTGTCCTTGCGAGCCGCCGGTCAGGCTGCCTAACACGCCGCCAAGCATTCCGCCCAGACTGTCAACGAGGCCGCCTTGAGTTTGACTGCCTGTGCCCTGGCCAGCCTTGCCTTGCAGCAACGATTGCAGCAGCGCGCCCACGCCGCCGGGTTGTTGCGCATGATGACTCAGCGCGCCGACGATCAGCGGCAACGCCGAAGCGATGGCTTTTTGAGCCGTTGCTGCATCTATCCCCAGTTGCTGTGCAATCTGACTGACCGGCGCGCCCTTTAGTTGACTGAGCATGCTGTCGATGAGTGAACTCATGAAATGTCCTTTCTGTTGAAAAAATCAGGTTAAGAAATAGAAAGCTCAGGGTAAGCCCAGCCCCGAACCGGCAACAACACCCCCATCTGTTTCAAAACCATGAATGGGTTTTATGGCTTGTTTATGTTCCAACCCAATTATCCTATCCTCTTTCTCGGCTGTAGTAAAAACAAATCGGCGCAGGGGACAAAAATATCCTGCTCCGGTTTATTTTTTGTCTTTTTCATTTTCTTCTCGTTGGCGCAGGCGTTCGTCGATGTCGATGTCGGGATGGCGTGCGCGCAATTGCCGCAACAGAAGTTGCGCCTCTTCTTCCTTTCCAGCGCGGCGTAAATCGAGGACGTGTCTCAGTTGCGCGTCGATCTCCGCTTCTTTCTCCTTTGCCGCCTCATTCTTTGTCGCGCCCTGCGCCGGGGATGCGCCTGCTCCGACGGGAGGCATTGCGAGAGCTTCGGCGGGAGGCGGCGAAGCAGGAGCGACTGCGGCGTCCATTCTATCCGCCAACACTGGCGCAGGAGCCGGCTTTGCTGATACGGGGGAGGGTGCGGGCGCAGGTATCGGCGTCGGCTTCGGCGATGTTTGCAATGCTTCTTGCGGCGGTGGGCTGGCGGCGGCAGGTTGCGCTTCTTCTGCGATGCCGGCTTGGGGGCGTGTCTCCGACGCCGAAGGCATCCGTGCGCGCGAAGTTGCGTCAAGGGATGCGTCGGGGATAGCAACCGAAGTGGCGGCCTCCGTTTTTTTTACCTCCAGCATCGGAGCAGGCGCTGGCGTTGTGGACGTAGCTGGCACAGTGGAAACCTGTCTTGGCGGTTCTGCTTCCGCAGCTTTTTCCTCAACGGGCGAGGTTGTTTTTTCTGGCATGGCGACAGAAAGTTCCGGGTTCGCCATGGCGACGGTGTTTTCGGACGGCGGTGGAGAGAATATGTTTTCGCGGTTGGCTTGCAGGATAAGTCCAAGCGCGACGCCTAAAAAAATACCGGCGGCGACCATCTGTCCGAGATGGCCGTGCCCGCTGCTGCTGCCGAGGAGCCAGTGTGAAAAGCGGTCAAACGCGGAGCGGACATTCAGCGCTTTCGGAGCGGATAGCGATGCAGAGGCCACTGTTGCGCGCGCCGTGCGAACTTCCGCCGCCCGCTGGGCGGCGGCGTTCAGAATGGCGGCGTCCAGCGCCGGAGCGAGCGCGGGTTGCTGCATGCCGCGGGCAGCTTGCAGCAGTTCGACGTCGTCCATGTCGTTCATGGCAGTGGGTGAAGGAGAATGGGTGGGCGGTTTCATGAGAATACCTTCAGTTCCAGTTCCGCAGATTTCAGTTCCTCTGCGGGCGACAGCGAGCGCAAACGCTGCCGCAGTTTGGTGAGCGCATAGCGGTAGCGGCTTTTGATCGCTTCGAGCGGGGTATCCGTCAGCGCGGCGATTTCGGCAAGCTCCATCCCGGCGTGTGCGCGCAGCAGGAAAACTTCGCGCTGGGGCAATGGTAGCGTTTCCAGCGCGGCGCCGATGTGCCGCAACTGCTCAGCGCGCAAAGCCAGCGTTTCAGGCGTTTCAGGCGTGCTGTCGTGTTTGTCGAGCGGCGTGTATCTGGCTTCGTCAAACGTTTCCATCGCGGCGCTGTCATCCCGCCGCCAATGGTCAATCAACCGATGGCGGGCAATCTGATACAGCCAGGTTTTGAAGCGGGCGCGACCGTCAGGCATGGCATCACTCCGGATCAGCGCCAGCCAGGTTTCCTGAAAAATCTCGTCGGTGCGCGCTGCGTTGGAACACAGGCCATGAATGAAACGGTAAAGTCCAGTGCGGTGACGGCGGTAAAGTTCCGCGAACGCTTCCTCGTCGCCATCGCGGTAACGCGCGAGTAATGTCTCGTCGCTGTCGGGATCGGCGGCAGGGTGGGCGTTGGTAGCGGAAGGGGATGACATTGCTGCATTTTATCGTAGCCTCCGGGTTTTCTCCCCCGCGCGCGGGAGCGCGCGGGGACCATTGAAGGAGGTGGGCTTGGGTGAATCCCCCCACACCTACTTCATCTGCTTTTTCAGGGCTTCCTTGACGCTGGTGTCGAAGGAGCTTTCCAGGGGGCGAGGAGAAGAGGCCTTTTCCTGTTCAAGAATGAAGGCATCGCGTTTGGACACCAGCGCCTCCAGTTGCTGCGCCAGTTCCTTGCGCTCGCTCGCCTTGGCCTCCAGATAGGCCGCCTGTTCGGCCGCCGACATTTTTTGCATGGCTTCCGGCAGTTCGGTTTTCGGCAGTTCAGCGAGTTTCTTGCGCCCTTCCCCCACGTCGGCCACCAGATCGCCGTCGCCGGTGACCACGGCTTCGCCTTTGCGGGACTTGCTGACGAAGGCGGCCATGTCCGCTGCCACCGGCGCGGGGGCCGCGGCGGCCAGGCCGGCTCGGCTCTCGACTTCTCGTACCCGCATCGAAGAACCGTAGGGAATGACTGTCAGGTGGAGCTTGCGCTGGATGATCAGTATATCGTCATCATAGGGCGTGACGATCACCGTGACCCGGCCTCCATCCTGCGGAATGGCGAGGTATTCGCCCCTGCCCAGTCCAGCCATTTCCTTCCAGATTTTACGGGTAGAGAGATCGCTGCCCGCTTGTACGGTGTTGACGACGATGCCTTTTTTCACGGCTTCTGCGATAACCTCGGGATATTTGCGATCCTGCTTGTAATCCATGTGGGGCGGGGCGTCGCCGACCAGGAACAGGATGCGATCAGCCTTGATCTGATTTTTGTCGCTCCAGCCCAGCTTGGTCACGGCCACGTCCAGCGCCTCGTTGACCGACTCCGGGGTGTCGCCGCCACCGTCAGCCCTGAAGGCCAGCAACTTTGCGTAGATGCTCTGGATGTCCGTGGTTAAGGAAAACTCCTTGGTGACGTATTCGTCACCGATGTCTCTGTAACCAACAAGACCGAAGCGAATTTCCGAGTTCGGATATTGATCCACAATGGTATTGGCGATAGACCAAATTTTTTTCTTGGCGCCGTCAATCAGGCCGGTCATTGATCCCGTGGTGTCCAGGACGAAGGCGACTTCGACCCGCCGTTTGGCGACGGCGGTGTCCGCCAGGGCGGGGAAAGCCAAAAGAAACATGAGCAGACAGAGGGCGGCGGACGCAAAGCGCGACAAAACAGCGGCTATACCGGGTTTGCAATGCGAGGTGTTCATGAAATTCTCCAGATCAGTAAGGTAAAGGGTTGACGACGCGGAAAAGGGTTCAGCGCGTCGTTGCTTGCGTGGAGTTAGACGCAGGGAAAGGGCGATTCGGGTTAAAATAAAAATTATCCTGATTTTTATTAAATAAACTTTCTTTTATACGACGAACTGTCACGGCACTCTTTTTGTTCTCCGACGCGACGTTCCTTCCCGCCATGCTGCTCCTGAAAAATCTTTTCAAGAAGAAAGCCCTGAACATCCATCAGCGGATTGCCGTGCCGGTATTGTGTTATCACAGCTCTCACATTTGGGGGACCGCTTATTCTCAAAATAACCACACTGCGCTGGAAGAGGATTTGCGTTATCTTTTGCACTCGCAGTACCGGCTGCTTTCGCCTACTGCTTTGGCGTTAGCGCTCCGTCAGGGAAACGACGCGCTTCTGGCGGAGAAACTCGCTTGCATCACTTTCGATGACGGAATGGATTTTGACTATTTCGATCAGGAACACAAAGACGCAGGGTTCGTCAAAAGTTTTCACAGCATTCTGAGCGAAAGTCCTTTGCAGAAAACCGTCGTCGGCAAGACGGCGCCGAATGACGCTTCAAGCGTCGCGTTCATGATCGTTTCCGCAACTGCACGTCAAGCCATCGACCAAACCTGTCTTGGCGAAAACCAGTTTTGCGACCGTTGGTGGCGCGAGTGTGCGCAAAAAGGCGTCATCGGCATCGGCAACCACAGTTGGGATCACGCCACCGAAGCTCTTGATACCGTTTATCAAGCCGACAACATCAAAGGCGCCTTTCACGCAATCAATACTTACGCCAATGCCGATCAGCAAATACGCGCCGCGCAGGATTATCTCGACGAGGTTACGGGCGGTTGCGCCACGCCGTTGTTTGCCTATCCGTACGGCCATACTTCGGATTACCTTGTCAACGAGTATTTTCCGAATTACGAAAAAGAGCATCGGCAACTGGCGGCGTTCGGCACCGGCGGCGAACCGGTGACGCGAAGCAGCCATCTTTGGGCGCTGCCGCGCTATGTGTGCGGCCAACACTGGCGAACTCCTGAAGAATTCGGGAAGATTTTTACCGACCTGGGCTCTTCCTGATTTTGGAGACCGCTCATGAATTTTCTGAAACGCTTGCTGAAAATGATAGGGAACAAACCCCCGTCCGCCTTCGGCGGGCTTCCCCTTTCAAAAGGGGGCAAGGTGGAAACACCCGCTCAGCCTCCTTACGCCGCTTCCCATATCTCGGACGTTCTTTGCGTCACCGAAATAGCGAATGCCGAATTCTTCGTTGGCGATCTTTTCCGTCGGCGCTTCAACACGCCGTCTTTTCCCGACATGCCGCGACATTTCGTCGCGTTCTACAAAAGCGACGAAAACACCATGATGCCGGTCGGTTACGTCCATCAAACACCTTGGGAGAATTGCTACCTGTGCGGCGGGTTGGTGATTGACGACCGGCGTTATCGGCTCATTCCAGCGGAACATCGCCAAATCATTCGGGATGCGGGCGGCGTTGCCGAATACTTGCAACGCAAAAGTTTTGCTGCGATCAGCGAAAACGCCTTGGCGATCTGGGGATTCGTCGGCGACAAACTGGCCGAGCAAGTCGATCTGCGTGTCGGCTTCGTTCATACTGGCGTTCCTCATCTGATGGTCGTCTGGCTAAAGACGCTGCCGGAAGAAGAAAAAGTGATGTGGATTCAAAAAGCTGCGGCGCTGGGGCCATTTTAGATTTATCCGCAAAGAACGCAGAAAAGACGTTTAACTACGAAAAACACGGAAAATACGAAAGCGCTAGATCGCGGCGAGTAAAGCGAGCCGCAACGTGTCGGCCTCACGCGGAAACGCAAAGTGCGCTGGAGATATTCTTTGCGCTCTTTGCGGCTAATTTATTTTTGTTGGTGGCGGACACGCTACGCTTCGCCCGCCCGTTTGCTACGCTATCCGATTTCTGATCTCCGCCGCCAGCGCCCGCGCTTCTTTGCCAGGGTCGTCGGCGAAGAGGATGCTGCGGCTGGCGTTGATCAGTAGGCCGCGGCGGTCGGCGGTGAGGCCATTGCGCAAAACCGCCTCGAGATCGCCACCTTGAGCGCCGATGCCGGGCACCAACAAGACCATATCGCCGACATCGGCACGCACTTCGCGGATGATGCCAGGAACAGTAGCGCCGACGACCAGCATGCAGTTGCCTTGTGCGTTCCACTTCGTCGCTACACGGCGAGCAAGATGTCGCCACAGCGGCAGAGCAACGCCGTCAGCACCGGTGATGGTCAAATCCTGCAATTCGCTGCTGCCGGGGTTCGAGGTGTGGCAAAGGATGATGGCAGCTTTGTCGGGACGTGCCAGAAACGGTTGCAACGCTTCGCCGCCGAGCCAGGGATGCAGCGTCACCGCATCGCAGCCCAGCGTGTCGAAGAAGGCAGCAGCGTATTGAGCGCTGGTGTTGCCGATGTCGGCGCGCTTGGCGTCGATAATGGTGAACACGTCGGGCGCGACATCGCGCAGGTAGTCCATTGTGTGCTGCATCGCTTTCCAACCGGTCGCGCCGTGCGCTTCATAGAACGCACTGTTCAGTTTGTAGGCGGCGGTGGTTTCAAGGGTTTGGTCGATGATCCAGCGGTTGAACGCGAATTGCGGTTGCGCTTCTTTTTGGAAACGCACGGGCAAGCGTGAAAGTTCGCTGTCCAGCCCGACGCACAGCAGCGATTGCGAACGGGTGATGCGGGCGTTGAGTTTGTCGGTGACTTGAATCATAGTTTAAGACTTTCTTTAAGCCAGAAAATTAACCGCAAAGAACACAAAGAATTTTTCCGTGGCTTTCGAGTTTTTTCTTTGTGCCCTATGCGTTCTTTGCGGTTAAATACAAAATCAATTTTCAACTGCCGTTGCGGCGATACCGTTCTTTTCAGCCCAGGGCCAGGGGTCGGCCAGCCAGTCGGCGACGATGGCTTTTTTCCGGTCGTCGAAATAACCGCAGCGCACGGCGGCATCGAGGATCGCGTCGAAGGTTAATAGCGTGTGTGGTGTCACGTCGGCTTCGGCGAAAGCTTGTCGCGCTTCGGCGAAGTTGTAACTGGTGATGCTCAAGCAGTCGGTTACGATGGCGCCGGCTTGACGCAGTGCGGCAACGCCATCGAGGCTGGAAAGACCGGTCGAGATGTGATCTTCAATCAGCAGCACGTGCTTGTCGCGCACGTCGCCGCCTTCGACGCGGTTTTTGGTGCCGTGCGTTTTGGTTTGTTTGCGCACGAAAACACTCGGCACGTTTCGTCGATACGCAAGAACGGAGCTGTGCGGAATACCGGCAGTTTCAACTCCGGCTATGATGTCGAATTGAAATTTTCCCGACGCGATATGGGAACTGAGCGCGTCGATCAGCACGTGCCAGGCTTGCGGATGGTAGATCAGGCTGCGGTTGTCAACGTAAACCGGCGAGATCAGCCCTGACTTGAAACGAAGCGGCTGTTCAAGCAGAAAAATAATCGCCTGAATGCTCAGCAGGTGTTCGGCCAGCATGGCGGTTGTGATGGGAGCGGGATTATGTGATGTCATGGCAGCGTTCCTTTTTGATTTGTTGAGCAAGTTGGGTGTTCCACATGGCGCCGGTGGCGCTCATCACGGCGTCGGCGCCAGCCTGGCGGTAGGCATCGTTGTCGGCGGGCGTTAACACGCCGCCGTTGGCGACGATTGAGAAATGCAAGTTGTTGTCGGCGCGAAGGGCAGCGAGTTTTTGCGTCATCGACAGCCCGGCCCAACGGATGGTTGCGCCGCAAATGCCGCTGATGTCGCGCCCGGCGCCTGGCAACGCTGGTTGTCCGTTGGCATCGACGACGCGCGCGGACAAGGTGTTGATAGCGCAAACGCCATCGACTTTGCCGGCCAATGTTTTTATCAAAGCAGCCAGCGTGACCGTATCTTCAAAATACGCGAGCTTGAGCAACAACGGGCGGTCTTTGATTTCTTTTCGTATCGCGTCAACGATGGCGTTGACTTTTTCAAGGTCGAAACACAAAAGCCCTTTTTTACCTTCGTTGGGACACGACAGATTGGCTTCCAATACGGGCACGCCGGTTTCGGCAACCAGCCGCGCGGCGCGCGCATAATCGACAATTTGCGCATCGCCTTCGCCGCTGCCTTGAAAGCTGCCGATCAGCACTTGCCCGCGTTGTGCGCTGCGCAGTGCGGCCGCCATGTCGGGTTGCCAGACCTCTGGCGGTTGTGAAGGCACACCGTACGAATTGGTGATCGAGCGCGGCGCTCGATCTTTTTCGCAGGCATGCGCGATCAGTGTTTGACCGGGCGTCAGATCGCCGTCGCATTCGACTGCCAGCGTGTTTGGAAACGGGTGACTGGCGCGCGCTGCGCTACGCACGGTTTTATAAACGCACAGATCAAAGCCATGCGCGAAAGCGGCAGCGACGAAACGACTGTTGAGCAACGGTCCGGCTGGAATACCGAAAGTGCTACGCACCGGAATGCCGAGAAAGCGTTCGCGCGGCGCAGCATCGGCGGACAAGGCTTCGGATGCGGTTTTGGGTATTGTCGCAAGCGACTCCGCAAATGACCCGAACGGTCCGCGCGCGTAATTTTCTTCGTAACTCAGCGACGGATCAAGAAAGGGTCGCGTTGGCATGGGAATTTTCCTTCGCGGCATTCAACAGCGGCAAGCCCAGAGCGCGACGACCGTTATCGGTGGCGATGCGTACGAGTTCATCGAAATCGGTGTAGCGGCAGCCTGCCGCCAGCAGCGACAGCTCACGCCACATGTCGCCTTCGCAGAAGGGCACCATCGCATCACTGATGTTGTCGGTACCGATAGCGACGGTAACGCCGGCCGGAATCATTTCGTCGATTGGTGTCAACGCGTTATGCGCGGGGCCGACGAATTCCGAGCGTGGCGTGTCGATCCAGGCCATCGGGCAGGCGATGGTCATCACGCCGGAGTCGCGCATTTTTTCATAGAGGCGCAGCCGATATTGCTTGGCGTGAGCAGCGATCGAGATGCCGTGAATGGCGACGACGCGTCCCTGCATGCCGTGTTCGACAGTCTTGTTGCACAACTGTTCGGTTTCGTGTTCGTGCGCATCGTTGAATTGATCGACGTGGGCGTGCACCATTTTGTTCATCGCTTTGGCGACTTCGAGCACGATGTCGAGCGCTTCGGCGCCGCGGCCGAAATCGCGCTCATCGCGCTTCGGCAGCGCGCCGATGATGTCCACCATTTCGGCGCCGCGGTCGAACCAGGCGCGGGCGTCGGGGTCGATCACGCCTTTGAGCGTTTGATTGGCGTAGAGCACAGTGATGTCGTCGCGGTACAGCTCGCGGGCGCGCAGCGCGCCGCGAATGGCGCGGTCGCCGGCGGCCGGGTCGATGTCAACGAAGGAGCACATCGCGGTAACACCTTGCGTGATCATCAGCTCGATGGTTTGGCAGAAGCGGCGGTAGTAATCGTCAACGGATGAGTTGCGTTTCATCGTGTCGATCGCGTCCCACTTGCGTTCGAGCGTTTGTGTGCAATAAATGTCGAGCATGTGCGCGTCGAGCGTAAAAGCGCGATCGGCATGGGCGTGAGCGTTGACCCAGCCGCCGTGCTGGTGAACGAGCGGCTCGATCAGGGAGCGCAAAGTATTCGGAGAAGGCGAAGACTGCATGGCGGAACCTCCTGTGAAGTGGTGAGCTGTTTCCATCGGTACAACAAATCGGTATTGCGGTTAAAAAAAATCCCCCAACGGGGGATTTCATAAAACAAAACGGCTTCGCAAAACGCGGTTACGAGAAACGAAATTCTTTCGGATGCGCGGGGGCAGGTTGCAGAGCATGGTCGTCAATACGTTCACGAATTACAGCGTGGAGCCAAAAGCGTATGCGAAAAAAAACCAGCACACGCGCTGGAACCGCATTATACCCGAAATTTCCGACGCGCGCGGAAAAAACGAAACGGGAGATTTTTGCGGCATGCGAAATTTCCCGAGGTCATGGCGATGCGCCGGGGCGCGCAGCCATCAGCTTCTTGCGACGCCAGCGAATGGTCAGTCCGATGCCGAGCAGGACAAACGGAATGGTCACGGCGATGGCAAGATCGACATTGATCGGAGCGCCCAGATATGCCAGCGCTTTGTAGCCATAGCCGAGCAGGCTGGTCAGATAGTAACCGATGACGACGATCGACAAACCTTCCACCATTTCCTGTAAGCGCAGTTGCAGTTTGACGCGCTGATCCATCGACGCCAGGAGGGTACTGTTCTGTTCCGCCAGTGCTACGTCAACAGTGGTGCGCAACAAAGTGGCTGCGCGAGCGACCCGTTGCGACAAATGTTCCAGCCGTTCATGCGCCGCTTCAATGGTGCGCATCGCCGGCGCGAAGCGGCGTTCCAGAAATTCGTGGATCGGAGGCAGTCCTTCAATCCGCATTTCGCGCAGTTCTTCCAGCCGATGCCGCACCAGCGCATGGTAAGCGCGACCGGCGGCGAAGCGGTAGGCGGACGATGCCGAAATATGCTCGGTTTCGCCGGCCAGCCGCATCAGGTCCTGCAAATTCTGTTTGTCGTGTTCGTGGTCGGTGTCCTGCGCCAGCGACGCGGTCAAGTCGCTCAAGTGTTGTTCCATTCGGCTCAGCTCTTGCGTCAACAGGCGCATGCGCGGAAAATCGAGAATAGCCAGCGCCCGATAAGTTTCGATGTCGAGCAGGCGCTGTACCAGACGCCCGGGTTGATGCCCAGTAAGGTGACGGTCGCGCACAAGAATGCGCGAAAAACCGTCACGACCAGCGAGAAAATCGCTGAATACGCCAGCGCTGCCGTTTGACGCATGGGAGCCGACCAGATGCGTGGTGCCGAAAAGTTCATGCAACTGCGAAAGAGAGCGCTCGGGAGTGGAGGCCGACTCAAAAGCGATTTGGGTAGCGACCAGAAGATGGCCGGGAAGGTTACCGAGAAATGTTGCCGGAAGAAGCGCTTCGAAAACGTTGGAGAAAGGTTCATCAAACGCGCCCGACAGGAAAAACGTATAGGTTGAGAATTCCTGATGCCGCTCCCATCTCAGCGACAGTGTTTCGCTGCAACGGACGCTGAAATGTGCAGCATCGCCGGATGCCCGCGTAGCGACGCCGAAATGTTGGCAAAGGCGCGCCATGTGTTCATGTGTTTGCTCGGTCTGTGACGGCTCCGAGAGCATGACCAGATGCATCACGCGTAGCGGTAGCTGAACATCTTCGTAAGGGCGCGCATGAAACTCGCGGTCGAGCGCTACCCGTAGCGGATAAATGTTCAGGCCCCACAGCGGAGGCGTAGCGCGGTCGGCGGGTTCGTTCATGATCATTATCGTCGGAAGTCGTATCGGCAGCTATTATGGCGCAGAAAGGTAGCGGAGCGGCAGCGAAGAGAAGAAACTTCGGGTTATTTTCGCGGCTTGCGCGGCGCACCGGCGAACAGTGCGTCGTAAACGGCGCTCGGCAGCACGCGCAGCAGTTTGCCGACCAGCATCATTGGCCAGGGAAAAACGTAGCGGCGTTTTTTACGCGCAATGGCGCGCACCATCAAATCAGCGGCGTCGCGAGCGGAAATCAGAAATGGCATCGGATACGGATTGGCGGCGGTCATTGGCGTTGCGATAAAACCAGGGCACAAGGTAACGACGGAAATGCCGCTGCCGCGTAGTTCGACTCGCAGGCTTTCAAGATACGAAATGACGGCAGCTTTTGAAGCGGAGTAAGCGCCGGAACCGGGCAGGCCGCGAAAACCGGCAACGCTGGCGACACCAACCAGCGTGCCACTGCGCGCTGTGCGCATCGCGTCGATAAACGAATGAAAGGTATTGACAATGCCGAGCACGTTGGTTTCGAACACTTCCCGAAACACGGGCAAGTCGGCTTCGCCTTCACCGCCGGTGACGGTACCGTGCGAAACGCCAGCGTTGGCGATCACGATGTCGGGAGCGCCGGCGATGGCGAGGAAATTTTGTGCGGCGCGTTGTAATGCCTGCGCATCGGCAACGCTGCCTTCATAGAGGTGTACGGGCGAGGAGAACGAAGCTGCCAATGTTTCCCGCAAGGCGTGCAATCGTTCGCGCCGACGCGCGAAGAGGCCAAGCGTCGCGCCCATTTCTGCGTATCGATATGCAAGCGCCTCTCCCAACCCGGAAGAGGCGCCCGTAATAAAGACATTCATGCGCGTTAACGCAGTGGAAGATATTATTTCTTTTTGGCTTCCTTGCGCGCGAGGGCGATCACCTCGTCGAGAACGTCGAACACCTGCGACGGCGAACCGGCGGCCTCGAGATTGATTTCATAGCGCCCGTTCACAAAGAAATGCGGTACCGACGACACTTTATAAGTTTCCACTTTTTTATCGGATTGCATTACTTTGCTGTCAACGGCGAAGGAGTCGTAAACATCGATCAATTTCTGGCGGTTAACCCCCTTCTTTTCCGCCCAGTCAAGGAAGGTTTTTTTGTCGGTCAGGTTGATTCGCTCCTTGTGCAGCGCATCGAAAACCTCGTTGGATAACCGTTCTTCTTCGCCCATCATGGTAAGCGCGTAGTAAGCGCGCGCCATGGCTTTCCACTGATCTTTGCCCCAGCCGACCGGAATCTTGTAGAAAACAACATCGTCGGGGAGTTTCTTTTTCCAAGTTTCAACCAGCGGATTGAAATGAGCGCAATGGCTGCACAGATAGGAAAAGAATTCGATCACCTCGATTTTGCCTTCGGGAACTTCCGTTGTTTGCGGCGAAATCTGCTTAAACTCCTTGCCTTCGGTAACGGCGGCCAGAGCGTTCGGCGACAACAGGGGCAGTGATAAAGCAGCCCACGCGAAAACGGCCATCAGCCACGAACTGCGTGAAAAAAACGGGCGGACATTACTCATAAAATCTCCTTGGTAAAAGTTATAAACTCCCCCCGTGTTGACGTTTGCAAAAAGAGCAAGAACATCTGCGACGCGAGAAAGGGTAAAACAAGCCCCCTTAAAAAACCCTTTCCGCCTTACGGGAATACTTATCATAGCAAAATCCCGGATATTATGCGCAGGGGGTTACGCAAAATTGCAATTGCCCGGGCGAACATCGTTTACTGGGGGAGAAACGCTATTGACGGACGACGGCGGCATCGAATTTGCGCTGTGTTAGTTCGGCTTTCATTCGACCAGTCTGTTCGGCGCTGTCATAAGGACCGACCCGAACCCGGTAGAAAAAACCGCGACCAGGCGATTCGCCTTTTTGAATGGTCGCTTCCCAGCCGTACAGCGCCAGTTCGGCCTTGCGGTTATCGGCTTCTTCTTGCCGCGAAAACGAGCCGACTTGCAGCCAGTAAGTTTCCTTGGGTTTCGTGGAAGTTGTTGTCGCGGGCGTCGGTGTCGATGTCGCGGAAGAGGCGGGCTTGGAGGCGTTTTCCGGGATTGACGCGACAGCGGTAGTACGCGGCTCGGACGATTTGGTCGCAGGCGCGGTATTTTTTTCGCTTCCGGTGGGGGCATTGCTGCTTGCCGTGGCGTTGCTTCCTTCCGGCAACACTTTGTAGAAATCGAAACTCGGTTTCTCGTTGCCTGGCTTCGTTGTTGAGGTACCGTCGGGCGCGCGCTGATTGGCGACGGTTTTGTCCTTGGGGGCAAATACCTCGACAACAGCGTTACCGCCCAGTTTCCAGGCGGCAGCCAATGCCATTGCTAAACCGGCGATGATGCCGATAAAGATTCCGGTGAACAACACGCCCCAGCGGAAAGGGGCCTTTTTACTTTGAGTCATCGTGATTTACCTTAATTACATCTCATTGGGCGCGTCAATACCCAGAATCGCCAAACCGTTCCGTAAAGTCTGCCCCACGGCAACGACCAATGTCAACCGCGCCTGCCGCAGCGCGGTATCTTCAACCAGAAAACGCTCGGCATTGTAATAGCCATGGAATTCACCGGCCAGCTCGCGCAGATAAGCGGTGATATGGTGCGGCGCCAGCTCGCGGGCGGCGACAGCCATCTCCGCCGGGAAATCGGCGAGACGGCGCAACAGCGCTTCTTCATGCGGCCGGTTGAGCAATGTCAGATCAGCGGTTTGCAATGTGGAAACAATTGCATCGTGGGTCTGCTGCGCCTGGCGCAACACCGACATTACGCGAGCGTGCGCGTATTGCACGTAATACACCGGATTTTCCTCGGCCTGCGAACGCGCCAATTCAAGGTCAAACACAAATTCGGTATCGGCCTTACGCATCGACAGAAAGAAGCGCACGGCATCGCGTCCCACTTCGTCGATCAAGTCGCGCACTGTCACATAGCTGCCGGCGCGTTTGGAAATTTTCACTTCCTCATGACCGCGCATCACGGTGACCATTTTGTGCAGCACGTAGGCGGGATAATCTTTCGGGATGCCGAGATTTAACGCCTGCAATCCGGCGCGCACCCGGGTGATGGTGCCGTGATGGTCCATGCCTTGAATGTTGATCGCGCGAGTGAAGCCGCGCTCCCACTTGGTGACGTGGTAGGCGACATCGGGAACAAAATACGTGTAATGACCATCGGCCTTGCGCATCACGCGGTCTTTGTCGTCGCCAAAGCCGGTCGTGCGCAGCCACAACGCGCCGTCCTGTTCGAACGTATGCCCCGACGCGATGAGTTGTTGTACAGTCGCCTCGACACGGCCATCGGTGTACAACGAACTTTCGAGGTAGTAATGATCGAAATGCACGCCGAACGCCTGTAAGTCAGAGTCTTGTTCACAGCGCAACGCGGTGACGGCAAAACGACGCACGCTGTTGAGATCGTTAACGTCGCCGGCTTTTTGATCCAGATAATTCTGGGCGATCTCGCGGATGTAATCGCCGTGATAACCGTTTTCCGGAAACGCGATGGTTTCGCCGCGCAATTCACGCGCGCGTGCCTGCACTGACAGCGCCAGGTTATGAATTTGTTGACCGGCATCGTTGTAATAAAACTCGCGCGATACCTCAAAGTCCTGCGCCGACAACAGATTGGCGATGGCGTCGCCCAGCGCCGCCTGGCGACCGTGGCCGACATGCAGCGGGCCAGTCGGGTTGGCGGAAACAAATTCGACGACAACACGCTGGCCGTGACCGCTTTGCCCACGACCGAACGCCGCTCCTTCTTCGAGCGCGCGACGAACGATGGAAGCGCGCGCTGTCGGCGTCAAAAAAAGATTGAGAAAACCGGCGCCAGCGATTTCGTGGCGCGCGACGTGCGGCGATGGCGGCAAAGCATTTTGCAACTGCTGCGCCAGTTGTTGTGCTATCTCGCGCGGGTTTTTTTTCAACGCGCGCGCCAACACCATCGCGGCGTTACAAGCGTAGTCGCCGTGCGCCGCCTGCTTCGGGCGCTCGACGGCAATGCCAGCGCAAACGCCATCGTCGGCGTCCGGCGCAATATGCCTCACCGCCGCCAACAGCCATTCTCTTAATTCGATCCTTAAATCCTTCACGCGTTCCCGCCGGAGATTTCAAAAAACAAGATTATACCTTTGCTTGCACCCCTCTTCCGCTCGCGGGATAGAGGGCAGGGGAAGGGGGGCACGCGAAACCGCAAAGAACACAAGGGGATGCTCTCAGGCAGTAAGTACGAAGGAATGAGAATCAATTTCACTCCGAACATGCATCTGCCGGCGCCGCGATGAGATGGATCGGCTTATCCAGTTGCGCTTGTGGCAACCGCGACAGGGTTTGGCGGGCCGCTTCCTGGTTTCTGTCCGGGTTACACCAGGGATCGAAACGCGACGGAGCGCGCGTCACGACAACAAGATGCGCCATCTGCTCCCAACCCAATTGTGCGCTCGGCGAACCAAAATAGCCTTGCGCCGCAGCTTCCAGCCCGAAGAACCCGTGCCCGAAGTAAGCTTGACCAAGATAGGCCGAGAGTGCCTGCTCGGCTGTCCAGTGCCGCCCCACCCATATGTACGCCGATACTGACACAAGCAATCTTCGAATCGTCGAGAGAGACCAGAAATCCGGCACGCGCTTCAGAAGCGCCTGCGAGCCCAACTCCGTTGCCCGGCTTTCCGGAGCTTGGGGATGTGACGTCTCATTAAAAAACCGCCAAAGGAACGTGTAAGGATTGTTGCGTTCAATTTGCGGCGTTTCCGCGCCTCCCAGACTTGCCCACAATGTGGAGGTCGCTGTTGCCGGCAAAACCTGCGGCGGCGCGGCCAGCGCTTCGTCAGGAATCCCATGCAGGCCGTACAGATAGAACAGCATGGGCGACAGGGCCACGCCGATCAACAGGACAGCGAAAAAAGCGGCAATTGTGCGGAGTGTTTTTTTCATCGCTGGCCTCAGTCAAGTGGGCGCCCAACGACTCTCAGCCGATCACTCCAGCGCAAAAGTCGCGCGGATGCGCACATTGATCGAAATGAAGTGATCGCCGGGCGGGATGGAGGTGTCGGCATTATCGTTATTATCAGCAATATTCTTGCCTGGTGAGGCGGCATATGAGTTAATTGGGGCCATGTTGTTTTGGGATCCATCTCGTACTTCTTCCTCGGTTGCTTCCAGCAATACGCCCAGCTTCGCGTTGCCCTCTTTTGCGATGATTTGCGCTTTGTCACGGGCAATGCGCAAGGCAGAAGCCAGAACGGTTTTTTTCTCCGCGCCGATTTTCGATGAACGCAACACCGGCCAGGACGAGCCATATTCTTCATGCAGTCCGATATAGGTGATGAGCGGGCTGAGTTTTGTAATGTCGTCAATCGAGACAATCATCAGCGCCGATGCAAGGTAGCCAAGCAACTCCTTTTCATCGCTTCCGCTGGTGAATTTCCTCTTGTCGCGCCATTCCTTGCGCACGCCCCGGTTTTTAAGCGTGACCTCGCGTGCCGCGATGCCGCGCGCCTTGAGTTCCGTTTGCAAAGCAGCGATGAGTGCGTCCAGACGGTTGTTGCTTTTTTCCAGGGTTGGTTCAAGCACCGAAAGCGAAATATGTAACTGCGCGGAATCGGCGGGAACCATGACGTTTACGGTTCCCGTCGTCGTGACGTGGCGCAGGTTCTTCTCGGCGGCGGCGAGCGGAAGCGCGACCAGCGCGGCAGCGAAGGCAAAAAAGGGAAGGATTTTTTTCATGGCACAGTTCCTGTGGTTAGGGTACGCTGGGTCAATATCCACGCGGATGGTATCACGCACGCCATAGGTTTCACCATTGTTGGCCTTTTTGGAGCAGAGCTACTCCATTCTTATCGCCTTATCTCCTATCTTTCAAAAGGGGCCATTTCTTCTTCGCAGCTTCACGTGAGATAAAGAAAGCTTTTCTGATTCCCGACTCCTGACCTCTGATACCTGGCTAGAACCTATCTCAAAATCGTTTAAGCAGCATAGTAATGGAAGCGAGCTGCACGAAACCGAGGAAATTGGCAGCGTAATACTCCCAGCGGACCAACAAGCGACGTTTCCACTGCATCCACGCAAAATAGCGTTCGACCAGCCATCTTCGGGCGTAGCGGCGTAGTTTACGACCGTCCTGGGTCTTCAGCTTTCGGTTTGAACGATGTGGCGCAATCA
>Ga0209628_10000159_pt1 | contig 37605 bp, 46 predicted proteins | sample TergutCu122P4_FD_187285 | JGI IMG/M metagenome (GOLD analysis project Ga0209628, IMG submission 187285) | Cubitermes ugandensis P4 segment gut microbial communities from Kakamega Forest, Kenya - Cu122 P4 (SPAdes) (version 2) | ecosystem: Host-associated > Arthropoda: Insects > Digestive system... | reverse complement strand
GCCCCCCATGAACTCGTCCGTCGCGTCCAGCACGCCGACTTTGTCGATTGCCTCGATTGAGTATTTCCTGTCCGCGTACCGTTTGCTCTTGTCGATGTAATACGAGCCTACCCGCATACCGTTATATTTGATACGCAACGGCTGCCGTTTCATGAATATATACGGCACGGGGTCTTTTGTGTTGATTGTGAAGTTCGCCGAGTTGATATACAGCGTCCTGCCCGTGGGGTCAAACCCTTCGTTTACCGTGAGCTCCTCCAGTTCGCCGTCGCCGAATATCCGCACGATGCCGAAATATACGGCTTCGATTTTCAGGTATCTCTCCGGTATATTCATGCGTATGAACTCGACCGTCACTCTGTTATATAACTCGACTTTATGGTGGCACGAATACACCGCCGAATCAGGGTAGAACGTTTCATCGGAAAGCAGGGTGGTGTCTTTATACCACTTCACCCTGAGCATATCGCAATACACATTATTTTGCGGGTCGAAGTAGAACGCGATGCCCGGACTGCTCTGCAACCCGCCGAAAGTAATGTCGAGCGTTACACCGCCGTACAATAGCCGAGACGGATCTTCGCTCTGATATTTGCTCCACAGGGCGATATTTTCATTCCGTTCAAATTCCCGGTGCGTTCCGTCGAGTACTGTATAATTATGTTCGCACGTTTGAATACTCCTGTAAATTATATTTTCGGCGAACAGTTTTTGAACCTCCGAAAAGTCCTGCACTTTCGCGCCGTCCGTTTCCGCGTGCGCCGACAGCGCCGCGAACGGCGACACGTCGTAGTATGTGATTTCACGTTTACTTGACATACTCAATCACCTTGCCTTTGCGGTTTCACCGGAAGGAATTCGACCGTCAAACCCGTCCATTTAGATTTCCCGCCAAAATCCGCCAAACTGTCGCTGACTTTTTTTATTTTGGCCGGAAACGTTATTTTCGATTGTCCGAAAGGAAGCTCGACAAACCTGACGCTCTTCGGCGATGTTATGTCATAATAGAACGCGTCGTATTCCGCCGCGCCGGGTTTCGGCACGACGGTGAAACTATAACTGTATTTTGTTGCGGCGGCGTCGTCAACTTCGGAAAAATCAAGCATAACCCCGGCAGTTACAGGGTCGTATATGATTTCCGCGTCGCGTCTTATTTCCACTTCGCCAACATCATATTTTTTGCCGTCGATAACAATTACGCTCATCTTTTCACACCTCCCCGTTCAAATACCCCGAACGCTTCACGCCCATTCGTATATAATCAAAAAATCCCCGGATATCCCCTGTCGGCTCCAGCGTCACTTTAATATTCGGCTGCGCTAACGGTTGCCGCCCCTGTTGCAATATGATTTCTTTTAATCCCGTTAAAATTTCCGTATCGTTTAAACGCGCCGCGTTCCCGGAGTTAAAATTAAAATTCGCGCTCCGGTTTGCCGTATCCGATAACATTTTCGTGTATTTTTGCATATCGGTTATAATATCCGGCATTTCGTCGCCGATACCCGCCCCGATACCAAGCGCGATGTTTTTTCCGACCTTGTCCCTGAATAATTTCGACGGCGACGATATTTGCGAAACCGCCTGCATTGCCGCCAACGCGTTTTGTATAACGGACGCGGCCGCATTTACTACGGCATTTGTCCCCGCGGTAATACCGGCGGCGATTCCTTCAGATATGCGCTGTCCGATTGATTTGAATGCGTCACCGTCGACGATTTTTGCCATTTTTTCCGCGATTTCATCAACTATGCCGGTCGCCGTGGCATTTATTTCTTCCTGTTTTTCCTCCATGCCTTCGCCGAGCTTTTCTATCGTTTCGTTGCCTATCGTTTTTGCCTCGTCCGGCATTTCTTTAAGCGCTCCGGTAATTTCGTCTTTTTGCTTTTCTATGTCAGTTTTTGTCTTTTTTAACTGATTTGTTGAGATTGTGTCCGCCTGCTCCATGAGCGTGACCGTCGAATTGATAAACATCTGCCATTCCTCGTCCGTAAATTTCAACGCTTCTCTGAGGTCGTCCAGACTGCCAACCCCGCCCTGATTGAACTGCTCGAAAATCATTTCAAGGGCTTTCGCGGTTTTTTCCGACGTGCCCTCCGCCCCATATCCGAATTGCTGAAGCTTTTTCTCCAAGCCGCCCATTGATTTTATATATTCGTTGTTGTCTTTTATCTGGTCGCTCAACGAGTGGAAAAAATCGTCTTTTTTCTTTGTTCTCATTTGTGCTTTTTCAAGCCTGTCATATGCGGCTATTTGATTTTCAATCGCCTTTGTCGTTAGCTCCCTGCTGCCTGTTTCTTTTTCGATGTCGTCAATTAAGTTTGGATATTGTTTCAATAACTCCTCTGTGACTTTTGTTATATCCTCTTTATTTTTCTTTGCGTCTTTTTCGGATTTGTCCGATTCCTTCAACGCCGTTTGTATCTCCGCTTCTATTTTGACCTGTTCTTTGATGGCGTTGTTATATTTATTTTGGGCTATGTCTATAAACATCTGTAATTCGCCGTATGAACGCATATAATCGATTTCGGCGAGCAAATCGGCTTTTTCCGTCTCTAAATCCGCGCTTCTCTTTTTGAGGCCTGTTATTTTTTCGGTCAGTTCGGCGGTTATGTATAGATTTTTGTTTTCGTCTTTTTTCAAGTCGTTGAGTGATTTTGCGTCTTTTAAACCCTTTTCCGTCTTTTCGTCGATTTTTTTCAGTTCCGCCGGTAAGTCTATCTTTATCATATCGAACGCCTTGAAACTCTCGAATATCGATTTTACCCGCGATTCGTGCGCCTGCGCGTACTGGTCGTCTAAACTGTCTATCAGTTTCAACAGCGATATTTTATACTCGCCCACCTGTTTCTCAAGCTCAATTCTTATAGCGGCGTTGTCTTTGTATTTTTCTATGAGGCCGTTTATATGCGCGAGTTCGGCTTTGTAGTCCCGCTCTTTTCTGCCCTGCATTTCTTTTAATACGCCGAGTTCTGTCTGATATCCCTCGCGGATTAACTTTTGCTTTTCGTCGTGTTGTTTTTTTGTCAGGTCGGTTGATAATTTCGTCAATGCCGTTTCCAGTTCCGCATATTCGAGCCCGGCGGCTTTTCGCGCCTCGATTTCAGCGCTGATAGCGTTGATTTTATACTGTAATTTTTCTGTTTCGTTGAGCTGGGTAAAATATAGCTCATAGTCCAGTTTTTCAACAAAATCGGCGGTATCTTCTTTGTCCTGCTGTTTTCTGAGGCTGGAAATGTTTTTGTCTATTTCTTTGTACTCCTCGGAGTTTTCCTTGTATTGAGCGAGCAAATCCGCCCACATTGCCACCTGTTCGTCATAACCGAGTTTTTTGTCCTGTATTTCGTCGGTTATACGCTGTTTTTCGTTTTTATATGTTTCCGCCGCAAGTTTCTTTTCCAGGTCGAACAGATTTTTTCTGATTTCCCTCATGAAATCGGCGTTGTCGCCGTATTCTTTTTTTAACGCTTCCCACGCCTCGATTTGATACTGCAAGGATTCCGCGACGGTCATTTCCTCAAAATATACAAAATCAGCCATGTCCTGTTTTTGCTTGTTATAACTGTCCTGAACCGCTTTCGCCGCGTCCGCCGCGAGTTTCTTTTCGAGGTTGTGGATTTTTATCCTCACCGACATATATTCGTCGGTGCCCTCTGCGAACTTGCCGAGGAGATTTTTATACCGCTCCAACTGTTCGGCTGTGCTGATGAGGTCGAGTGCGGCGAGGTTTGATATTTCTTTTTCCGCCGATGTTAATATATCTTTTATAGCTTTTGCCGCGTCTGCGGCCGCTTTCTTATTATCACTTTCAGCTTTTTTTATGCGGTTTAACCTGTCTGTTTCGGCTTTTTTCGCATCTTTTGCGATTTCGTCTTCAAGTTTTTTTATTTCTTTTCGGACGTTTGTAAATTCCTGACTATCGACCGAAAAATCATTTAACGCCGATTTCCAACGGGCAACCGCTTCTATTATGTCAATTTCTTGCAAATAGAGCGCGTCGCCGATTTCTGTTTTTAATACTTTGAATAATTTATCCGCCGAATCTGCAATTGCTGAGCCACTTAAACCCGCATTATTTTTCAAAGCTTCTTTTAATCGTTCTTCCGCCGCTGTTGCTTCGCTTTCTATCGTAGACTGGAATTCATCAAATGCCGTTTTGATTTCTTCGCGTTGAGCATAAGTCGCTGTCGCCGGATTATAATTATTTACAAGCCGTTCGATTCCGGCCAGCATTTCTTCAGAAACTTCTAATTCAGAGCTTTTTATTTCTTCCAATAAATCTTTGAATTCATTTTTTATTGTATCTGTGTAAAGGCTGCCCCCGCCGCCGCCGCCGCGTTCTTTTCCTCTTTTCGGATTTAAAAAGTCATAAAATTTGCCAAATACTTTTTCGTCTAATTCGTCAAGCAATGTCCGCATTTCTTCCGAAGCTGATATTAAAAGATTTTTGGACGCTTCCACAAACAACGGAAAATTTTCTTCAAATCCAGACGCTATCGCCCTGACAATATCTCCGCCAACTTTTGCGATTTTATCAGTAGTGTCTTTGTCCCCCATTTTTTTCAAAAACGAGCCTATCATTTCATTCGCGCCGGATATAATTTCTTCAGCGTTATTCGATATTCCCGTCACAACACCGCTTAATATATTGCCGCCGATTTCAAGCAACAACGGCGCGAATGTTCTAACAACATCAGAAAGATCGCTGAAAACATCGTCAAAAGCCGCCGCCAATTCTTCCGGAGAACCTTCGCCGCGCAATGTATCAGTAAACGCGTCCGCCAACGACGAAATCGACGGCAACATCTGGCCCATAATCTGCGCTTTGAATTCGTTCGCCATTTCCCCGACTGCTATTTTCGTATTGTTCATCACAGTTTCAAGCTGCGCCATTTTGCCCGCGTCGGTCTGGGCGAGGGCTTCGTTTACCCCGCCCATGCTCGTGCTAACCATTTCCATCACGAAAGCAACGCGCTGCGCTTCATCAGCCGTTTTAAACCATTTCTTTTCGTTGTCGGTAAGCGTGAACCCCTGTTTGGCCAACCCGTCAATATTGCCCTGTATCGCTTTCCCCAACGCGGTCGCCACATTCCGGGCCTGTTCTTCCGAAGCCGTCGTGCCGTACTGATACGCGATATAGTCGTTCATAACCGGCAGCATATCTTCCATCGCTTCTTTGCGCTCGACGAACGACGCAAGTTCCGCCAACGCCGTCACCTGCGCCGTTTTTGAGACGACCCCGAGTTTTTCCTGCTCCGCCGCAAGTTTTACCATGCTTTCTATTTGTTCGTCGGAGGCGGACATCGTGTTACGCATAACCTGGGCGAGCAGCGTTTGGCTCTGCGCGGCTTCGGCGGCCATTTGCGAACCTTCCGAAATAAAATTATTTACGGCCGCGCCGACTTCTTTGACCATGCCGACTATCGCGGAAAGTCCGGCCTTGATTGCGTCGGCGGCGAGGTTCGCTTTCAACACATCGCCGAAAATAGATGTTTTTTTGCCCGTGCTATCCATTTCGTTGCCCGCGGTTTCGATAGCTTTTATATTATTTTTCAATTCGCGTTCAAAATTATTAAGACCGGCTTTGGCTTCGTTTAATTTAATCGTCCAGTTTTTAGTACGCACATCTGATTCGCCATATTTTTCAACAAGTTTTCCTAATATTTTTTCATATTCTGAAACTCTGTTTTTTTGCAAATCAATTTGTTTATTTAAACCTTCATTCCGCGCCGTCAACGCCTGTGCGCTTTTGTCGTTTTCGCCAAACGCTGATGTGACCAGCTTCATTTCCGAACCAAGAATTTTAAAACTTTTATTTATATCGTCAATTGATTTTCTAAATTCGGCTTCTCCGTCTATTTCTAATTTAAGCCCGAAATTATCAGCCATAAAAAACACCTCCCTCTCATTTAAAATTAAAATGGTATAATATCGTCAAGCGTATAATCGATTTTCGGCTTCGAACGCCCTAAAAATTGATTGTGGCACTCGATCAAATCAAGCAGCAGCCCCATTCTCATCAGCCAGACTTCGTCCATCGAAAACCCGAGCTGCGTCGTGCCGAAATATAAAAGGCGGGTAAAGATTTCCCCGTCGTTTACCCGCCCTGCCTGTTTTTTTCGTCGTCTTCGCCTTCCACTTCCCGCTTCATGCCGTTGTATATCGCGGGCATGATTAACTTTCTAAGTTCAACAAATTCATGGGGATTCGTCAGGAGTTCGACGGCTTCCGCGGTCAAAAGTTCCCTTTTGTCCTGAGGATTCAAATAATTGTGAATTAATACGGACTGATTCGCCAAAAGCGCAACCACCCAGGCAATTTCCGAAATCATTTGCCCGACGTCGCCTCCGGATTCTAATATTTCCCCTAACTCAGTGATACCGCCGTATTTTGCGTATATTTCCTTCATTGCCTTTGTCGTAAATATCAACTCATATTCGGCGTCGCCGATTTTTATAACGCAATCCGCTGATTCATCTTTTTGCGTATCGATATTTTTTTTTACGGCCATTATCAAGCACTCTCCTGTTCGATATTAGCGTTTGCGTTGAGCCACGAAACCGCCGATTCCTCTTTCTCGAAAATGGCCTCTTCTTTCCAAATTCCCGTAATATCCTGCATAACGTTGCCCTCTATGGTCGGGGTTTGGAAATTTATATTTTCGCCTTTTGTTTCGAGCGATTCGCCCGGTATCCCGAACTTAATTTTGCGTAACCATATAGCCCTGTACTTTTTAGTCCCTTTGCGAACTACCGTCGAGTAAAAGCCCACGCCCACCGGTTTGCCGTCGTCGTCGCCCTTGGCCGTCAGTTTTTCCACGGGTTCCGGTTCTATGATTTCTTCTTTTTTATGCCCGAGAATAAGAGAAGTGACTTTATAGTTTAAATCGTCAGGGTTCACGGATAACGTGCCGCCTTTGAATTCCTTTAAACTTTCTACGACCATATCGTCGCCGTATAATTTTGCGTCATTAATGTCAACTTTCAAATCGACTTTGATTGCATGCCCCATAACGAGTCCCGCCTTATATTCGACTTTCGCCGCTTTGCCTTTCCCTGTTTCTTCTATTTCAGCGCATACTATATACTTTAATCCTATTTTTGCCATATTAATGTTCCTCCTATTTTTTAAATATATATTTATTTTTTATTCGTGGTTATAAAATTTTTGCACGTCAATATTATAGTGATTATACCCGGTGTCATTTTCATGCACTATGAACCGGCGCGATGTCATCGTAAACCCGGCGGCTAATAGTTCATTGACGATTTGCTTTGTTATTGTCAAATAGTTTCCGATAATAAAAACGGAAATCCGCACTTCGGACAAATCAATCAAAGGGCGATCGTCGCCGTATAGTACGAAGTCGTCGCTCATAGGCGTGAGTACGATATATTTTTCGGGGGCGACGTCTGAAAATACCCCTGTTTCGATAGGGAGAATTTCAGACAAAATCTCATTTAATTCCTCTAAAATACTCATATATTGTCGACCTCGCTTTCAAACTTTGATTTCATAGCGTCGACGCAGGCTTTTCTCGATTGCGTTTTCGCGGGTTTCAGAAACGGTTTCGGTGGCTGCCCGTGTTTGCCGTATTCGATGATATTTGCGATTTTCGCGTTTGAATTGCCGTCAGCACGCGGTTCTTTGAAGCCCACTTTTATATTCCAATTCCCGTCGCGGTCTTGTTTTGCCGGAGATATTCCGAGAGAGTTTACAAGTTGATTGGTTGAACGCGACTTAAATTTTGTCCCGCTGCCGATAACGGCTTCTAAATTACTTTTGACTTTATCAAATACAATTTCGCCGCCGGATTCTAAAACCTTTGGAAGGATTTCATCGGTTTTATTACTGAGTTTTGAAAGTTTTAATAAAAAGTCATCCGGCAATTTTACATCGCATTTCGCCAATTACATCACCGTGCCTTTCGGCTTCATTTCCGCAAGAACTTCGATATACATCCCACGGCCGCGCACATCTTCGACGCTGACTATGTTATATATATCCCCGCCTTCTAATTCTAATATAAAGTTTTTCGCCGTTACGACATATCTTGGGAATTTTCGGAAACGGAACAAAACCGTCGCGCTCGAAAACGCCGCCATGTTCGCCCAGCGTTTATTCCCGTGCCGTTCTTCTTTGTACGCCCTCGTGGAAGCGACAATTTTTTCGGAGGGATTAGCAAACCCCTCCGAATCTTTGTTATCCGTTATTTTTTCGATGATATGAATAAATGTTTTCATTTTCCCGAAACTCAAAATTCCCACTTCCTATCTAACCGTAATAAATTATTGACGCTTTCCCAGACATGCCGCGCCGCGTTTACGTTATCGGCAAAAAAGCCCCCGGTCGAACCGTCGCGGCTCTCGTACCAATGAGAAACGAGCATTATGACCGCCTGCTCTGTCGTATGCGGCATTTTCGATTTTAAATACGCGCCGTCCGGTAAATGCTGGTAGCCTTCGGCGTAACTCACCGCGGAGGCAATCAGGCCGGTTAATAATTTATCATCTTCGTCATGGTTCAGAATCAAATTATCTTTGGCCCTTTTTAATAATAACGTAATGTTTGTTTTCATCGAATATCCGCGCCCTTCCCGTAAAATTAATTTTTATTCGCCGCCGCCCATTTTCATCACTTTCACGGCTTCCGGCAGCGTCATGATTGCGTCAACCCTTGAAGTCGCCATAAATCCGACTTGACCGTTGCGTGCGTATAACTCGTTGAGGCGTTGGATTGTTCTTTTCATTCTGTCGCCGATTCTATAATATGAAAAATCTCCGAACGCTATGGGGAACGACCCTGCGGCGACTTTCGGGACGGCGGGAGATGTCAGCACAGGAAATCCAAATATTCTATCGGGCTGCCCCTGTTGCATAGACGGCTGCCATAAATATTGCTGTTGGTTGTCTTTCAGTTTCCTGATTGCGGCGACCGTGTTGTCATTCGTTACAAAACGCGCGTTCCTGCGGTAAGGCATTTTTAAAGCGTAAATCAAATCGATTATTATGTCGCCGGTAATTGCCGTTCCGGTAACATCATAAATTTCGCCGCCGCCGTCCGTGCCAAACAGCCCCGTCGGTTTTTCGTTTCCGTCGCCCGTGCAAAATGCCTCTTCTTCTTTTATCCCGATGGCTTTTCCGAAATCCTCGATCAAATAACTGTCGATATTTATAAAACTGTCCTGTAATAATTCAATCGACGCTTTCGTAAATACGGTTAGTTTATATGCGTCAAGCGACAACTGCTTGAATTTCGGCGTGCTTTCGGCGGCTTCTTGATTTTCCTTCGTCCAGTTCGCGGTCGTGCCGTTCACTTCGACGGGGATTTTACGCTCGGACGTTGTTTGTATGACTTTTGCTATCTGACGGAATATATTATTTTCCTCCATCTTTTGTATCAGGATTTTTTCGTATTCCGTGGGTATAAGGAAGCCGCCGTCGGCGTTCGGGGTCGTTTGCAGTATATTTTCGATTGCGCCAGTCCTTGCGTAGTTCACGAAAGCGTTAAAATACTCTCTGCTTTCCCTGCCTGTTTGATTATTATTCCCGCCGTTTGCCGAATCGTTGAAAACCGGATCAGACGTCGGATTTTTCAAACTGTCCTCAAATTTCTGCTGATCTTCGAGCCGCTTGATAGCCGCCGTTAAATTTTCAACGTCTTTAAGCATTTTTTCATGCGTAACTTGATCCTCAGCCGAAAGCCCGTTTTCCGTGATATGGGTATCTAAAAAGTTTTTCGCCGCGTCCCAGGCTTTTGCGCGTTTTTCCATAAGCTCCAATATTGTCATATAATTTTTTCCTCCTAAAATAAATAAAATTTAAATAATTATTACTGCCAGGTTTTTGTTTTATATAAGCGGTCATAACATTTGTTAATTTCGCCGATATTTAAAGGTTTCGGATCATTGTCCCGATCCGGCGGAACCGGACGTTTTAACGCCGCAAACATTCGTCCTTTGTCGAGGCTGTTAAACAACAATTTCGCGCCGGTTATCATATTTGAATAATCCCGCGGCTCTTCGTCTTCATACAAAACGCCGTCCGCGAAACCCAGCTCAACCGCTTCCCGCGGCGTAAGCCAAAATTCATCGTCCATCATTTTTGAAAGTTTATCACGGGACAATTTTGTTTTTTTCTCATAAGCGTTTATAATTATATTTTTACAGGATTTTAACGCATTAATTTCTTTTTGAAACTCATATTCGTCACCTATGGCAAAAGACCACGGCAGATGTCCCATTATAATGCTTGTGGGCGACATCAGGACTTCGTCGCCTGCCATCGCAATTACAGACGCTATGCTTGCCGCGATCCCGTCAATTTTAACGTTTTTTTTACCTTTAAATTCCATGAGAGCCGTATAAATTGCCGCTCCCGCAAAAACGTCTCCACCGTTAGAATTTATCCAAATAGTTATATTTTTACCATCGTATTTTTTTAATTCTTCCCTGAATTTGTTAGGGGACGTGTACGGATCATCGAACCATTTGTAAAGCCACGCGTAATCATCCGCGATAATATCCCCTTCGATTCTCAATTCAACTTCATCGTTTGATATTTGTTTTATGTTAAAAAATTTCAATTTCATTCATCTCCTTCCTGCGAATTTTTGTTATAGGCCGCGCCCACGTCTTTTAGTTTAACCATGTTTCCGTTGACCATATAATTGTCGCCGCCCTCTTCGGCGGGTATTTTATTCATGTCCTCAAGGTTCCTTACATCGTTTGGCGACAGCCAGCCGTGCTGTATTCCTGTAGCGTATCCGCTCATGCGGCTTTGATAGTCCCCGCGCAAAAGCCCGTCGAGGTTGAACATGATAAAAATCCTTGATTTTTCGGACGGTAAAATAAGGGCCTGTTTAAGGGATTGCTCCCATCTGGCGATCCACGGGTTCAGCGTATATTTCACAAAATCAAGCGACATCTGCTCGATATTACTAAAACTCGACTTTTCCAAGTCTCCGATCATGTGGGGCGGTATTCTGAAAATACTCGCGATTTCGTTTTTTTGATATTTTCGCGTTTCCAAAAATTGGGCATCTTCGGGGTTTATGCCGATCGCGTGAAATTTCATGCCTTCTTCTAATATCGCGGTTTTCCCGGCGTTTCCCGAACCCCTGTATGCGGCGTTCCATGATTCCTTCAGCTTTTCTATATTCTTGATTGTTCCGGGGTGTTCGAGAACCCCGCCCGGGATCGCGCCGTTGGCGAACAATTTGGCGCCGTATTCTTCGGCCGCCATCGACAGGCCGATCGAATTACGCTGCATCGTTATCGGGCTGTAACCGACAAGCCCGTCGAATCCGAGCCCCGGAATATGAAGTATATTTTCGCGGTTAAATTTAACTTCGCCGCCATCGTTCATATACGTGTAAATCAATTTGCCTTTATCATTCCGGCTGACCGTCATTTTTGACGGATTCATAGGATAAAGCGCGACAGGCTGCCCGCGGCCGTTCCGTATGATTTGACTGTATGAATTTCCCCATAAAAGCAAATGCGCCATAGCCGTTTCACGCCAGACAAAACTCGTCATTTCCGGATTTGCCTCGTCGTGTAAAAGATTATAAAGCGAATGTTCGGGGATATGTTTTTTACTGCCGTCCGCTTCCCTCGTAAAAACGTGCAAAGGCAAACTGGCGACAGCTTCCGAAAGTATTTTAACGCAGGCATAAACTGCGGAAACATTCATTGCCGTGTCCGCGCTGACATATTTGCCGCTCGTTGTCACGCTGGAGAAAACCCAGCCTTCGGGCGATGAAAGCGTCAAATCATTTTTTATTTTCGGTTTATCGCGTGACTTAAAAAATATATTGAATATGTTCATATAAACTCCTTGTATTTTAAATTAAAAAGCAACCTGTAACGAATTTCGTTATAGATTGCTTTAATTATTAAGTTAGCGTTTCTTTACGGTATATGTTTCCATGTTCTGCGCTTGATGATGCAACGAATTACTTCATGGCTCATTCCATACTTTTTTGCAATCGCGTCTAAGCTAAAATTTTTATCGTACAGAATATAGTTTTTTCGAATCCATTTTACATCTTCTTCAGTAAGTTTTGCCGAATTATGTTTTGCACCTTTTACAATTCTTCCTTGTTTTGCTGCATGATTTGAATTTTCTTTTTGAGTAACCCACTCTAAATTTTCAACCAAATTACATCCGGGATTATTATTAATATGATTTATTTGCGGTAAATTATTAGGGTTTGGTATAAATGCTTTTGCAACGAGTCGATGAATATAAAAACGTTTTGATTTTCCGTCTTTGGATAATTCGGTTCTTAAATGACCCCGTTTATTACTCCACGGAACTTTTATTTTCTCTTGCGCGTCTTGTTTCCGTCCATTTGAAGCAACTAAAACACGTTTTAACCCCTTAACCCTACCTTTATTACTGACCTGATAATAACCCTCATAACCCACAATATCTTTCCAAATCTCATCACTCATAGTCACGCCGCACCTCCGAATGACTTATATATTTGGCGGCTTGTATAATACCCATTAATTCATCAACAATTATAAACGCGCCCATTCGGTCTTTTATAATCACATCTTTTAATTTTTCTAACGATTTTTCCATATCTTCTTCTGCTTGTTTTAACTTTTTTTTGGTAATCTTTTTTTGATTCTTTGAAAAATCAATTATTTTAACACTCATAAATAAAAACTCCTTTTAAAATATAAATATATTTATTGACAGGAGCCTCTACATCTGATATAATAGATTTCAGATAGAGGAAACTCTGTCACTCATAATAGATTGTTGTTATCCGTCCAAAGAGAGCAGCAATCTATTATTTTTTGTTTTCTTTTTGGTTTGCAAGATCTTTCTGAATTAATTCCAAAATATAATCTTTTAATGTTTTACCATCTAAAGCAATTTTAACTTTGATTTTTTTGTATAATTCTTCATCAACCTTGAAACCAATATTGCGTTCAGCCAATTCATCACCCCCACGATTACACTATAACACATAATCGTGCAAATGTCAAGAGGTTTTGAAAATTTTTATAAATACCTAAATAAACATAATACCGCGCTCCTCATACACGCTTGTATTTGATATACCGCCGTTTATTATTGCTCGAGCTAAAGCCATTATAAGAGCCACCGCTCCGTCGATTTTTTCTGTTGATTTGCTCTTATCAGGTTTGATATTATTTGCAGGGTCTTGTTTGACGATAACATTTCCCATGCACCAGTCAAGAACCGGGTGCCGCCCATGCCGAATCTTTTTTTCAAGCACTAATTGATATAAGTCTTTTGACGGAGCCGACATACTCGCAAAACCCTGACCGAACGGGAAAACTGTAAAACCGCGTTCCGCACCAAGTTCTTCTAAATCTCTCCTAATTTTCTCTGCCCCCCATCTATCAAAACAAAGTTCGCGAATATTATAATCATCGGAAAGTTTTTCTATAAAAGAAACGACGTAATCATAATCAATTACATCGCCCTCTGTGGCAATTATAAGCTCCGACTTCCGCCATACGGCATACGGGACATGATCGCGCCGCGTCCGTAAATCGACGGCGTTTTCAGGAATCCAAAAGAACGGCAAAATTGTGTAATAATCTTCATCATCGCCCGGTGGGAAAACCAAAACGAAAGCCGTCAGGTCGCCCGTGGAGGACAAATCCAATCCGCCGTAACATTCGCGTCCTTTTAATTCTTCCGGGATTAAATCAACGCCGCAAGCGTCCCATTTATCCATCGGCATCCACCGAACGTCGGCGTTCGTCCACTCGTTTAACCGAAACTGCCGGAAATTCATTTCGTCCGCGGGGTTTTGTAACGCCTGTTCGTATGCCGATTGAACCGCCTCGAACGGGATCGTCACGCCGATTGACGGGTTTACCCGCCGCCATATTTTCGGGTTTTGCCAGTCTTCGCCGTCTTCGATGCCAAAAACCGCGGGGTAAAAAGTCGGGTCGATTTTAGAGCCGTCAAGTATCGCCTTCGCTTTACAATGTATTTCATAGCAAATTGACGTTTTTTCTCGCCCAGCCGTCGTGATTAAAAAATATAACGGCTGCCGCCTCGCGTCGCCCGTGAATTTAGTCATAGTATCAAACAGTTCCCGTGTCTGCTGCGCGAGAAGTTCGTCGAATATGAGCCCCGAAACATTAAACCCGTATTTTGTATACGCCTCCGACGATAAAACCCTGTAAAAGCTGTTTGTCCGCGGGAACAATATTCGTTTTGTGGACGGAACGAGTTTCGCGAGTTTCATCAAGTCGCCGCATTGTTCAACCATCGCCTTTGCCGTGTTGAAAACAATCGAAGCTTGATTTATGTCGGCCGCGCATGAATAAACTTCCGCGCCGGCTTCAGCGTCGGCGAATAATAAATATAGGGCAACCGCCGCGGCAAGTTCGCTTTTGCCGTTCTTTTTGCCTATTTCGACATACGCAGTGCGAAATTGCCGGTACCCGTTTTTGTCGACAATTCCGAAAATATCCCTGATTATTTGCTCCTGCCACGGCATTAATATGAACGGTTTCCCGTACCATTCGCCGGTTGTATGCTTCAACATCGATATAAAATTAACGGCGAAGTCGGCACGTTTCTTATCATAGCGGGAAGTCGGGAGCATTAATTTTGTTGGCTTATATTTGAGCATAATAATTTAAAATCCCCTTTTTGTCAGCAAATCAAAGAAATCGTTTTTGCTTTCGTATTTTGTTTCAGAATTCCGCGATACAATATTCCAGATTTGATCATATACGGATATCATCGCTTTGTGATAATCAAGGGCCATAAGAACATACGGCGAGCGTTTTTTTGATAATATACGCCCTAATTTTTTATTCATGTATTCGCACTCTAAATATGACCGCCTCAAAAAAGCAAAATCCTCCAAAAGAAAAGGCGAGATCAAATCCCTGCACCCAGACGCAGTTATAAAATCTGAAATCAATTTAAATATATCGCTTGCGGACGGTAATGGTTTCCCGCCTTCTTTTGCCGCCATATCGATATATTCCGGTATATCGTTTTTTTGTTTTGCTCTGGTTTTTTTATTATTTTTTTCGGGGAATTTATTTACTTTTATTTCCCTTTTCCCGGGATTGCCGTCAAGGATTTTTTCTTTTAACGCTTTCGGCTTCCTTCCCGACCCTGTACGTTTGCCTCCGGTCATAATGTCCTCCAAACTGATGAATAAATTATTAAAATCAAAAGAAATCAAAATATGCCATTTTATCGGCATTTTGAGCTTTTAATCGAAAAAGCCAACAAAAATCATATAAAAATCATAAGACATAAAAGCACCATTCTATCACCATTTTTTTAGATTTGTGAATAAAATATGAAAATCAAAAGTAAAAAAACATTTTTGATTTCGCGAAAATTTTTACGTGACCCCACGCCCGTTGCCCGCTTTAAAAGTTGTATAGATTTACTCCGCCCCCTACCACCGGTCGCCCTGCTCCGCGTGAAGCCGGGAGTGACATTCCTGACAAAGACTTTGCAGATTATCATAATCATTTGTCCCGCCGATTGATAATTTTATTTTATGATGAACCAAGTCCGCCGCTTTTAATTTCCCGTTGTCCTTACATATTTCACACAGCGGATTTTCGGACAAATACGCCGCCCGGATTTTTTCCCACCGCCTGCCGTATTTTTTATTACTATCCGGATCGCGTTCATACTTATTATATCGTTTGTCCTCAATTAATTTATGTTCCCGGCAGTAACTGCTGCCGCTTTCGGTTAAATTCGGACATCCGCGATATATACACGGCTTCTTTGATTTATATGGCATATTCATAAATCTCCGTTTATTTTCTGTCCTTTATACATTCTACCGTTCAATTCGTTAATGATTGAAAAAGGTAATACCGGCACAGTTAATTTATCAATATATGATTTATCTATAAAATAAATATATCGAAATGAATAACCTGGCACGGCTTCGCCCCCGAATTTATCTATATATTCTTTAATCGTTAGATTTTTCCCGTTTGTGCGCGATAATATATATTTCGATAATAAACTCGATTTGCATTGTATTTTTACCCTGTGAGCTATTTCGCCGCCGTTCAGCTCTACTAACTCCGGCGGCACTCTCCAGAAGGCGTTTTCTGTTTTTGTATACCCGGTCAACACAAAGTTTGAAGCCCGGTATATAGTTCCATCGCCGCACTGGGCGGCGTCGGCGAAACTGATAATCCATTTTATATGCGGCGCGTTTTTCTTTATCAGTTTAATTGCCTGCGATATACATCTGCTTTCGGAATTACGCGGCAAATAATCGTCGAATGCCATTCTGTTCAATTCGATAAAATCATTCCATCCGGTATCTTTTACCAATCCGATTATTTTAGCTTTAGTCATACTCGGCCCGAACTGCATAACGCCATGAAGCCGGTTGTCGAGAAAAGCCCCGAAATGCAGCTGCGAATTATTAACTGCTTTGCCGCTGTAATGGTGGCTTTTGACAAATTCATCGGCAATCTTTTTTGGAATGACTTTCAATTCAATTTCTTTTGCTCTCCCCATTGTCTTACTACCTCATATAAAGCGTTGCCGTTTGAATTTTCGTTTCCGAACGTTTCGCATATATCATTTTTAACCGCCGACATCGCTTTTTTTATAAATTCCGCCTGCTCGTTTGCGAATGTAAAAGTCATTTCTGTAAACGGCGACTTACCGCCTTCCGGGAGCGTAAATTTTGTATTGCATTCATCTAAATCAATTTCATCAAACCCGAAGTCAGACACATCAAAATCAAATATCTTTTCAAACTCGGCGTTGAGCAAATCAAAATCCCACCCTGAAAGCTCATGCGTTTTATTATCCGCCAGACGATACATATAAATCTGCTGTTCCGTCAAGTCGTCGGCAATAACGCACGGGATTTCTGTTATTTTCAATTTTTTCGCGGCGAAATACCGGGTATGCCCCGCGATTATGATATTATTTTTATCAATGACGACCGGCTGCTGGAACCCGAACTCTTTGATACTGTTCGCCACCGCGTCGACCGCTCCCGCGTTTTTCCGGGGGTTGTTTTCATACGGCTTCAAATCGTCTATTTTTAACATTTTTATATTCATATTTTTCTCCAAACAAAAAAGCAACCCGGCAGCATAACCGCCCGGACCGCTTTCGATAAAATTTTCATATCAGCATAATAACACATCTAAAACGCAAAAAACGCAAAACTTTTATATTTCATCATTATTTTTAAAAAAGTTTTCAACCATCATTCGCGGGGTCGATTCGCCCGCCGCTTTTATCTCATGCGCGATCTTGCCCCAGTTGTAAAACTTAATAAATCTCATGCGCAAAATAAGGCGCAACTGGCTGTCGTCAAGCGTCTCTATATATTTTTCGATCATGTTCCGCTGGTGATATAATTTTTCTAACGTTATACAAATCAATGTCCGGTAATCCGACAGCTTCGTCGCAATCTCCCCGACTTTGTCCGTTATGTTGTTCTTGTTCTCCCCGCTCACGACCGACGACGATATAACCGATTTTGATTCGATTTCCTGTATCTGTTTTTCTAAAAATTCAATTTCTTTTTCTAAATAAAAAAGCTGACCTAACTCTTTTTTCGTCATTTACAAATCCCCCCGCTTATGATATAATATCATCGTGGGGAGACTCACCAGCGAGCGGAGAAACTCGATGTAATACCCGAACGGGGTTCGAGAAAAGCGGGAACGGCAGTAATGCGGCTCCCGCTTTTTATTTTATGCTAAACCGTGCTTCGTCGAAAATCCAGTTGCCACAGCCTTTATAGCCTATGTACGCCCTGCCTAATTCAATACATACCTTACTTTTGGGCGAATTATGTTGTTGCATATCCATTTTACAAGTATTTCCGGCGATTGCGTTATTTTCCCAAAGAATGCAATATTTGCATTTCTTGACATGCAGATTTTGCAGGTCTGAAATTTTTTCTTTTGTAGTTATTGTTGTTCCGCCCAATGGCCGTCCGTTTTGCCGATAAACTCTTTCATAGCTTTGACAACAGACTCACGTTCGGCATTGGATACATAGTTCATTCGTCCTTTTGCGTTGCCGAACTGGAACGCCAGAACTACAAACCCCCAGCCCGGCAGTAACTGTTTTTCTACATATCGGGCGATTTCCTGCATTTTATTTTCTGTGTATTTTTGTTCATTCATTTCCGCCATATGTTTATTCGCCCTCCTTAAAACTTTTTTCCATCATTTTTTCAGCTTCAAAACATTTTTCACATACGCTATAACCGAAACCCACTTTACTATGCCATTGATTCGACGTATAACCGTTATCGAACAACAAAGGTTCTTTACAATTCGCGCATATCGTCATTTCGCCTAATTCATGTATCAGGCTAATACCCCATGTATTTATTATTTCTTCATATTCGTGCTTCTCGAAATTCCACTTATAGATTATGTTAGGTGTAAACGTATCAAAAAGCCCGTTTAAAGTTTTCGATTCTGATTCCATTCATAAATCCCCTATTCATTATACAATTTATATTCCTTCAACACCTCGATAATAAAATCATAAATTCTAATATCTATCCCCGGACTAAAACGAGTTCTAAAACGGTCAAAATTTAAAAAGTCAATCGCCGCGCCAACTTTTCCCGAAACGTCCATGTCTTTGAAATCCCGCGGCAGCTTTATTGGTTCGGGTTCGTCCGTATCGGCCGTAACCGGCGCGGCATCTTTTTTTATATCACGCACATCGTTAAGCGACAGCCCGCCTTTTTCTGTGTATTCCTCGAACGCTTTTTTTTGTTTGTCCTCCGGTAGCCCTGATAACTCATATGCAGTCGATATGTTTATATTGTTTTCTTTAAATTCCTGTTTGAAATCGTCTGACAGATTATTCGCGATAGCGTCCATGCGCCCGATTTGCGTTGGCGAAGTGTTCAACGCCTCCGCAACCAAATCCCGGACGCGCCCCGGCAGCCGCTCCTGTTTTTTCAATATCTCAAAATATTTACGCAATTCCTCCGCCTGTTTCATCTTTTCCCAGTCCGTCAATTCGCGGTTCGTCGAGTTCGTCATTATCAACAGGATTTTTTCCATGATTTCGTCGCGCCCGTATTCAATTCCGCACGGGACATACTCAAATTCTGTCTTGCCCTCGTTTACAAGCTCCATGCAAGCCATATGTCGGCGGTGTCCCGCGATGATTTCATATTTGCCGTTTTCAAGCGGTTTTACGGTCAGATTTTGTTTCACGCCGAACATTTCGATCGACGCTTTCAGCTCAGCGATTTTATCGACCGCGTAAAAATTATCGCCCGACGGTATCAAATCGAATACACTCAAATATACGATTTTCAACATATTGCCGTTTGTGCCCGATTCGGACACATTATTTAATAACTGTTTTAATTCAAATTTCGCCATTGTGTTTATACTTCCTTTCCGGTCCGATTCGGACACATTTATTTTCGTATAAATATTATTTTATTGAAATTTTTCCGCTTTTCACGCGCTTCTTTTCGCTTTTCCGTGGCGACATTCCATTTAAAGCCGTCCGCTAATATTTTATAGTGCTTTTCGCATACTTTATATTTTTTCCATTTCGGCTCACCGCAAAAATAACACAAACCATATGAAACTCGTTCCGATCGCGGTATACCGTTTTTATTTTTATAAAACCGTTTCAGTTTTGTAATACAATCAATACACCATCTGCTGCCCTGTCTCTGGCTACGTTTGCCGCATTTCACGCATAGCCCAGCTTCATCTCTTTTTTTATCTCTTTTTTTGTACTGTTCTCTATTTTTCGCGTAAATTTTGTTTATGTATTCCCGGTCTTTTTTCATGCGCCGCCAGTATTTTGATTCCTGTATTGCTTTTTTTTCGGCGCAATCCGGGCAATGATATGAGTTTATCATGGCTTCATCTTTACCGCAGCGTACGCATATACCTTTTTCTTTATACCGGTCATAATTCGTTTTTATCATTCCGTTCCTCCGCTTTAATCCTCAGATACTCCTCTACAAACGCGAGATAATCCTGCGCCGCACCGCACCGCGGCGAATATGCTAATATCGGCGATTGCGCGTCTCCCTCGAACGTGGATTCGTTGACTTTTTCCGTCCGGCGGATTTTCGTGTTGAACACGGGGAATATATTTTGCCCCCGCAGCCATTCCTCGCGCTGTTTGTTTGATTCGTTTTTTTGATAGATCGTGATAAGGCACCCCCTGACCTTCAGCCCGGGGTTATGCTCCCAGCGTATTTCGTCGATCCGTTCCTTCAGCTCCGCCAAACCGTCGAACGCGAACCTGTCTATCTTTATCGGGATGATTACGTCGTCGGACGCTACCAGCGCGTTTGCAGTGCTCATATTGATGTCCGGGGCGTTGTCTATGATACAGTAGTCATATTTATCGGCTATGCTCTTAAACGCCGCCCGGAAACGCGTCTGCTTCGGCCGTATCATATCAAGCGCGACTTTATGGTTCGCGGAAATCAACGACATATTCGCCGGCATGACATCAAGGTTCGGGAACTGCGTCGGTTTTATAATTTTGTCAAGATTTACTCCCCGGACGGTCAATACTTCGGAAATGCTGTCCGCGGCGTAATCGTGCAATCCGAACATTTTACTGATGTTCCCTTGTTTATCATTGTCTACAAGCAAAACCCGCTTTTTATGTACAGTCGATAATATATGCGCCATATTCGCGGCCGAGATCGTTTTCGCGACCCCGCCTTTTAAATTTATTATGCTTATGACTTTCATTTTTATATTTCCTCCGTTTTTTTATATATTCCTGTTTGTTTTTCTTCGGCTCCGGCTTTCTTCACCGCTTCGGTATGAAAACGGCAGCCCGTTTCCGTGATTATGACGTCTGTCTTTTTACAGCATTCCGATTCCCCGTCCCTGTGCGGGCAATCTGTTATCGTGCAATGAACTGAGCTCACCCATTTCATACTTTTTCACCTGCTTCCCTTTTTTGCCAGTTTTTAAAAACCGCTTTTTCAAGTAATTCGTCCATGTCAAATTTATGATTATTACCGTTGCCCTCGGCATATTCCAGCCATGTTTCTATATATTTTTTTATCTGGTTGTCATGGTCAAAGCATAATGAATTTTTATTAATTTTATTTTGTATTTTGACCAATTCTATTTTTATGTCCGCCTTTGGATATAACTGTTTTAATTCTTTTATATACTCGTCGGTAAACGTAAATATTTCTGTATTGTTATTGACTGATAAAGTAAGTAAGTTTTCGACAGTTTCAACAGCCGCCGGCGTTTTGGTAGGCGACTCTACTATACTTATACTGTCATCTACTCTACTTTTATCTACTTTTATATACTCTACTCTACTTTGTAAATTAAACCAGTGTTTAATTTCATTTCCCCCGGGTTTAATTTCATTTCCCTCGTGGTTTTTGGGATAAAAAGCGAGTTTATTAATTACCTTCTTGGAAAATTTGACTATATCATCTTCTTCTACAAGGGCGTACTCCCCATAGATTCGGATAAATTCCCTTTCCGCGCAGGCCTCAATGTACGTTATCTGGATGCGCCGCGATGATAATACCTTTTCCTGAGTCAGAAGTTGACCGTTAAGCATTGACCTCTTGCACAAGAGTTTTATCATCATCTCCACAGTGTTTTGCGTTGTCCCGAGCTTTAACGCCCAGAGCCCCGCTTCATCTTCATTCCATTCGTAATAATAACCTTTGTCCCCGTATATATGACATAGCAGGCGCAAATAAAAATACTCTGCCAATATACCGTTATTATCCGACCGTAACAATTCTACTTTTCTGTCCCCGAAAAAACCAACGTCGAGAGGGAAATATTTTAATTTACCCTCTTTTGTAACGTTAGCCATATGAGCTCCTTTTTATTTGTTTTATTCATTTTTACTTGACTTTTCGGGGAATTTAGCGTATAATAATGGTGTGTAGTTATACGCTTAATTTCCCCTCCGGGCCGGTTCAATACTTCCAATATTGACCGGCCTTTTTCTTTGCTTTTGTTTTTTTGCTAATTCTTACCATTATTTTTTTCGTTTCCGTCTGACGGCTCCCCGCCGCCGTGATTCCAATCATTTTACGTTTTCACCTCCCGCCTTTTTGCTTAATGTAGAATTTTCATCATTTACGCCCCGAAAAAGGGTCTGTTTTATGGACGGTGCTTTTTCGCCGCCCATTTGTGTAATTTTCATCTTTTTAAATCGAACCGCAAACTTCAGCCCCCGCTGAGGTTTTTTTGTTATTTTTCAGTTATTATTTCGCACACGCCTATTGACCTTAAACCTAATTTAATGATTATAATTATAATATGTATATAAGCTATGTTGCATGTTTGGATTTATACTTTCGCGAATTGTGGTCGTTGAGTTTTTCAACTGTTAATGTTCTGAATAGCGCGCCGCTTGTTACCCAACTGTAAAACGCAAGCGTATTGATCGTAAATGCCCTGTTCCCCTGAATGCTTTTTTTGACGCATATCCCGAATTGACATCTCCCTTGTTCTATTGAGCTCCGCAAGCCTTCTTTGTCCATACTCAAAAATTCCGCGGCTTTTTCAAGAGGGATTTTCAACGGGTATGTTTCGCAGAGGTCGACAAGTTTATCGTAATTGTTCGCTATGCTTTCCGGTATATCCAACCCCACCACCCCCTTATCCTGCGTCGCCCGGACTGGCAGCACGCATTATTTCCATTTGCGAAACTTCATTGTCAAAAAAAATATTTTCAATAGTATCGTTGAAATATTTAGATATTATTTGCGCCTCTGTTAAATTAAATCTAATATCACCATTTTCTTTTTTTAGATAATTTGCGGGAGAAGTCCTTATTAATGCAGCCATATCACATTGTTTTATATTATTTTTTTCGCGTAATTCTTTTACTTTTGACATTTGTAACTACCTCATTTCATTTCAATAATTGAAACTCTGATTGAATTATATCAAAAATTGAAACTTATTTGTTGGATTTATTGTAAACAAATTATTAATATTTTCAATTTTTGAAACAATTATTGACTTTCAAAAATTGAAACTATATAATAAATATCAAAGGGGCAGGTATATGTTTATGAAAATAGGAAATATATTAAAAAATCTAAGACTTGCTGCAGGATTAACGCAAGAACAATTGGGCAAAAAGGTAAATTTGACTAAGGCAAATATATCTAAATATGAATCTGATGATATAGAACCAAATTTAGCTACATTATATATGTTTGCAGTCATTTTCAATTGCACAATTGATTATTTTTTCGGACTTGTAAATGATCCGACACCGCCCAATAAAAAAGGAAATAGTCGTAATGCTACTTCTTCAAAAGAAAACGTATATTCAAAAGACGAACAATTGCTTGTCGAATCTTACCGCGCCCTCAATGAAGAAGGGCAGGAAAAAATAATTGATTATGTGGACGACCTCATGACTTCCGGCAAATATATAAAAAGTGGTCAGCTTGGATTGGCTGAGTAAAAAAAAGAAGAACAAGTAATGATTGAAAATAAAAGATAGGTATAAATGAAAATGGACGAAAATTTATTTGAAGTTATAGACAAACGTGGTATAATGATAATATGCGAAAAGTCGCAATGGCAAATGCATATAATAGGCGGGCATCCGGAAGTAGAAGATAAAATTGAAATTGTCAAAAATACGATAACAGACCCAGTTATAATATATCAAAGCGAAGATGATCCTAAAAGAGATGTATATTTTTCTAAAATAGAAGATAATAAATATATGAAAGTAATAGTTCATTTATCCGCTCCTAATTTCGGGGAAGTTGTCACGGCATTTCCGAGAAAAGGCATAGCGGGAAATATAGATACGGAGGTAGTAAAGTATGTTAAAACTTAATTATGATAATAAATTCGATATATTGTATATATTGCTGTCTGATAGTAAAAACTCACTTGGAGATGAAGAATACGACGGGCTTGTTGTTATGAGGGATGAAAAAACTGACAAAATAACAGGTTTGACGATATTTGAATTTTTTGACAAATATCAAAGAGATTCGCTCCCTACATTGCCGGACGAAATAAATATAGATTTTGATATGATTCCTCTTATGAGTTTAAAAAGCAACGTATAAAAAAGTGGTCAGCTTGGATTGGCTGAGTAAAAAGGGGAAATTACATAAAATTTTCCCTTGACTTTTTCTTTAATATGGGATATACTGAATATATCCTATAATGAAAGGGGTGTATTTTATGACAACAACAATAGTAAAGTGGGGAAACTCACGGGGAATCAGGCTGCCTAAACCATTTCTTGAAAGCCTGAACTTAAAAGAAAATGACGCGGTTGACGTTCTTACTGAAAACGGGAAAATAATTATTCAAAAATCAAATCAACGCAAAACATTAAAACAGAGAGTTGAAGAATTTTACGGAAAAGACTTTGAAACTGTATTAAAAGAAAATCTTTACGAATTTAAAGAAGTGGATTGGGGGAAGCCTGTGGGCGAAGAAATATGGTAAACCAAGGCGATATTATATGGATAAATTTCAACCCGCAAGCAGGGCATGAGCAAAGTGGGCGGCGACCAGCGTTGGTTATAAGCAATAGCAGCTTTACCCAAATAACACAAAAGGCGGCTATGGTATGCCCTATAACAAAAACAGAAAAAAGCCTCCCGTTCCAAATAAACCTTGACGACCGCACAAAAACAACGGGCGTCGTGTTATGCGACCAGGCAAAAATAATTGACATACAAGCAAGGAATTTTGAATTTATCGAAAAAGCGCCGGAAGAAATTGTTATAGAAGCCATTGACATTATAAACGGTTTTATCGAAAAGGAAGAACAGTAATGATTGAAATTTTAGAAAGTATATCGTATAATATAAGCAATAGTTATGAAAATTTCAAAGAGAAAAGGAGCGTGATGAAATGAGTACATTTAGGGTAAACTTAACCGCTACAAATCACAAAGACGAACAAAAACGGACGCCACCTGTCGAAGTATTAGTCGATACAGGTTCGGAATTATCCTGGCTGCCGAAACAAATATTGTTTGACGCCGGTATAACCCCCCGCGGGAAAAAACGGTTTTATACCGCGACTAAACAATTGGTCGAACGCGATTATGGGTATGCTATACTGGCGGCCGAAGGATATACTACAATCGACGAAATTGTTTTTGCCGAAGAAGGCGATTTGTCTTTGTTAGGAGTACGGACGATAGAAGGGTTCAGCGTAATGGTGGATAACATCGGGCATCGTTTCGTTGCTACGACAAGCCTTGTTGTCAGTACGACCGGGCAAAAATAATAGATTATGTGGACGATCTTATGACCTCCGGCAAATATATAAAAAGTAGCGCTGCCGGAGTGGCAGTTGGTAAAAAAGAAGCATAACAAGAATGATTGAAATGTGGGGAAATATATCGTATAATATAAGCAATAGTTATAAAAATTTCAAAGAGAAAAGGAGCGTGATGAAATGAATTCCATAATTATAAATTTTGAAAATACCTCGGATATAAACGTAGCGTATAATCAGCTGAAGAAATTATACCCTAAAAATAAAATAACCAGAACCGATATTGATATAGATGAAAGACTCATTGCGGCACTTGAAAAAAGTAACCCAAAAGAGATTACAGTCAATACGGACGAAAACGGAAATATTTTCATAGACAAAGAATTATACCCGGAATTGTATGATTGGGCGGTGAATGGCTGATGGAACCGTTTGAGATATACATCGCTTATATTTCGTGGGGAAACGACGGGAAAAATCGGCCCGTTTTAACGTATGTATCACAAGGAGATAGCGTTAAGGCTTATCCTATTACGACCAAATATGAAAACAAAAGCGACGCAGTAAAGGCGAATTATTTCAAGATAAACGACCTGAAAGCGGCAGGACTTGATAAGCAGTCGTATATCGATTCGGCTACCCGCCTTAATTTGCCCGTGTCTGCTTTGAGTGCCCCGATCGGAAAATTAACGGATACCGACAAAGAAAGGTTTGTTGAATTTTTAGAAAAATAATAGATTATGTGGACGACCTCATGACTTCCGGCAAATATATAAAAAGTAGTCAGCTTGGATTGGCTGAGTAAAAAAAAGAAGAACAAGTAATACCTGTTAAATTCGTAACTATGTTCTTTTACCATGTGAGCGATATTAGTCACCCCGACATAGATTGGCGTATTTTCGGCCAAAGATAAACCGAGCAACTCTATAACTTCGAGTGAAATTTCGCCGACTTCGATGATAACATTTTCTTCAATCATTTTTTACATATTGATAAAAAGAAAAAAATGACGTATAATGAAAATAAAAAAGAAAAGGGGAAAAAGTATGAACAACGAAGAAAAGATTTTGGCAATGTTGGAATCGTTGACCGGTAAAGTCGATGGTATTGAAACCGACATAACAAGCATGAAAACTGATATAACAAGCATGAAAACCGACATAAAGGATATTAAAGGTCGCGTAACAAATGTTGAATTGACTATCGAAAATAAAGTTTATCCGATGATACAGGCAATCAGAGAAGGGCAAATAATCAACCGCGAAAAATTGGCGGAAGTCGACGCGACGGTTGACGATATGGCTTCAACGGTTTTGGCATTAGACGTATTGCATATAAGAAAACCAAAACCAATGAAAAAAATAAAACAAAATTGACACTCCCCACAGATAAATCTGGGGGATTCTTGGTTCAACGTCCGTCGCCGGTTTAAAAGCCGGACTTACATGAACTCCCCGAGCGTAGATTCCCGTGTGCCCCACGGTATTGGCATACAAAATGCCACGCATGACTGCGCATTCGTGCCTTGTATATTTTACGCGCGAAAGGTGACTTGGTTTTCGTCTTACGTTCTTCGCGCAACCGCCTATATACAGTTGTCAATGTTCAATCAACAGTATCATCATATCAAATATAGGCAAAAAAGTCAAGGTTATTTATAATTTTTTGCACCCCTATGGGGTACGAAAAAATTAGCGGCTTATATCCCCATACATAAATGTAGGGGCTTTACGCCGCGCTTGGTAAACGAAAAAAAATCCCGCTCCGGCGGGATATATCATATAAAGGGGGCAAGGAACCATGCCGAAAAAACGCAAAACAGTCCGGGAACAAAAACAAAAACTTAAAGAAGTCAAAGCATATATCGGAAAAGATATGAACGGCGATCGGATACAAAAAAGTTTTTACGGCAAGACGCTCTCCGAAGCAAACGAAAAAGCCGCCGCATACAAAGAACAATATAAAAGAAGCGAGCTCGTTAAAAGTAATATCATATTTATTGAATGGGCTGAAAAGTGGATGGAAACATATAAAAAGCCTAATATAAAAAGTTCAACATATCAGTTTAAATATAAAAGTTTTTTGGAAACTCATTTAAAACCTTATTTTAAACAGGTAAAAGTAGCAAATATAAATCAGATAGATATTCAAAATTTCATAAATTCAAAATCAGGCGTTACAAAAGATACGCAGGAACGATATGTATATATATTAAAATCAATTTTTGACAGCGCAATCGAAAATAATATAATATATAAAAATCCGGTAAATAAAATAGCTTTCAACAGTAAAGTTTCATCGACAAAAAAACGAACATATACACAAACAGAAGTCGATACAATTATAGAATTTGCCCAGACACATAAAAATGGAGCTCCTATTATAGTTTTATTAAAAACAGGATTAAGGCGCGGCGAATTATTGGGGTTGAAATTTGATGATATAGACTTCAACAATAACATATTAAATTTAAAAAGAAGCGTTGCAGATGTACCTGTCAATGGCGTATTAATGACTGTTGTCGAAGACGGCAGTAATGAAACAAAAAACCACAAAAGGCAAATTCCGTTTGATAATATAGTCAGGGAAACTTTATTAAATGTAAAAAAAATAAGCGAGTATATATTTCCAAACGCTAAGGGCGAATTAAACAGCCCGAATAATTACAGCCGCCGCCAATATGCGAACTTTATGAAAGATTTGCGCAAAAAATACCCGGAAATAAAAAAATTAACCCCACATGAATTAAGACATACTTGCGGAACATTGTTATACGAAAGCGGCGTTGATTTACGCGTACTTCAAAAAATAATGGGTCATGCCGATTTAAAAACAACATCTGAAATATATATTCAAGACAATGTAGATTTTATGAAAAACGAAATAGATAAAGTAAAATTTGATAAAGAATATCAGCAGCTTATAGAAAAATTGGATAATAAAATAATTATCCTCACGGAATATTATGAAGCATTACTTAAAATGCAAAAAGAAAATAAAGAATATTTAAACCTTAAAATAAATAACCGCACCGCCCGGAACTTCATTCAAGAAATAGAGAAAGCTAAAGCGGCAATTCAAAAAGTATAATAGTACGAACATTATACGATAAATAAACGCTAAAAAAGTTAGATTTTCTTAGACAAAACAAAAGTAAATAAAACAAAACATCCCATTTTAAGGCGTAAATTGGAATATGCGAAAACATATAGTTCTACCTTGGGGTGGTAGAGGCCGTGTGTTCAAGTCACATCACTCCGATATGAGAAACACAAGGTAATATGCAGGGTTTGCGTATTTGCTTGTGTTTCTCTTTTTTGTAAAAAACCTCTTGTACGAACATTATACGAACATTCGCACAAAATAAACAAAAAAAACCTCACAATAATATCTAAATTATCGTGAAGGTTTTTTATTATTTACATTTTTTCAACGTTTTTAATCCAAACCCACGAGTAGAGTTCCTGAATCAACACCCTGTCAGGCCTGACTTGTTGAATTGTGTAAGGGGTATTCTTGTACTTGTCCGGTATAGGCGTTGTAGTGGTGGCGTAACATTCAGCCGACGGTAAAATCCTGACTTTATCGCCGACCGCGAACGTTTGACCGTGGTGCGGTTTATGTTGTTCCGGTTTATGCGTGGACGGGACTGACGTCCCTGCGAGGTTTAACGCGCATATGGCCTTGTACACTTTCTCGCGCCGGACATGGTAGTTCGGCGTGAGTGATTTCGTCGCGGCTAACATCGCCGCAGCGTCGCCGGTCGTTTTGAGTGCTGTATCGGCTATTTGCTTCCACAGCGTGGCGTTCGTACCGTACTGGTTCACGCCGTCCGCGAAGTATATCAACGCCCCCGCGTCCTTCAGCCCGTAACTTATGCCTTTGTTGATGTATGATTGTATGTCAACGGCGGCGAGTTTGTCCTGCTCCGTTTTGCCCTCTTTGGTCGTCAGGAGCGCGGACAGCCTCCCAGCTTCGATATCGTTTACGGTGCGTTTGTTCCACGCGTCCGGCTTGGCGTTTATTATCTCCGTGTATAACTCGCCGAGTGTGATCTGCGCCTGCATGGGGTTGGCCTGCGTAACGCTTTTCAACAGCGACAGAGCCCGAGGGCCGTGCCACTGCACTTTACCGACGCTCAACGCCCCGTTGTCGTTCCTGTTTACGCTGCCGTAGTTGCCTTCGTTGGCGAAGATAATATCCGCCGCGTGTTTCGCCGCGAGAGATATGTCCGCGGCTTTATTTGTAGGCGCTGCCGATGTGCCGGTTCCGATTGTTTTAATCCCGTTTAAGTACAGTTCGGGATTGACAAAATCGCCCGTTCGATATGATGTGCAATTCTCTTTGATGGCAAAATGCAAATGCGTGCCGCGGTACTGCGGCGGAACGTCTGTGCGCGACGATATGCAGTGGCCGCTATTGCCCATCACGCCCAGCTTCTGGCCTTTCGTTACCGCGTCGCCTTTTTTAACAGGCACGTTTTCGCGCAAATGCTGATAAATCGTCATAATATTGCCCGCGTGCAGTAACATGACCGTCCAGCCTTTCGCGTTGTCATACGTAACATCGTTCACGACGCCGTCCGCGAGGGCTATGATGTCAACGCCCTGCGGCTTTATCTGTAAGTTACCCGCGTCGATTATATCAACGCCGTGGTGGTCTTTTCTGTGCGGCGGCCTGAACCCGCTTGTCGGATTTTCGGTTTTCGTGCCGATGACGTGTTCTTTGTATGGCATTATGTATCACTCTCCTGCCGTTGTTTGAAGTACCGGCAGCTTTTTTTCGTTTCCCTGACCGGAAGCATTTGCCCGTTTTTACGTCCCGGTCTCGAACACATGACATACCCGCACGGCAGTTGTGTTACGACTTTCGTCACTCTGTCGCGTTTGAATACCTTTAAAATATCGCTGTATTCGCAATTTCTACATTTAATCATGTTAAAATCCCCCTTATGTATTATTTACCATTTATCTTGTTGGAAATATCGTCAATCCTGTCGTGAACGCGCTTGAGCGTGCCGTTCAGACTTGCCAATGCTTTCGTAAAATCTGCGTTTTTCCTGTTTTGCTCCGACGTTATTTTCGCGAGGTCGTCGATCCTATCATGTATTCGTGTGAGCGAACCGTTCAGTTTCGCCGCTTCTTTCGCGTACGCCGTAATTGCTTTCGTCGATTCACTGCAAGCCTCAATCAGTTTCGCTTCGCGTTTGTGCGCGTTTTTGCTTATCAGCGCGTAGAAAGGTATCGCGACGACCGCCAGCGCAACCACGATGACGATTGTGTATAGTATCAGTTCGCTGCTGGTTTTGTCTACTATCGAGTGTAATATTGCGCTTTCGTTCTCCCCCACCTCAGTCACCCCCGCCGTTTTCCGCCGGAAGTTTCAGCCACTCCAACACGCCGTCCTTGCATTTTATTCCATTGCATTTTTCCAGTTCGCCGTATATACAGTATGCGCAGTTCCCATGACGCGACATGATTTCAGCCAGCGTTTCCGGCGACCGCGTTATCTTTTCAAAATTCGTCATTCGTGATTTTTTCGTTTTGTCGTCGTTTCCCATATTTTCCCTTTCTCTTTTCGTTTTTATTATTCAATCGAATATATTGCCACAAATGGCGTAGCGTTATGAGCCACGGACATAAATTTATCGTCCGCGCCGAATGCTACGCCAAGGCCGGTACCGGCAGGCAAACCGGCAGGGTTGGGCAGTTTTGTAAACGTGTTGCCGCTGATCGAATAAATCGTTACAAATGGCGAAATATCATGACCCACAGCCATAAATTTGCCGTCCGCACTGAATGCTACGCTGAGACCAATACCGGCAGGCAAAACAGCCGGATTAGGCAGTTTTGTAAACGTGTTGCCGCTGATTGCGTAAATCGTTATATATGGCGATATATCATGAGCCACGGACATGAATTTACCGTCCGCGCTGAACGCTACGCCGAAACCATCGCCAACAGGCAAACCGGCCGGGTCGGGCAGTTTTGTAAACGTATTGCCGCTGATTGCGTAAATCGTTACAAATGGCGAATTAAGATGAGCCACGGCCATGAATTTGCTGTCCTGGCTAAATGCCACGCCGTAACCGGTACCGGTAGGCAAATCAACCGGGTTAGGTAGTTTTGTGAACGTGTTGCCGCTGATTGCGTAAATCGTTACAAACGGCGATGTATTATGAGTCACAGTCATAAATTTACCGTCCCGGCTGAAAGTCACTCTGCGGCCGCTACCGGCAGGCAAACCGGCAGGGTTAGGTAATTTTGAAAACGTGTTGCCGCTGATCGAATAAATCGTTACAAATGGCGAATTAAGATGAGCCACAGCCATGAATTTGCCGTCCTGACTGAACGCTACCCCGCGGCCATTGTCGGCAGGCAAATTAGCCGGATCCGGCAGTTTTGTGAATGTATTGCCGCTGATTGCGTAAATCGTTACAAACGGCGATGTATTATGAGCCAAAGCCATAAATTTGTTGTCCTGGCTAAATGCCACGCTCTGGCTATTTCCGGTAGGCAAGTTGGTTGGATTCGGCAATTTTGTGAATTCGTTGCCGCTGATTGAATAGATCGTCACAAATGGCGTAGTGGCATGAGCTACAGCCATAAATTTGCTGTCCGGGCTGAATGCTACGCTGTTACTAGCGCCGGTAGGCAAAACAGCCGGGTCGGGCAGTTTTGTGAACGTGTTGCCGCTGATTGAATATATCGTTACACGCGGCGTAGTAAGATGAGCCACGGCCATAAATTTGCCGTCCGCGCTGAACGTTGTACTGTAACCACCGCCAATAGGCAAATCGGCCGGGTCAGGTAGTTTTGTGAGCGTATTTCCGCTGATTGAATATATCGTCACAAATGGCGCAGTAAGATGAGCCACGGACATGAATTTGCCGTCCGGACTGAACGCTGCGCTGTAACCGGTACCGGCAGGTAAATCAGCCGGGTTCGGCAGTTTTGTGAACGTGTTGCCGCTGATCGAATATATCGTCACAAATGGCGAAATATCATGAGCCACGGACATGAATTTGCCGTCCGGACTGAATGCTACGCCGAGACCAGCGCCGGTAGGCAAATCGGCCGGGTCAGGTAGTTTTGTGAGCGTATTGCCGCTGATTGAATATATCGTCACAAATGGCGAACTCCAATGACCCACAGCCATGAATTTACTGTCCGGGCTGAACGCTACGCTGTTACCAATATCGGCAGGCGAACCGCCAGTCGGATTCGGCAGTTTTGTGAACGTGTTGCCGCTGATTGCGTAGATTGTTACAAATGGCGCAGTAAGATGAGTCACAGCCATAAATTTGCCGTCCGGACTGAATGCTACACCGAAACAAACGCCGGTAGGCAAATCGGCCGGGTCAGGTAGTTTTGTGGGCGTATTGCCGCTGATCGAATATATCGTCACAAATGGCGAATTCCAATGACCCACAGCCATGAATTTGCCGTCTGGACTGAATGCTACCCCGCGGCCATTGCCGGCAGGTAAGTTGGTTGGATTCGGCAATTTTGTGAATTCTGGGAACTTTTCAAATATCGTCCGTATAACCCCGTTAACATTTACCTGTACTTTTTTCAAATTCCGAATAACGCCGTTTTTGTTGAACTGTATCTTTTTGAACGTGCGTATCGTCCCATTCTCGTTCACCTGCATCTTAGCCATATTAGTATACGCCTCCCCACGCGCCTTCCGGCAATTCTTCCGGCGTAAAATCGTAGTTGGCTTTCACCAACAATACCGTGTCTTTGCCGGCCGCGCCATCAACCCATGCGTTATTTTTATAAACGCTTACAGTCTGATAATCCGTCAGGTAAAAATATCCGACCGTGGTGAAATAGCCAATGAGCTTATATACATACGCCGTATTTCGTCTTGTCAGTGAAAACTCTTTCGGCGTAAAACATTCCCCGTCTTTTTCGCCCCCGACATAAACTTTAGTCTGCAATAAATCATCCGTCACATCGTTGTCCACGAGTGCGCCGGATTTGTCGTAATACTCTCCTATGGCGTATTTCCAGTTTGACGCGCCGACGTTGTACCGCATGAACAGCGCGGCCGAACACGGCGCACCTTTCGTCCATTCCGCCGTATTGGTCGCAAAACGCCCAATATTTTCCCACAGCGATATTTTAAGGTCTGTAAATGTTCTCGCGCCTGCCTCCGTCCCAATCGTCGCGTTTGTGTCCGTGATCTTTTCGATCGTGCCGTTTTCGGTTATTCCGGCGAACGCATAATATGTCGTACCGTCCGTATCAACCGAGTTTTCGTCAACGATATATTGGCTGTTTCCGGTTCCGTACACGTTATATATCGAAGTGGTGTCGGCGTCCGTGATATCGGTCGAACCGAACTGGCACATATGCGTGCCGTTGTAGTAGTACAGCACCGTATTGTTCGCGGCGACATACGCGCCGCCCGTGCCGGACGCGCCCGTGGGCTGGCCTCCGCCCAGACGCGCCTGTTTCGCGCCCGCTCCGTTTATGTTGATTGTATGGCTGTTCGCCGTGTTGCCCAATGTATATGTCACCGCGAACATATCTTTGGCTTTCAGCGTGTAACCGGCAATCGTAACCACTTTCGCCGCAGTCGCGGCGGCGGTGGCGCAAACGCAGTCGATTACGCGAAATTCCGAGTCTTGCCCCGCTTCTCCCGTATCGCCTTTGTCTCCCTTATCGCCCTTATCGCCCTTGTCGCCCTTGTCACCCTTGTCTCCTTTGTCTCCTTTGTCTCCCTGTTTGCCCATATCTCCTTTGTCACCTTTCGCGCCTGCCTCCCCCGTCAGCGATAACGACCATGTTATCGCCCGCGTGAACGATTTGCCGTCAATCGTCAGCGGTATCGTCACCGTGCCGTTTTTCGTGTTCAGCGTCGTCGCCGCAGTCAGCGTAACCGTAACCGTCGCGCTGTTGTTGTTCGTTATCGCCGCGGTCAGCCCTGTGGCCAATCCGGTTATCGTTCCGACAGACACATTAACCGCCGCAGTTCCTTTCAACGCTTTGATAGTAACGAAGATGGTTGAAGCAAGCGCGTTCGTCGTCCCCGCAGGGATATTCCACGAACTCGCCGATATATCGATTGATATTGCGTCCGCTCCCGTATCGCCTTTCGCGCCTTTCAGGTTCGGCGTATCGTATGCGCCGTTCTTATTTGTCACTTTTAATATATAATCTATCGGGGTATCTTTTTTTACTGTTACAGTCGGCGAAAAACCGTCCTCTCCCGCCGGGCCGAGGCCTGAACCGCCGCTTGAACCGTTTGAGCCGGGGTATTCCATCGCCCCCAGGAATAGCAAATCAGTTTTATTTGCGGCAATGCCGACGGGCGACGTATATGCCGCTCCTTTATATGGCGTGAGTTCGCCGTTGTTGCCAACTGTATATGCCATACTGGCTTTTAAACCGTTGAAAAGCCCCGGCAAATGTTTTTTCGACATTTGCAACCGCACATACCCGTTTACCGCGTTTTCGAGCGCGACGCCGACGATGTTTTTCGGGTCCGCGCTGTCCGATTTGTAACCGAACCAGAATGTCAAATCAAGTATGATATTACTACAACTCAACATGAACAGAAACTCGCCCGGTTTATTCGGGTTTTCGTACGCCGCGCTCTTTATTAGCGAATACGCCGCGCCCGTCGATTTTACCGATAAAAACGGGCGGTATTTTTTGATTTCCTGTATATTGGCGCCGTTCAGTTCAATTTCCAGCAGGCACGCGTCTTTCGGGCTGGACGTATTGCTCAGCCCGTCATACTCAACCCCGGTCAGGTATATTTTATCGCCTTTATACGTTAAACACATCGTGCCGGTATCCGAATCATGAATCGGCAGTTCCGCAACCGGGCCGTAAGCGGTGATTACCCCCGACGAATTTATGCTCAATATTTGAAGTTTCGCCGGGCCGTTCAATGTGCCGCCCGTGTTTGTCGCGTATACGATTTTATCGGCAATCGAATTCCTGTCCGGGCCGCCATTGCTAAATTTTGCCGGGTAGTCGGATAACCCCTCCAACAATTGCTCCGCGCCGAACGTGATTGTGCTGCCGTTTACCGATATAGGCATCGCGTAAACCTTTGCGGTGGTATTGTTTCTATAAATAGCCAGACAATTCCCGCCGCCGCGTTCGTATAACTGATTTACGCCGCTCACCTGCGCGATTGGCTGTTGTATGGGCAGGTTAGTTTGCGTTGTTGACGTCAGGCTGTCCGCTCCGTTCCATGTCAGCAGCGCAACGCGTAAAGCCTCCGGCGTATTTGTATATTTAGCGCATATCAGCAGAGATGTGGGGCTGACCCTGATAGGGTTTGAAATTGATGTGTGCCCGTTCGGGAAACTGTACGTCGCGGCTGACGATATTACATCGTTCTCTATTTTATATAAATACACGACATAATACGTACTGCTAAACTGATGGGAAGCGATCAAGGCAACCGGGTTTTCGTCGTAGCTGCGTATCAGCGTAATGCCGGGCGTACCTGAAGCAGATATAGTATAATACGCGCCGAAAGTCACGGTTTTATTCGTAAAATCAACCGTCGCGACAACCAGTCTGTCGCTGTATATAACCAACAGTTTTGTATCGGAAAGCCTGAGGAAACCGCCGTATAACGCCGCGGTAGCCTGAGCCATTCCCGTTGCGGCTACCGGCCTTTTCGTTTTCGCGGGGACAACTCCGTCCGGCGTGAGCGTCAACAGTTTGCCTTTTAAGGTTTCCGTCGGCACAGGCGCGGGCAGTGTTATATTACCGGAGGCGAAATTGAGATTGCCCGCAGTCACAGGGTCGCCCTCTTTTCCGGCCGGTATATTGTTTTTTAACATCAGCTTAAAATCAGATAACTTTATCGTCCCGTTATTATCAATCGCGTCGTAATAACGGGCGTTTTCCCCATGTAGCGGGTCGGGTATCCTGTCTTTGAAATATAGAGACATTTTTGCTTCCCTTTCTATATAATATTTTTACTTATTACTTATTCACTATTATTCGTCCCAGCCCTGCCAGTTCCACGCGTCGAATTCCGAGGCGAACGCCTCGCCGCAGTAGAACCACGAATCGAGCAGCCTTGATAACACGCCGTATAAATCGAATAAAATGTTTTCGACTGCGTTCGCTTTTTGATATGTAAGGCTGTCCAAACTGCCGGGGACTTCTTCTGTTTCGCTATAAGGCAGGAGTATTTTCATATATTCCAGTAACGTCAAAATTTTGGCGTGTTCTCCGGGTTTGGCTATATCGTATACATCCCAGTCGTCTTTTATTTCCGGGCGAATCTCGTAGTTTCCGGTGTTTCTGAGGCAGAGCGTTATATAGTTCAACGCCCCGCCGACCCTGTTCCTGTCCGAAACGTTATACGCGCCTTTTAAATCTTCATTGGCGTATATCCCGCCGTGTTCTAACGATAGCGCGTAGTCAACGTCAATCTGCGTCCTGTCGTATATCAGTCCGCCGGTTATGTTGTTTATTTCGTCTGTATCGATTTTATCTATATCAATCACCGCGTATAATCCCCCTCGCCTTTATGTTCTTGTACCCCAGCCGCAGCGTCAGCTTCTCGATCTGCCCTGTGACATAGCCTTCTTCAAAAACCGTCGCGATTTTCACGATATCGCCGATTTTTTCTATGTCCTGATTAGCCACAAAATCGCCGTCGAAAACGTTTCCGCGCAGGTAATATTCATACAGCCTTTGCGCGACTTCCTGCGAATTGTTTTTATTTACCAGATAACAGTTTTCGATTTTTTCTATCTTTTCAACCGTCCCCTCGATTTCGTCACTCATGTCTTTTTTGATGATGACCGAGTTCTGGCTGTCTAAATACGGCCTGCCTTTCAGGACGCACTCCTGCTGAGTGGGGCTGCTGCTTATGATTGCGTAATTCACGTGCGCGTATTTGATTGTCCCGTTCGTTATCGTAAGGTTCGTCGCGGGTTCTGAAAACTTCACGGTCTTTTCGCCTGTGAACGTTTCCTTGAATAATTCCTTTTCCCCGCTGTATGACATATCGACTGCGAAATTATGCTCTATCAGCTCAACCCCCGTGCAGGGGAACTCTATATCAACCGCGCTTGACTGATATACCCTGTCTTTTTCGATGATACGCGGAATTTCGCTCAACGGCGGCGCCGGTCTGACTTTGATATAGCCCGTCCTCGTCGCGTCTATCACAGCTCCGATTGCCAGCGCGACATGCGCGAGGGCTTCGCGCCGTTTGATGATTGGCAGCCACCCGCTCACATATATATTTTTCAGGCTGTCGTCGATTTCAACGTCGAACAGCCCGCCGACTATTTCATTTATGAGGGTTTCCGCGTAGACATTTGTGTATATGCCCCCCATGAACTCGTCCGTCGCGTCCAGCACGCCGACTTTGTC
>Ga0209628_10000158_pt1 | contig 37661 bp, 51 predicted proteins | sample TergutCu122P4_FD_187285 | JGI IMG/M metagenome (GOLD analysis project Ga0209628, IMG submission 187285) | Cubitermes ugandensis P4 segment gut microbial communities from Kakamega Forest, Kenya - Cu122 P4 (SPAdes) (version 2) | ecosystem: Host-associated > Arthropoda: Insects > Digestive system... | reverse complement strand
CCCCCCCTGGAGCCCTATAAGACGAACCCTTAAGGGTCGTTGACGCCAGTCTAGGGCCAATCTGGGGGGGATAAGGGAGGTGGCCTAGGGTTGGCGAGTGCCGGCCAGAGCCGAGCGGCGGAACGGAACGGGAACCGATCGGCGAACGGCAGAACGAAGGGCGAACACCAGGGGCCACCGGGGGCCGAAACCCAAGGGCGAAAGCCACAGTCAAGGGCCACAGTCAAGGGCGTCAAGGCACTCGTCGACCGAGGCGAAACCCCAGCGGCCAGCGCCACCGGGGACTTGGCAGGCGAGCATAAGCTCACTGTCAGTGGCGGCAAGGTCAAGGGCCGCAGGCACGCCAGGGTAGGCCAGCAGGATCACCGCCAGCCGGTCCAGGCGATGCTCACCATCGTCGGCGGCAAGCCATCCCGATACCGCTGCGGACGGGCCAACCGCAACGGCGGCATGGCAAGCGCGGTCTCGGGGGCGGCATACCTGTACCGCCAGGTACGCCCGGAGTAGCCGCGCATCGGCGGTACCGGGCAGCTCACCGAGGCGCAGCCCGATACCCTGTGGGAGGTAGCGGGCGGGGGTACGGGCCGTGGCGGGCAAGGCCAAGGCCAAGGCCACCAGGCAGGCCAAGGTTCTCCTGGTGTTCATGAAGTGTTCTTCCTTGGTTCAAGGGCCAGAGGTACGGGGGATACCTCTGGCCCTAGGGCTCAATGAGCGGCCGGCGCAGCGGTCCGGCGGACGGTGCGGCGGGCAGCCGGTTCGGCGGCAGGCGCAGGCGCCGCGGTGGCAGGGGCAGTCGCAGCGGCCACAGGCGCCGCAGTTTCGGCCTGAGCCGCCAGGACCCGCTTGCAAGCACGCATGTACCGCTGCCGTTCAGACCCGGTAAGCTTGGACTCACTGGCCTGCTTGCTACAGGCCAGCGACTCAGGCGTTCGGGCACGCCCAACACTCACCAACTCCGGCGCGCCCGGCTTGGGCGCAACCAGATCGATTGCCTTGGCCGGCATCAAAGCGGCAAGGCTAAGGAGGGTCACGACCATGATAAGCCTGCCCTTAACCGTGATGTGGCGGATTGTCATGCGGCGCATTGTAGGTATCCCTTGGTTTGATTATGGTAAATCCGCCGTCCCTGAGGACTGCACGGCACTCACGGCGGATAGCCGCACTCAATGCAAGCGCGGCTATCCAGATCAACCCTACGGCCAACGCCTCAAGCATCGGCCATGGTCCAGTCTGTCAGTATACGCCATGCCTCTGGCCGTTCACGCTTAAGCGTCGCCAACAGCCTACAGCATACCGCGTCACAAAGCCGCATGTACGGACATGCCTCGCAAGCAAGGGCATTGCCCAGCATAGGCGGTACCGCCTTGCCGTGAGATAGACGGCAAGTCTCTGGCAAGGCATACTCATACCCCTGCCACCTCACCGTGGTCAGGTGCATCTACGCCTCCCCTTTAACCGAGAGGCGGGAAGTGTTGGCTTCAAGGTACGCCATAACCTCGGGCATACCTTTGGCTAACTGCCGCCACTGACTGGCGTACAGCGTCACCGGCCATCGGCCAAGGCCGTAAACACTCAACCCTCCCTTATCCGTGACCTTGCACGTCAAGGGTTGGTTGCGCCTGGCTTCCTCTTTGGCTCTAAGGGCGAGGTTCTCTCGCCTCAGAGCCTCGATTTCGGCCTTCATGGCCGACAAGTCTGGGAGTACGGCCATGGCCTACTCCTCACCAAATGTGGCCAAGTCGATGGATACGTTGTCGATGGCACTCTCGGTCACCGTCTTGTGGACGCTACCGGTGTCTCGAACCATGTCCGAGACATCCCTGTAGAGCACAACATGGCCGTGGGAGTACACTCCCACATACTTCGTCCAAGGACGGCCATCAGACCATCCCTTGACAATGACCACGGTATGGCCACCGCCAAAAGGACTGTGACTTATCTTCATTGGATACCTTTCCAAGGGCAACCCCAAGCCCTAGCCGCTAGTCACCTGTAGGCGAGTCCAGAGCCAAGGGCCTAAGCCCGATGGATTAGACAAGCGCTACCGTGCGCTTTGGCGTAGGGCCATGGGTCTGGCCCTTTGTCAATGGGACTACCTTTAGCGGTAGTCCCTCCTGATTTGATTGTCAAACAACCCTACCTTGCGGTAGTCCGGTGCGTCATGCACCGTGAAACGAGCATCGCACGTCGCGGCGGCGGTGTCAAGTTTCGCCATCCCGATACCGCCGTTTCGCCATCCAGGCACCGTGTTGCATTCCGGCCACACCGGTAAGTGATTGATTTTGCTGGCGGAATACGGTCTTACCGCCGACTCGGCGCGCCAAAACAATGAACGCGCACGCACCAGCCAAAGCCCTGCCCCTCCCTTCACCCTGCCCCTACCCTGCCCCCACGGCCCACTCTCCCCTCAACCTGCTGAAGTCAACAGCCGAAGGCAAAGCCGAAGGCCCTAAGGGGGGAAGCCAAAGGCACGGTAGGGGCAAAGCCACGGTAGGTCCAAAGCCCCTCCACGGGAACGAAGGCAAAGCCAGGGCAAAGCCAGGGCCAAAGCCCACCCTCAACCTGCTTACCTCGACCCCAGCGGCGTACCCTTCGATCACGAAGATGTGATTTGACTTCCTCACCGGGCAGTGCTAGACTGGTGGCGTGATAGGAAATCAGGAGGCGAGAGTGAAATACGTTAACATGACCCCACTCACCGTCAAGGCCAAGGCCGCCACGGCCAAAGGCCGACCCGAACTCACCTTGCGCCTCGCGCGCAACCTCCTCGCCGCGATTGCCGCGGACCGTTGCCAGGACCCACAGTACTGCGCGCGATTGGTGGTCAATCTGCTGGACCAGGGGGACCTACGTAGTTCTACTTAAGGGCCATCCCTTAAGTACAAGACCGGGGTTGACAATCCGCCAGCCCCATGCTACACTGCCATCATCAGCAATTCCGCTGACAAGGAGACTACTCCATGCAACCCGTTACCATCGAAATCAAGGGCGATGCCGGCTCCCTCACCGTTGACCCGTCCAAGCTCCCCGATGAAATCTACGCCGCTGTGTTTGCGGCCGGGCTCAAGGCGTTCCTTGAGAAGAATATGACAACCTACACCAAGGCCAAACACCCTGACCCGAAGGCACGCTCGGCCGCCATCTTCGCCCAGGCCCAGCAGAACCTGGAAGCCATGTATCAAGGCAAGACCAAGCTCCCGAAGGGCAAGGAAGCCGCTGGGGTTGCCCGCGAGGTCATGACTGAGGCGCTCCGCCTCGCCGAGAAGCTGGTGAAAGACTGGATGAAGGCGAACAAGATCAAGATCGCCGACGTGCCCAAGGCTGAGCTGAAGGCAAAGGCGAAGGAACTGGTCGCAGCCGACGCCTCCCTGATCGAGACTGCCAAGGCGAACATCGAGTCCCGGAAGACCATCACCCTGTCCCCCACCCTCTTTGAGGGGATCAAGGTGGACCCGGTCCTCTCCGCAGCCAATGCCGACAAGGCTGCCAAGCGGAAGGCCGCTATCCCCACGGTAGCTGCCCCCAAGCCTGCCAAGGGGAAAGTCCCCCCACGGATCAAGGCCACCAAGCCTGCGCCGCAGGTCACGGTTCAGTAGGTCCGAGGTAGGTCCGAAGCCTCGACTTGAGCCTAGGGAGGGGGAAATCAGGATCGCCCCTCCCACTACGGGCAAGGTAATGTCAAGTGCGTGCCTCGCCGAAGGCCCCACCAGCACTGCCCCTTGCCCGCCCATCCCAACCAAAGGAAACCGATATGAACACCGTTACCGACTTCATCACCGCCCTTCAATCGATCCTTGAGGAGAAGAGCACTCTTGAGGCCACCCTTGACCGCGTTTGCAGGGAGAGGGACGACCAGGAGAGCCGCTGTGGCAACCTCCGCGAGGAGCTTTTTGCCCTTAGGCGAGAGACTTCTGGCCTTGAGAACCGTATTCGTGACCTTACAATCACGAACACCCACTTCAACGAACGGCACCTTCAGCTTCAGGAAGCCCTCGACTCCGCCCAGCGGGAGCTGTTCCAGGCGAAGGAGTGGGGAGCCCTTGAGCACAAGACCAACGGGGAAGTCTCCGCTGCCCTTGCCACAGCCCGTGCCCAGCGGGACTCCCTTGAGCATGAGCTTACCGAAGCTCGACGGGCCAACGCCGACCTGATCAAGGAAATGCACGCCTGCGCTGCGGATATGGCTGACCTTCGCGGGAAGTACGACTCAACCCTCCACGAACTCTTCGAGACAAGGGATGCCCACACTGCCCTTGAGCACCGCCTTGCCGAAGCCAAGGACGCCCACACCATCGCCCTTGACTCCATCACCGACCTTCGTGGGGCGTTGAAGAACGCTTGGGACCGGGTCGCCGAGCTGGAGGCGGAGGGAAAGGAAACCAAAGCCCTGATCTCCACCTACTCCCCTGATGCCATCGACCTCTCCCAGCGGCTGCTCGAAGCCGAAGCCCGGTACTCCGCCCTCAACCGCACCCTTGGGGAAGCCAACGCCTCCGCAACCTCCGCCCAGGCCCTGTACGAAGCAGCCGCAGGCAAGCAGGTTGACCTTGAGAACGCCCTAGCCGAAGCCAATCGCCAGCTGGAAGGGGCAGGGGCAGCCAACGACACCCTCACCGAAGAAGTCATCCACCTGAAGGAGGAACTTGAGGCCAAGGGCAAGGAACTCGACGATATCTTCGCCGAACACGAGAGCTTGACCCAGGCCCTCCAGCTTGCTTCAAGGGAATTCCGCACCTCCTACCAGAACCTGAGTCGCTCCCCAGCCCGCACCCTCCTCGCAGCCCTTGAGGACTTCTGCGACTCCCTTGAATAACCCCTTCGGCGCCCCAACTTAGCCCTCACTTCGGTGGGGGCTTTTTTTTTGTCCACAGGGGTTGACAACTCGCCCAAGGTATGGTATAATGCTGGCACAATAGGAGACCGCCATGTTCCACGCCTTCCTCGCCCTTCTCTCCATCGTAGTGGCCATCAGAAACCCATGGATCTGGCCACTCGTCATGCCGACCATCCCCTTCTGCGCTATAGGTGCGCTATGGCAATGACCGACCCCTCACCCATCCCCCCGCACGCCGTGACCATGTGGGCCACGGCCACGGAGATCATCGTTGCTCTTCCCGCCACCCCAGTGCCCTACCTTACCCGGTTCGCGCTGAGTGAAGGTGGGTTGAACAAAGCCCTCAACCTCCTGAAGATCCGCCGAGACTCTGTCATCCCCACCAAGGCCAAGGCAGACTTCACCAAGCCCCACCCCTTGGTCCACCGTGGCAAGCGGCCCAAGCCCGACCCGTTCTCCCCAGAGCAACGCCAGCGTGCCCATGAAATCCTCTCCCGCTTAGGTGCCAAATGAACCCAGAAACCCGCGCAAAGTTCACCGAGATGTTCTCCCGCCTCTCAGGGGAGAAGGTCGAAGTCATCGCCATGAACCGTGCCCTGCGCTACACCCGTGCGGCTGGGGTGCCCAAGGACGTGGTGATGGAGTTGGTCCAATTCACCCACTCCTCCGCTGTGGCCGCCCTATGCTACAGCCTACTGGAGAACCACATCAAGCACGATGATGTTCCCTTGGACTTCGCCCTCAACGGCATTCTGATCGAGGCGAGCAAGGATGTTCTCCGCCTCAACCAAGTCCTCGACTCCTACTTCTTCCCTCAACCTGCCAAGGACACCCCATGGAGCACCACTTCGTCCCCTGCCAACTCGGCCACTCCAACCTGATCTGTGAGCACTGCTATGCTACCCCAAAGGAAGCCGCCGCCCTTGGATGGATCACCTGTCCTCGTTGCCCACCGGGCCGCAGGGAAGCTGACCTTCTCAGTGGCGATGGAGATCGAGGGGAACCATTGGCTGACCCCACTGGGGCATAGGGTCTATCCCTTCTGGACCCTGCCCCTCTCCGCCATCCCAAATCTGCCCACCGCCCTACCCGAAGGCCTAACCGACTTCTTCTCCTTCCTCGAACCCCCTGCCCCAGCGGTCATGCGAGAGCCAAGGTACAAGGAAGCCCTGGCCTCCATGCCCATCCCCAAGCCACCCCTATCCTGGAGACGATAATGAAGCGCCGAACCCAACACGCCGTTACCCTGATCCACATCGCCACGGTCAACGACAGGGTCAAGACGGTGGAGTACGAACTCAACCTGCTGAAAGAGATGGTGGAGGGGCTTAGCGCCAAGCTCGACACCATCCACGCCTACCTCGCGCCGAAGCGGGAGCAGTCCAATGCATGAGACCAAGGCAGGGCAGTTCGACCCAGCGGCCACCTTCACCAAGCTCTGCGACTCCCTCCGTACCGCAGCCGATGCCTCAGCCATCCTAGGCCACTACCACAAGGCCAATGGTGACGAGACCATTGGTCAAGGGTTCCTTGCCATCTCCGAACTCCTTCTCCTCGCGGTGGATCGGGTAACCAGGCTCGCCATGCGGAGGCTCCTATGACCCAATTCCTAGAACTCACAGGTTGGTTCGGTGCACCTTGCCTGGTCAACCTCGACTCCATCCGTGTGGTGCATAAGGCTGATGACCACATCATTGCCATATTCAACAACGGTGATGAGAGCTGCTTCAAGGTCACCTACGAACAGTTCCTAGAACTCCTCCGGGGGACCCCATGAACCCCACCACCGAGCAATGCGAGATCCTAGCCGAATACCAGGACGGTGGGCACCTGATGGTCTCGGCTCTGGCCGGCACCGGCAAGTCCGCCACCATCCGCCTCCTCGACCAACACACCGCCGATCCCGCCCTCTACCTGGTCTTCAACCGCCTGAACGCCGATGAGGCCCTAGGGGCATTCCGCCCCCTCACCACGGTGAAAACCTTCAACGGCCTGGGCCACCAGATCTGGGGCAAGTCCTGTGCCCGCAGGATCTCCATCGACCCAGGGAAAATGCGGAGCCTCTGGCGGAACCTCCTCGCCGGCGCCACCCGTAAGGACCAGCCCGACCTCTGGGACGCCTACCCAGTGGTCATGGACGGGGTGGAGATGGCCAAGGCCCTGGGGTTCGTGCCCCCAGACGGGCAAGGGAAGTCCTTGGCAACGTGGGAGCAGGTTGTGGCAGTGATGGACACCCCTCCAGGGCCACTCGCCGAAGGCCTGATCCACCATCTCCTCCGCGAAAGCATCGCCACAGCCTACCAGGGGACCTTGGACTTCAACGACCAAGTCTACATGCCCGCTGTCTTCCCCGCCCTCTACCCATCCTATCCCATAGTCTTCGTGGATGAATACCAAGACCTCAACCCATGCAACCACGAGATGATCCGGCGGCTGGTCGCCAAGGGCGCTCGGCTGGTGGGGGTAGGTGACCCCTGGCAGGCGATCTACGCCTGGCGTGGCGCTGACCCCAAAGGCATGGCAAAGGCAGTCTCGGCCTACTCCATGCCCGTCCTCCCCCTCACCATCTCCTTCCGCTGCCCCTCGGCCATCGTGAAGAACGTCCATTGGCGCGTCCCCACCTTCCGTTGGTGGAAGGAAGGGGGCGCCGTCACCACCGCCACAGGGTTCACCATCTCCGGCTTCCCCGAGTCCGCCACCATCATCTGCCGGAACAACGCCCCACTCCTCTCCCTGGCCTTCCAACTAATCTCCGCTGGCCGTGCCGTGACCGTGGCTGGGCATGACATCGGCCCACGTCTGGTCCGCATCTTAAAAGGGCTCTCCCGTGAGAACGTCAATCGCTCGACACTACTTCGCCTTATCGAAGACTGGCGTGCGGCTCGGCTCACTTCGCGCTCAGCCGGAGACATCGCCGATTGCCTCAAGGTCTTCGCGGAGCACGGCGACACCCTGTCCCAGGCGGTGGGGTACGCCAACCACATCTTCACCTCCACTGGGCCGCTCCTGCTCTACACCGGCCACCGCTCCAAGGGCCTGGAGTGGCCCACGGTCTACTTCCTCGACCCAGGGCTGATCGGGAAGGAGGAGCAAGAACTCAACCTGCGCTACGTCATCTCAACCCGGTCCTCCGACACCCTGACCCACATCAAATCCTCTGAACTTAGGGCTTGACAAATGCCCCGCCCCATGCTATACTCCGGTAAAATGGAGCCTCCCCCATGACCGCCGCTCAAACCATTGGTGCCTACACCGACTGCCAGAACGTCTTCGACCGTGCCCTGGCGGCCGAGCGTGGCATCCGCATCCCCTTCGCCTCCAAGGGCGACGCAGTCTGCCAACGGAACCGCCTCAATCACTTCCGTTCCATGCACCGCAAGCTCTCCAAGGAAATCCTGCCCAAGGACCACCCAGAGTTCGGCATGTCCTGCTATGACCCTTACATGGTGTCTCTCCGCGAAGACACCGAAGGGTTCTGGTGGATCTACATCATCCCCAGGATAGACAACTTTGGGGAAGCCGAGGAGATCACCGATGCAAATGCACCATGACCTCTTCGACCGAGCCCTTTCGGAGGAGATCGGGATCGCCGTTGAGGCCCCAGGTCGAAGGGAAACCTTCCGCAATGAACTCTACGAAGCCCGTCGAACCCACCCCAGAGGGGATGAGCTGGTCCTCTTTGCCCCTGCTCCGCCCTACGACCATGAAGTCTGGATATGCCGAAAGTCCGTGGAGTTGCCTTGATGCCCCGTGCCCCAGACGAAGACCTAACCAAGGTCACCCTCAACCTCTACACCAGTGACATCCACTGGATCCGCTCCACCCTCAACACCGATGACGAAGGCTGGTCCGTTGTGGTCCGTGCCATAGTCCGTGCCCATGTCCTGACCCAACGCCGTGGCCGTGTAGCCCGCACCCTGGAGGAACTCGATGCCGAAATCAACGCTACTCGACTCTCCACTCTCAGCGCCCCCACCTCAGAGCGAGTTGGATCTCCTAATGAGCAGGGAACCCGACCAGCTCACCCCTGAGGACATCGACAAGATCATCGCCATGGAGCGGAGGCTCAGGGCCAAGCGGGAAGGGCCGAAGGGGAAGATCACCGGTGAGGCCGCCGTTGCTGCCCTTGCCGACATGCCCATGCCTGCGGCCCCGCCCAAGTCCACCCTGTCCTGGAGGCGATGATGCGCGGAGCAAGCTGGGACAGCAAGGTGCAGCCGAAGGCAAAGCGAAGGCCCTACACCTCCCCACACCTTCACGCCCTGGACTTCGCCGCTCGCATCTCCCCACGCCCAATCACCCTGCCCAAACTCAAGTTCATGGAACGACCCTATGACCAGCCCGTTTCTCGAAGGGACCAAGACCCAACTCTACTGGGACTCCACCAGCCTCGGTTGGCTGAAGACCTGCCCCAGGCTCTACCAGTACTCAATGATCGAAGGGTGGGGCTCCGCCGAAGAGTCCGTCCATCTCCGGTTCGGGATTGAGTACCACACTGCCCTCCAGGACTACGCCATTGCCCGTGCCGCGGGCATCCCACACGAGGAGGCCCTATTCCATGTCGTTCGAGCCCTTCATCGCCATTGCTGGGACTGGAACCCTGATCGCGCTAACCGCGCTGGGAAGTACAAGAACCGTGAGACCTTAGTCGCCTTGGTGCTTGATTATCTCGATCACTTTGTCGATGACCCCGCCGAACAATACACTCTGTCAACCGGGAAACCAGCTGTCGAACTCTCGTTCAAGTTCGAACTAGACTGGGGACCCACCCCAGAGGCGAAGTACTTCCTCTGCGGCCACCTGGACCGGGTGGTCACCTTCCAAGACGACCTTTGGGTAATGGACCACAAGGCCCAACCGTTAACCACCAAGGTTCTACTTCAAGACGGGTGGACGCAGATCAAGGACTTAACTGTAGGCGATCTGCTTGCAGGACGTGATGGGCAGTTCTACCCCATCTTGAAATTGTTCCACAAAGGTGTAACCCCGGTATATGAAGTCAGCTTCAACGACAAGACCTCAGTTCGTTGTGCCGACGCCCACCTTTGGGTTGTTCGAACCGCCTCCTCTCCTTTGGAGCGGATCATGACTACCACTGAGATGATCGACTATCTTGCCGTGCATCCATCAGTGAAGTTCGCGGTGCCGATCGCTAAGGCTGTACAACATCCAACAGCCGACCTACCTGTTGACCCATATGTCTTGGGGGCACTCCTTGGCAATGGGTATCTTGCCGGGAACAGCATTCAACTGTCCACTAGTGATCCAGCCTTAATTGAGAAGGTGTCCACCCGCCTTTATGGGGACTCGATCCATCGTGCTAGTGAACACAACCTATCCTGGACGATAAAAGGAGGGTGTACCCTGCAAGCGATCAAAGACCTAAACCTATTCGGGGTAAAGTCCCGTGGGAAGTACATCCCCGATGAGTATATGTTCGCTGATGAGCGTCAACGCCGAGATCTTCTACAGGGGCTTCTAGACACTGATGGAAGTCTATATGGCTACCACCAACGATACCAGACAATCAGCCCACTGTTGATCGAGGACGTATGTGCTCTGGTCCGTTCCCTTGGGGGAACCGCTAGATATCATAGGAAGTCAAACGGTGTATACACCGCCTTTCTTCGTATGCCTGAGTTCCACTCTGGCATTGGCCATCGATACATCACTGCAATCGAAGAGGTAGAACCTGAAAAGACCATGTGCATTGAGACCTCAGCCCCTGATGGGTTGTACCTAACCGAGAACTACATAGTCACTCACAATACCACCACCAGCACCCTGAGCAGCAGCTACTTCGACCAATACACCCCCTCCAACCAAATGACCCTCTACGCCCTCGCCGGTCGGGTGGTCCTGGGCACCCCTGTCCGTGGGGTCATCATCTCCGCCGCTCAGATACTCTTGGAGAAACCCAACGCCTTCGCCAGAAGCTTCGCCTACCGAACCGAGGACCAGCTTAACGAGTTCCTGGTCGACTGCAAGTACTGGTTCGCCCAGGCCCAGGCATTCGCCGCTGCCGGCTACTGGCCCCAGAATGACACAGCCTGCCACAAGTTCTCCGGCTGTGCCTTCCGAGATGTCTGCTCAAAACCCACCTCAGCCCGAGAAACCTTCCTCCGGGCCAAGTTCACCCACCACCCCTGGAACCCAGCGGAGCCACGCTAATGCGCTATGTCATGACCGTCACCACCATCATCGAAGACACCCCACGGTGGGTGATCCGGGCTGTGGACCCCTTGGGCCCTGGCTGCAACTTCTTCTACTTCCCCGACAAACCCGACCTTCGCCCCGGCGACAAGATCATCGTAACCCTGGAGACCCTCTATGACGCCAACACGAGCGACCACGGTTAAACTCCTCGGAGACGCGGTCCAGTTCTACACCGACTCCCACCTGGAGGCACAGCGGATCGCCGACTGGTGCGGGGGCATCCTCCACTTCGTCAAGCGCCCCCACCCCCACTGGCACATCTCCTTCAATGGAGGGGAGGCATGGCAGGGGGACTGGATCATCCAGATCTCCTCCGAGACCTTCATCGCCATCTCCGACTTGGCCTTCAGCCTTTTAATGGAACCGTGCTAATGCCCAACCTCACCGCCCATCAATCGAAGGAATTCACCAAGATCCTGGTCCTCGGGGACTCTGGAAGTGGCAAAACAGGGTCCTTGGCTTCCCTAGTCGAAGCCGGGTACAGGCTCCGCATCATCGACTTCGACAACAAGCTCGATGTGCTGAAGCAGTTCGTGATGAGGGAGTGCCCAGACGGTGCCCACCGAGTGGATTACATCACCCTCCGCGATGCCTACAAGATGTCCCCGATAGGCCCGGTTCTCTCTGGCCCCGCCAAAGCCTTCCCCACCGCCATGAAGCTCCTGGACCATTGGAAGACCGACGTTGACCTTGGCCCACCGAAGGACTGGGGGCCGGAGTGCGTCCTGGTCCTCGACTCCCTCAGCCGAATGTCCGACGCTGCCTATGACTTCTCTGAAACCATCATGCCCGCCACCAAGACCGGGCAGCAGGACAGCCGAGCGGTGTTCTACAATGCCCAGACAGCGGTGGAAACCGCCATCGCCACCCTTACCTCAGACACCTTCCGCACCAACGTGGTGGTGATCGCCCACGTCCTCTACATGGAGATGCCTGACGGGACGTTCAAGGGGTTCCCCCAGGCCGTGGGCCAGAAGCTCTCCCCACGGATCCCCCAATACTTCCCCACCACCATCATGTTTCAGTCCAAGGCCGGGAAGCGCACCATCCACACTGTCTCCAACGCCCTCGTCGACCTCGTCAACCCCGCCCCGTTCAAGGTCGAGAAGACCTACCCGATCGAGACGGGCATGGCCGAGATCTTCACCGCCCTTCAGGGTGAGCCTGAAGCTAAGAAAGGAAAGTCCAAATGAGTCTTGAAGCCACTGACATTGCCGCCGCTGCTGTGGCCACCGAGCCCAGGGTTACCCTCCGCTCCATGGAGGAGTACATCGCAGGGATCACCTACATCACCGGCACCCAGCTCTGGGAAGCCTCCTCCCCAACCACCCCTGCCCACCCCGACCTTGCCGTCCTCACCATCTGCATGGTCACCTTCCGGAACGGGTTCACCGTCCTTGGCAAGTCAGCCCCAGCCATAGCGGCCAACTTCTCCGCCGACCTGGGGCGCTCCATCGCCTACGAGGACGCCATCCGCCAAGCCTGGCCACTCTTCGGCTTTGCCCTCCGTGAAGCCACTCAACCACACCCCCACCACTCCTACCTCTGAGGCACATCATGGCCCTTCGACCTGCCCCTAACTTCTCTTCCATCCTCGAAACCACCATCGACTCCATCGAGCGCCCGAAGCCCCTTCCCATCGGCACCTACACCTGCATCATCCAGGGCCAACCCGAGTACGGTGAGTCTCAGCAGAAGAAGACCCCCTTCGTCAGGTTCAACCTCGCCATCCTCGCCGCCGGGGAGGACGTGGATCAGGAGGAGCTTGACGCGATCGGTGGGGTCACTGACAAGGTGATCAAGGACACCTACTACCTCACCCCCGATGCCCTTTGGCGGCTCCAGGAGTTCCTGGCCAACGCTGGGGTCCCCAAAGACTCCACCCTCTCCCTTCGCCAGGCGATCGAGGAGGTGACCAACCAGCAGCTCCTGGTGGTGATCGGGCACGAGGCTTCCCAAGACGGGAAGTCGATCTTCTCCCGAGTGAAAACCACCATGCCGATAGAGTGAACCCAACCCGGGGAGGGGCTTCGGCTCCTCCCCTTGGAGGCCAAGATGGATGAAGCTCGATACCGTGAAGACATTGCAAGCTCTTCGCTACCTGAATATGCCGACCCGCCACATGGCCATGCGCCTAGGCGTCAGCGAAAGGACAATCCGCCGATGGATAACCCGGCCCCCCAAACGATTGCTGAGGCTATTGGACGAGTTGAAGAGATCCTCAAGCAGCGCAACAAGCCCCACGGAAGCTTCGACGACAACGCCAGGATCACCTGTCGGTTCCAGGCCGTGATCTACGCCGAGGAGGGGTGGAAGCGGCTCACTGATGTTCAGGCCCTGGCCCTTCAGATGATCCTCCACAAGGTCGCCAGGGTCCTGTCGGGCGACCCCAACTTCCCTGATCATTGGGACGACATCGCCGGGTATGCCACCCTCGTGAGTAACAGGCTCCACCATGACTGACCCCGATGCAAAGCTAATCGCCTGGGCCATCCGCTGGTACCGGAACATCTCCACCGAAGATGGGAAGATCGGCTGGAAGGAGATCCTGATCGGTGCCGATCACTACCGGAACGGAGCCGATCCCTTGGAGTCCGCCGCAGCCATCTCCGAAGGAAGGATGCTTGACTTTGACTAAGCCCCTCTTCCTCCTCGGCGAAGCCTGGGGCGAGCATGAAGAGCGGATCGAGGAGCCGTTCGTTGGACCCAGCGGCGTGGCCCTCCTCCGTATGCTGGCGGACGCCAAGGTCATCTCCCTCAGCGGCACCGACCAGGACTTCATCTCCGACTTCTACCGCCGTGGCGACCCCAAGTCCATCAGGTCGGTTTGGCTCCGCCACCCTGAGGTCCACCGTACCAACGTCTTCGCCCTCCGTCCCCTGGGCAACAAGCTCGAAACCCTCTGTGGCCCACGGGACCTGGGCATCCCCTCCTACGGCCCAGTAATCCCAGGGAAGTACATCCGGGTGGAGTACTCCTCCCATCTGGACCGCCTTGCCGAGGAGATCCTCGCCCTCGACCCCAACCTGATCGTCCCCCTCGGCGGTACAGCCCTATGGGCCCTCACTGGGTCCACTGGGATCACCAAGGTCCGCGGCACCATCGTGGTCTCCACCCACTGTGCCGCTGGGTACAAGCTCCTCCCCACCTACCACCCCGCAGCGGTGCTACGGCAATGGGAACTCCGCCCCACCACCGTTGCAGATCTTCAAAAGGCGTTCTATGAACAATCCACTATTACCATCACCCGACCGTCCTGCGAAGTATGGATCGAGCCAACCCTCGAAGACCTGGCCCGGTTCCCTATGGCATCCGAGATCCTTTCTGTTGACATTGAGACAACTGGATCACGAGTTACTTGCATTGGCTTCGCTCCCTCCCCAAACCATGCTCTCGTTGTACCGTTCGATGACTCCAGATCAACATCAGGAAGCTATTGGCCGACTCCAACGGATGAACGACTCGCTTGGGACTTTGTTCGGGAAGTGCTACACTCCCCTACCCCTAAACTCTTTCAAAACGGTCTCTACGACATCGCCTTCCTCTGGCGAAGCTACGGGATAAAGGTGAGGAACGCCCTCCACGACACCATGCTACTCTCCCATGCCCTTCAGCCAGAGGCGCTCAAGGGCCTTGGGTACCTGGGGTCACTCTACACGGACTTCGGCCCGTGGAAGACCGAGCATCGAAACAAGACGATAGGAAGAGACAAATGAAACCTGGTGATCTGGTTATCGTGGTGCATAAGGACACCTTCCATATCTGGCAAGTGTCTGGGGTGCACCTCGGCACTGCCACCACCGAGAACCTAGTCGTGCTCCTCTCTGTCTCCAAAGCCCCTGGGTGCATTGGGGATCGACGGGTGACGGAGATGGTGGTTCCTGAGGCGCTGCTCGACAAAGCCGCAATCTACCGACAGGTGACCAATGAGTGAGAAGCTCAAGGCCCCATACCACTGCGCTGAATGCAAGCGGGTCATCGCCTCAGACGAAGGGGCGATCCGCACCCGCAGGGACGGTCAGGTGGTGTTCATTTGCATGGCTTGCCTTAAGCACCTCCAGGTGGAACATGGGTAGGATCATCGACACCGCAGTGGACGGCCCAGCCACCCTTCCCCAACAGGAGAGCGACTGGGCATACAACGGCATCGACTGCCTCGCCACCCGCCAGTGCCTGGACGCGATGCTGCCTCAACTCGACCAACTCACCTCAGCCACCTACTCCTTCAGCAGGGCCCTTCAAGGCCCTGTTCTCGACATGAGGGTCCATGGGGTCCTGGTGGATCAAACCCGCCGATCGGAGGTCATTGATGAGCTATATGAACGCGCTAGTTGCATTGAGGGAAATCTCGAACGTATCGTGCTTGAGGGTTGCGGAGAGCTTAGCTTCAACTGGCGATCGAACTCTGACCTTCAGCGGCTGTTCTACGACCGGCTGGGAATACCAGCTATTTATTACCAAGGAAGAGTTACAGTTAACCGCAACGCTCTCGAAAAGCTCACCCTCTACCCAGACGCCGAACCCATCGTTAAGCACATCCTCGCCCTCAGAGACATCCATAAAAAGATTGCTGTCCTCAAAACCGATATCGATCCAGACGGTCGTATTCGAACTTCCTATAACATCGCCGGAACCGACACCGGACGTTTTAGTTCGAGTCAAAGCGAGTTTGGAACAGGTGGAAATCTACAGAACATTGAAGAGTCTCTTAGAAGCATTCTTGTTGCCGACCCAGGGACAAAGTGGGCCAAGCTAGACGCGAAGTCTGGGGAGAGTTATTGCGTAGGGGCGATCGAATGGAACCTCTTTGGGGACGGGCGGTACCTGGACGCGATCGAAACCGGGGACATCCACACCGCAGTGGCCCGACTGGTCTGGGAGAACCTCCCTTGGACCGGGAACCTCAAGGCGGATAAGGCCATCGCCTCCCGCCCATTCTACCGAGGGCTGAGCTACCGGGACACCTCGAAGCGCCTAGGGCATGGGTCAAGCTACGGCGGTCAACCACCCACATTGGCCGCTCAGACCCACATTCCCCTGGAGATCGTCGAAGCCTTCCAGCACCGCTTCTTCTCCATCTTCCCTGCCCACCAGCGTTGGCATGCCTGGACCAAAGACCGCCTTGCCTCCACCGGAACCCTGGTCAACCTCCTTGGAAGAAAGCGGCAGTTCTTTGGCCGCAGGAACTCCATGGAGACGCTTCGCTCGGCTCTCGCCTACGACCCCCAAGGCTCCCTTGCGGATATCGTCAACCGGGCCATGCTGCGGGTCTGGCGGGCTGGGGCCAGGGTGGTCCTCCACGACCACGACGCCCTGACGATCCAGTTTCCCGAAGCCGATGAGGGGCAGATGGTCCCTTGGCTCCTGGCGGAGCTGGTTGAACCCGTCCCCCTTGCCAACGGCCGAACCCTGCGGATCCCCTATGATTGCGAGACAGGTTGGAATAAAGCCCATGCCACCGAAGACAACCCAGACGGTCTCCGCCCCTGGACCGGCCCGGACACTAGGGTCCGCACCCCGACACGTGGCCTCCTGGATCGAAGGGTTCGTGGGGTCTACTGAGGGGCTAGAGAGCCCAAAGCTCTTCCGGCGGTGGGCGGCCATCTTCACCCTAGGCGCAGTGATGGAGATGAAGGTGTGGCTCCGCACCACCTCAGAACTCTACCCCAATCTCTACCTGTTCTTGGTGGGTCAGCCTGGGGTGGGAAAGAACCGCACCATCCGGGCAGTGAAGCGGTACATGACAGAGTGTAATGACTTCAACTTCGCTCCCACCTCCCTTACCGGTGCCGCCTTGGTGGACACGCTCTCAGCATCCAAGCGGTTCATCACTCGGCTCCCCGAACCTCCCCTAGAGTACAACACCACCTGCATCACCGCTGAGGAGCTTTCAGCGTTCATGCATAAGTACGATGATGAGATGATAGGGCTGCTCACCGCGTTCTACGACCCAGACCCATACGCCCAAGCGCGTCGGGGCAAGGACCTTCGGATCACCATTGACCGTCCCCAGATCAACCTGATCTCAGGCACCACCCCATCGAACCTCCTCACGGTCATGCCACCCACGGCCTGGGACCAGGGGTTCACCTCCAGGGTGATCATGATTTACTCTGACGAGCGGAGGATGGTGGATGATTTCATCGAGGGCCCAGCCGCCTTTGACCCTGCCCTTGCCGAGGACATCAGGACCATCTCCAACCTCACTGGGGAGTTCCACGTGACCCCGAGCTACCAGGAGGCGGTCAACGCTTGGCGGGAAGCAGGGGAGATCCCAAAGCCCACCCACCCGAAGCTGCTCCACTACGCCACCCGGCGGAAGGTCCACCTCTATAAACTCTCAATGATCGCAGCGGTGGATCGGGGGAATGCCTTGGTTCTAGATCGACAGGACTTTGACAAGGCCCTAGCCTGGCTAACCGAAGCCGAAGCGGAGATGGGTCGGCTCTTCTCCGTGGCCGGGGGCAATGCGGACTCTCAAGTCATCGACGAGGTCCTGTATTACATGCGTAGCATTGACAAGGGAGAGGGAGTGCCAGAGCGGATGATCATCAACTTCACGCGCACTAAGATCCGCATGCAGGCCGTGTGGCCGCTCCTTGAGACAATGCAAGCCGCTGGGCTGATCGCCTCCAAGGGACTGGATAAGTTTGGGCACAGGTGGTTCAAGCTCATTTAGTCTTATCTTGAAGCTCCTTCGTCCTGTCTTCCAGCCGATCCACCCACTGTTCAAGCATGACCAGCTTGGCCTCTATCACCCGAAGGGTTGAGACTTCGGTCTTGATGGTGGTCAGGCATTCCTGCATCTTGATCACCGAAGACTGCAAGATGCTCAGGTGGGTGGTCTGCTGGCTCTCGTACCGAGCGAGTTTAACCAGCATTAACCCGATTGTGCATGTCAAGCCGATCAGCCCGACCAGATCGGCGAAGCGAAAGGTGATGTCATTCACGACCAACTCCACAAATTGTGTTCCAAACGGCATTGTGTTCCTTTACCTCCTGTACGGTTTCAGGGGTGTCGGCCATAGACCAATGGATCGGGCGGAAGCTGCCACAGGCAACCAGGAACTGGGGGTTAGTCGCGACGGTAGCCGTCGTTGTCGTACACGCTCCCTGTATGGGAAGCGACCCTAGCAGCAGCAGCATTGGCAATAGCCTCAAGCGCATCCTTCACTCCTTGAGCAGCGGCCTCCGCAGCCCCAGCTTCCATCCACTGTTTCTGTTGGGCGATGCTGAGCATGGCGTTGGCCATGCTCAGTATCGCGTTGAGGATCCCTAGGATCGTAGCGGTCATGCCTTCGGGTCCGCATGGGAGATGAAGGACCAGACCGCCGAGGCCACAGCCACAATAGCGGCGGTGATGTCCCCAACGGCCTCCTGAGCAATCCAGCCCTTCCCGACCAGGTAGGCCATTCCTGCAGGCACAATCACGCGAAGCACTCCATTAATCTGTTCAAGGTTCATTTCATTCTCCTTTGAAGTAGGGTTTGATATCGACTTGCTTCCCACCACCGTACCAGGGGTGGTTGCCCCGGACCGGGAACACCAGGACCTTCCCAGTGCTTGAGTACACCCCTTTGGTGAACAGGGTTTGCTCTTTCTTCCGCCTTCCGGCGATCTCTGGCGGTCGAAGGTAAAGGGAGAAGGCAGAGCCGACCTGAAGGGTGACCCGGCCTCGGCAAAGCGACGCCAGGTTCCCTGGGCCGCAGTTGTAGCAGAAGCTGGTGAGTGCGTCGTACTGGGGCTGGGTCCAGGCCCTGCCGAGCCGATCCACCGCCGAGGAGTACTGGGTAACCTTCTCCAAGAACAAATCCACTGCCTGTTGAAGGGTGATCTTCCCCAGCTTCAGCGGGTCTACCCCAGCGCCTTTGGTGATCCCCACCCCAATGGTCCAGACCCCTACAGAGTCAAGGTAGGGCTCAAGGCAGATCCCCTCATGGGAGATGATCTCAATCGCGCCTTTAGCGGAGAGCTTCATCGATCGACTCCATAGGCGTAATCGTGGACCTTCCTCGCAGCCTTACCCACCGTTCCAGGGGCAACCCCAGTGATGTTGCCGAGGAGATAGGTGGAGTCTTGAATGAGCTTCCCTCGGTTCTTGGCAGCCCACATCTTGTCCTTCGTCAAGTCACGGTAGAGATCAAGACTGGGTTTCCACCAGGCCCCCAGGAGACCGCCCGACTCTACGGCACGCCCATGCATATAGCCGTTGACAGCGTCGCGGAGGAACGGGGCTGAGCCTGAGAGGGTGTGGGCTGCGGCCTTCCCAAACCCACCCACAAAGCTGTCCCTCTCTTTAGCGTTGAACTGCTCCACGGCCTGCTCGATCAGGGCTGGCACGATCACGTAGGCGAACATGTTGGCGATGAGCTTCCCGGTCTGTGCCTTGAACTGCGGTCCAGGCATGCCCCGCATGTCCGCTGCCAACCAAGCCATTTCATACTGACGGTTGGCCATGTGGTTGAAGAAGCCGTAGACCGAGGTGAACCACTGCATCAACGGCCCACCCCGCTGGGCCGCGCTCCGTGAGGTGAGAGCGGTGGAGCCGTGTGCCCTGCGGACCGCTCGGTCAGCGGCGTAGACAGCGTCAGCATGGCTCAACCCTTCAGCCATTCCACGGTGGTACCGATCAAGCCACAGTGGCACAGCGCTCAGTGCATCAGAGAAGGCCACTGGGTAGCTTCCGTAGAACTGGACCGCGTCTCGGAACGTCCCCCACTTCCCTTCCCCCATCATCCGCTGGGTCACACCACCGATCTTGTCCAGATAGTCGGAGTGCCTGCGGCGGAGTTCAGCAGAGTTGCGGTAGGCGAAGTCCCAGTTCCGCTCCCCAGTGGCGGTGTCGCGTGTGGTGAGGTTGAGAAACTCCCGGATGAAGCCGGAGGGGCTCCCCTCATGCATGCTTTGATACCAGGCGGTGGAGAAGTGCTTTATCACCGTGTTGGGGTTGAAAGCAATCAACGTGGAGATTACATTCCGCCGAAGCCCCTCACTCAACCTGCGGAAGTCCATGGCGGATTTCATCATCTGGCGGTTGGTGTTCCCGCCGTTCGCGACTGCGTAGAGCCAGTCGTCGAGGAGGTTGACGTACTCGGTCCCGAACTTGAGCTGGATCTTCGCCCTGATCTCCCGGTCATGAAGGAGCTTGCTCGCATCCACCACGGCTCCACGGAGGTTGATGTCCCAGATCTCAGAGCGGAGGCGGGACTCAAGGCGGTCCAGGGAGAGGTCGATCCTCCCCGAGTACCTGGTCCGCTCTGTGGCGTAGTAGTCGGCAGTGGAGGAAGAGATGTGCTCATCGGAGAACAGCCGACCCCCAGCGTGCTCAGCCATGTCGAGGTCGTCGTAGAGCACCGGGTAGTACCAACCCTTGGTCTGATGGGTCTTGAACGCTCCGTCCTCAGTGTACCCCATCAGCTTCTCCTGAAGGGGCACCCGCACCATTGGGGTCCAGCCGTGCCTTCGGCGCATGGCGTCAGAGGCATCGGCGAGGTCGGAGAAGATCTTCCCCACCTCTTCGGCGTAGAGTATATCGGCCTTGGTGGCGTTCTGGAACAGCCAAGTCTCCACCTTGGCCCGGTCTAGCTTCCTTCCCTGAAGGAACTTGGCGATGTTGCTCTCATTCCCCCAGTTGCTCAGGATCACACGAAGGTGCCCACGGGTGATGGTCTCAGGCACTCCGTTAATGGACATGATCACGTTGTTGGGGATGATCTCATTCGCGGTCTTGCCATACTGCTGTTCGAGTGCCCGCATGCGCTTGGCTATGCCCTCAGCCATGACGAAGGCATTGTTATCTCCCTCCTTAATCCCACGGAGGATCGCCTGACCAAAGAGGCCGAACTCCGCACCCTTGTCAAGTCGGTTTAAGAAGCTCTCGGCCTGAAGGAGCATTGTGACGCCGGACCGAGCGAGTTTGGCCACTGGTTGAGGGAGCTTAGAGGTTTGCTTGTCAAGGGCGAAGGTGAGGTCTTGAAAGCCCTCAAGGATCCTGAGGAGCCCCTCTTTAACCGCACCCCGCTGCGCCTGCTCCCCTCGGATGAACAGTCGCTGCTCTGCCCTACCCGCAGCGTTCAGTGCATCCACCGAGGACTTAAGCCCACGGAACTCCTCAGCGGTGAGGGTTTCTAGAGGCTTGCGGAAGGCGGGGTCAAGGAACCGTGGGTCAATGCTGATGCTCCGGCCGTTGGTGGCCTGCTGTGCCACGAAGCCCTGGAGGTCAGCGTGCCCAGAGTCGGCCAGCCGCTTGGCAAGATCGCCTGGGATCCGGTCACGATAAAGCCCGAACCGCTCCAGCAGCCCTTGGGTGTGGGCGGTGAAGTCAAGGTCAACCGCCTCAAGCTCCCTCTTCCCAAAGAGCCTGGCGGTTCGACGGAGGGCTGCAGCCTCCTTTTCGATCTGCAAGGCGTGCCCAGCCATGCCCAAGGCGAAGGTGCGGGATTGCTGGAGCCGAAACGCCTCGGCAAAGTCACCGGCAAGCATGGCGGACTTCTGGCGCTCTGAGGCTTTACCGGCCTGGGCCAGGTACTGGTCGGAGGAAAGCTCCTTCAGTGGGGTTTTCTTAACCAGGTCGAAGACATGCTGCTTCATCTGGTCCACAGTCAGTGGGGCCTGACCGTACTTCATCCCCATCGCGTAGGTTTCTTCGGCAAGGATGGAGAAGCCGTGTTCCCCGAGGATCGCGTCCTTGGCGTCTTGAATGATGTTCAACCCAAGGATCCCATACTCCGCTTCCATCCGCCGCTGGGTGTTCTCCTGAATGGTCTTCTTCACCCAGTCGGCGTGGGAGAGCCCCTCAGCCTTCCGCTGCCGAACGATGTCAACGTAGTGCTCAATCATCTCCTTGCCAGAGGCATACCCAAAGAACTTGCACAGGAAGTCAGGGTCAGCCCCATCCCGCTTGTAGGTTCGGGAGTCGAGGATCTCCCTCTGCTCTTTGGTCAGCCGATCATAGTCGAGCTTGAAGTTGCCCTCGGACATCTTCTTCCCATAGAAGTCCCCATACTCAATGGCGTTCGCCGCAGCAACATCAGGGCGGTAGTTGAGGTTGGCGGTTTCCTCACGCTCCATCTTGACCCAGTTGTCGTTCCACTCCTTGCTCTTCTCAGCGGTCACCCGCTTCAGCACCCGAGCGCCCAGGGCCTTGGCTTCGCGCCCGAACTGCTCTTCAAGGTACTTTCGGTACCGCTTCAAGTCAGTGACGGTAAGCCCAACTGCCCTGGCGGTTTTGAAGAACTGCCCAGGGGACTGGGTGAAGTCTGGAAGGAGGTTGGCCATGGGGTCAAAGGCCAAGGGGTGCACTGGGGCACCAGGCTCCCTTGCCCCTACCTCCCCACTCTCAATCTTCTCAAAGAGATCATCCCACTTCACCTCACGGCCAAGGGCAGTGTTGACCTTCTCCTTGATCCAGTCGAAGAACTGCTGGATCTTCCCGAACACCCCCTGGACCTCTGGTGCCCCCATCCGCTCTGTCCGCCAGGTGGCGAAGTGATCGGCAATGGCCTCATGGAGCTGCTGCTCGTAGCTGGAACTGCCGTAGCGCTCCTTGATCCGGTATTTCTTGATCCACCCCTCCCGCTCAGCGGTTCGCTGAAGCATGGCCCACTCAGCGTCGGAGATAAACCCGTATTCACGGAGGTGGTGCAAGGCCTCATGGAGCGCTGCCCACATGGGGCGCCCTTCCTCTAAGGCCACCGCCACGATGGGCAGCATGGCCTTAAACCGAAGGTACGCCCCGCCAACCGCGTCTTCGCCAAGGGCAAGGCGTGAGGCAAAGCGGATCCTGACGTTCTGGGGAATGATCCGCTCAAGCTCCTTCCGCACCACCCCAGCGAGTAGGTGGAGTTCTGGGGCCATCTCGTGCTTGGGCATCATCCAAGCCCGACTGTTCTCGGACCAGCTCTCCCAGTGCCCACCCTGAAGCGACTCCTGCATGGATCGGTAGGTCTCTGGGGTTTCAAGGGCGTTCTTGAAGTCGAACCACACCTCAGCGGACTTCTTCCCCACCGTCCCCCACTTCTCCCGCATCCCGGACACCCTGTGCCCACCCCAAGCTTCGGCTTTGGGGAACAATCCCTTGAGCTGTCGGTGGAACTCGAACATAGCGGAGGGGCCGAAGTCCCGTGCCCCCATCCCGTTCACCCCACCCATCCAGTCAACCCACAGCCGCTTCCCACCCTTCTGCTCAGAGAGGAACACAGTGCCCACGGTGTGGCCTTCGGCATCCACCATCACGAAGTTGTGGAACCCAGGATCACCCCCTACCCGTTGGAGGGTGAACTTCCGTGACCCGAAGCTCGCCATTGGCTCCAGCCCAGCGGCGTCTTTGGCGATCGCCACAGGGTCGATGATCACATCCTTCGGTGGCCTGGCCGCAATCTCAGCTGCCTCAGCCACTGTTGGGGCATCGTGGAGGACCTTGAGGTGCTCTCGGATCGAGTCGTGGAGCCCTTGGCGAAGGGCAGCATTGGTGATCCATTCCCCAACACCAACGTGAACGTACCCCTCCCCAAGCTTGGCCACCTCCAGCTTACGATCAAGGTCGGAGATCCAGCCGAGGGCCTCAGACACCTTATCCCCAAGCTTCTTGAACGCATCGACGGAGATGAGCATGTCTTGGTTTTCGTGGACCCCGTTCATGATGGTGGCGAGGCGCTCTGGAGTGCGCTCAATCGCTGGGGTCTGTTGGATCTCCTCAATGACCTTCGCCATCTTGTCGATCGCCTCAGCGTTGCGCACGCCAAGGCCGAGGTCGAAGGAGGGTACAGCTAAGGCTGGAGGGAGGGACTTCTCGTCAAAGTAGAGCTTGGCCCGGCGGAACTCAGTCAGCTGAGCCTCAGTGCGGGTGAGGTCGGTCATCTCCCTAGAGGTTGTTTCGGGGGAGAGGAACCGACGCTCTCGTCGAACCTTGGCTTCCAGCGCGTCTTGGACAGGGTCCTTGGCGTGGGAGAGGATGAAGGCGGAGGTTAGCCTGCTCACACCTTCAGCGGCTTCAACCGCCAAACCAGCGCCCTTCACGCCTTTGGCCAGAGCGGCGCCACGGGCAGCAAGGGAGGCTGTGGCGCTCGGGGCAAGGGCACCGAATGGAACGCCCAGTGGACCGAGGGTCGCTTGAAGCCCAGGGTCACCAAGGACACCAGTGACAAACTCTGCGCCTTGATCCCCGGCCACGCTGTACCCAAGGGCGGAGATGGTCCCTGCCATCACCCGCATACCAAGCTCACCCATCCCGGAGAGCATGGACATGGCCCAAAGTGAAGGTCCACGCTGCGCTGTGATGGCCTCGTGGTAGGCTTCTGGGTCTGGGTCGTAGAGGTACCGAGGGCCGTAGGATTGATCCTTGGTGAGGTCAAGGAGGGGCTTGCCCTGCGGATCCAGCCGCGGCTTCTTCCACCCACCGGTGAGCGGTTGATCACCGAACCCCTTCATGAACCCAGGGTCGGTCCAGGGGCGGAAGGACATGGTACTCGTGCCCACATCCTTCAAGAACCCCCACAGGCTCCGAGACTCGACTAGGTCACCATCCGGATCCCCTGTGGCCACAGTACGGATAGCACGGTCAAGCCCACCATAGCTATCGTTGAGCAAGGCGATCGCCAACCTCTCCTGCCGAAGGTAGCTTGACAGCCACTCGTTGTCACGGACTATCGCAGCGCCAGAGGCCCCACGGAGCCGAGCGGCGAAGTCCTTGTTCCCATAAAGCTGCACAACCTCAGCGGTGGTCCCGCCAAGGTTGGCCAGCCGCTCACTCTCAGCAACTTCGTCTGGGTTCTGCTCACCACTAACGGCTACTGCACCGAGGATGTCTTCGTCCATCGTCATGATCCTGAAGCTGTAACGCTAGGGACGGCAGGTTGGTGGTAGGATGGACCGACGAATGGCCCGGCCTTAGCGGCATCAGCAGCGGCTTTGGCCCTCTGCATGTTCAACCTAGCGTTGACCCGCACTGCCCAGGCCCGCTGGATCAAGGACGGTGCAACCTCCTTCGGGTGGATCTGGTACCGTTCGGCCAGGTCATTGCGGATCTCCGCCTCTTCCTTCGGTGGGATCGGCTCTTCCCCAACCAGACCGGACCTGACGTTCTCCCCGTAGATGAGCCCAGGTTCCTTCCACTTGGTGGTCCTAGCATGCTCCCGCACGATCTTGGCGATGTTCTCTGGGGTCATCACCTTATCCTTGCCCCACAAGCGGATCTCCTGTTGAAGATCCATGTAGATCCCACCCAGCCAACGCTCTCGCCGCTTGGCCACAGCTTCATCGCTGGTGTCGGTAAGCCCAAGGGACTCAAACAGCCCTGCCTGTTCCACCTGCTTCTTAATCGCGGTCATGTCTGGATCGGCTGAGAGGTTCTTCTTGGCCTTCTCCCGCATGGTGAGGAGCTTCTGAACCTGCTGCGGGGGAAGGGTCTCCCAGGTCTTGTCGGTCTCCATGCCCTTCACAAACTCGGCCGGGTCTTCCAGGGCCTTGACGGTCTGCTCAAGCATGTAGTCCGACTGCTCTTGGGTCAGCTTCCTGGAGCCGATCGGGTCCCGCCCAACCTTGTCCATCACCGCATCCATCCGGGCCTTGTTGACCGGTTCAAGGGAGTTGTATTGGTCAAAGATCTCTGGGCGCCGCTTAAGGTCGTCGATGCTGGTGGCACCGGTCTCAACAATGTAGTTGGTGACTGCGTAGACAGCGCTATTCTGGGCCTCGGTGTGCTTCTGCACCATCACGTTATGCTGCCCCATCACCTGCCCATCGAGGTTCTGGCCGGCGATTGGGTCGTTGGGGAAGTCCCGTGCAGCGATGGCGTAGGCAAGCTTGCTCTTATCTTCCTTCGTGGCGTTCTTGGCGAGGTAGGCATTGGCTTCAGCCAGGCCCTTGTGCCCCACCCAAGCCGCAGGATTGCCCTCAAGACCGGGGGTCATGAAGCTGACGAAGGCCCCAGCGGAGGTGCCCAGGGCTTCCTGCCGCTTCTCCCACAGGGTGGCGAAGAGGCGATCTTGGGCCTCAGGGGAGGAGGCAAAGGCAGCTGGGCCCAGCACCGGGAGCCCTGCTTCCTTCTGGAGTGCGGGGAGGTCTTTATCTAAGAAGCCGTACTTCCCAATGGGGAAGGCACCGGCCTTAGGGCCATCTTGGATCACCGGGCCGACAGAGTCATAGTCTTGCTTGGTTTGATCCGCGATCACAGCGGCGGCTTTGGCGGTGGAGATCTTACCTGTGGTGTATTCACCGTTGGATCCTTCGTTGATCGACTTGGCGGTCACCCGCTCCCACACCTGGCTCTGCTGTTGCTTGACCACCCGCTCAGCCTCACCGGCGTGGGAGATGGTTAGGATCCCCTTGGCCTTGGCCTCACCTAGCATGGCCGCTGCCTTGACCGGGTCAACCTTCGCCATGCCCATGATCCGCCTGGCATGGGCCTTGCTAATCACCTCCTTAGTGTCCTCTGCCACCTTCTCAGGGGAGGACCCGGCTAGGCCAGCAGCGGCTTGGGTGTTGGTGACCAGGGTTTCAAGCTTGGCCTTGAAGATATCATCGTTCTCTGGGGCGTGGTCAATCGCGTCAAGGGCAGCGTCGGAGTTGGCAGCGTGGGTTTGGAGGGAGTAGGCCAGGTTCTCCTTCGCCGCATGGTTGGCCATGTTCCCGTACATCTGGCGATGGGTAGAGACGGAGTGTTGGTCGTAGATCCGCTGAGCCGCAACGTTGAGGGGCTCACGGATGGCCTTCCTGGCCTCGGTGAGTTCCTTGTCGAACTGACCGGACTGGAAGTAGTCGACCGCGTTGGCGCCCTTCAGGGCAAGGGCACGGGAGGAGATGTCGATCGCGGCCTTGGAGAACTGGGCATCGGCCTCAAGGGCGTCAGAGTGGTTCTTCACGTCCTGCATGGCGAGGGCACGGGCGAAGAGTTCGTCCCCAACCCCAGACACGGCCTTGCCAATCGCACCGATGCTCTGGGCGACGTTCACCCCGAACATGTCCCCAGTGACTTTGGCCTCGTATCGAGGAGTGGGAGAGGCGGCAGGAGCGACGGAGAGGGCTCCAGTGTACGGTACAGCAGGCATCAGAACAACCCTCCCACGCCACCTTTGAACCATTTATCAGCGACACCACCCACGGCCCCGATTATCGAGGCCATCGCCTGGTTGTCACCGGCTTTCTTCGCGTTCTCCCCGGCCATCACGTCGAGGTTGGCTTGGTTGAGGTCCATCGCGGCCTTGACCCGGTAGTCGTAGGCGTTCTTCAGGGCATTGGCACGGATCTGGGCCTGGTCGGTTAGGGCCAGGTTGTGCTGGCTCCGTTGAACATCGACTGCTGAGCCGGAGTTAACGTCAAGGCCGGAGGCAGCCTGCCCTACCTTGATCTCCCCAGCCTGCTGTGCGGCCTTCAGCCCGTATTGGTAGGCTTGGACCTCGCCCTGCCCCATGGCGTACCGAGCGTTCTGCTGGTCAATGTCGGCATTGATCCGGGCAACCTGGGCCTGGTATTGGTACATCTGCTGTTGGGCCTTGCCCGCAGCAGAGGCCGCACCAGCCTGCATGAAGCCCCCAATTAGGGAGGCCCCCATTCCTATCACGCCAAGACCAGCGGCCATTAGGGCCTCCTAAGCTCAAAGGGGACCAGGTCACCCTGAGGTGGGAAGAAGGTGGCGCCCAGCCAACGGAGCCAGCGCTGAGAGCGCGGGGAGTCCAGTCGGCAGGAGCCGTAGAGGAGCGGGTAGAGGTCAAGGACCTTGTGGAGGTAGACAAGGGAGGCTTTGGTGAAGAGCACCCGGTGCTTCGCCACCAAGGGGGTAGTGTAGATCCAGAGGTAGGCGGAGTCGGCCAACAGGGTTGTGGGGATCACCCCACCAACGGAGAGGAGGGTCATGTCGATGAAGGCCGCAAAGCAAGGGCGGGAGGACCGGAACTCCCACTCGATCCTGCGGACCTCGTCCTCGGGGCGGCCGATGAACTCCCTCTCCCAGACCAGGTTGAAGGCGTCGACCCCAGAGAGTTCGATGATATCAACGGGAGCCACGGGCATCTCCATCGCCAACGGTCACGTCAAGGACCACACCGAGGATGGTGGCGGGCAGGGGCAGGTCCTGCTGAACCACCACCTGGCCGGGGACATTCGTGGTTGGGTCAAGCCAGATCCTGCCCTGCCCTGTCACCAGGTCGGTGATCACCTGAGAGCCAAGCCCGGTCCGCATGGTGGAGACCTGCCCTACCTGGAAGTCTTTCATGGGCTTCAGGTAGGCCCAGGCAGAGCCGGACTTGACCCCCAGGGTCTCGGAGGTCAAGAGGTCTACGGAGGAGATCTTCTTCACCTTGCCTTGGATGGTCGGGTCGCCGAGGTCTAGGGGGAGGGTTTGGAGCTTGCAGGTGAAGGGGAGGCCAACGGTGACCTTGGAGGCGGCTGAGGGCAGGTCAAAGGCACCGCCCAGCCCCATCACGAACGGCGGGATCACCTTCCCATCGGCAAGGCCGGTCACAGTCTTCCCAACCAGGTGGGTGGCCCCTGAGAAGTGGGTGACAGGTGGGCCGGAGTACTGGACCCCAGCGTCAACGCACCAGGCGTCAAAGGCACCGTTGGGGAAGATCCGCTCCATGACCCGCTCGATCCACCGGGCACCCCCTCGGTTCACCACCACGTAGATGCAGTCGGCCATGCCTATCGCGGTGTTGGTCTCCACCACGGAGCAGACAGACTCGTAGTTGCCAGAGGTGACCTGGTGGGTCCACCCAATGAATTCTTGTTCTTTCATGAAGGTGAGGGTTAACATAACCCCATCGTCCCGGACCGCCCAGATCATGCGGAAGGGTTCTTCGGCAATGGCCCACTCTTTGATGTGGCGATCGTAGAAGAGATGACTGGCCATCACGGAGATGTCGGTGCCGGTGAACACGTCGGCATAGACGTTGTAGGCGGAGTCACGGACTGAGCTGCCCTTGGATTGGACGTAGAGAACGTCGAAGTTGGAGACCACCGGCGGGACATCCGAGGCGCCGTTGAAGGACTGGGCATTGGCAACAATGGAGGCTGGGGAGACCGCTGAGCCTTTCCCTTGACCGCCAGTCACGATCCAGGAGTTCCGGTCGGTTAGCATCAGGAGACCAGAGGTTTGAGAGACCATGGATTTGATTGTGTTCAACTCACCGGAGACCAGGGTGGCCGTGATCGCGTCAGTGGGTTGGGAGATGGTGGAGGTGTTGAAGTTGAAGAAGTTCCCTGGTTGGGACATGAAGAAGGTTTGAGGGGACTGGGTAGGGGCGGCCAGGACCAACCGCTGTTGGAAGAAGCCAGGCACGGTGGGGTTGCCGACAAAGTCGTTTCCCTCCACGATGGCGGAGGCGGCTGCGCCAGGTGGGTTGAAGAACACCTGGGCACCGTTGGTGTAGCCGGAGCCACCGGAGGTGAGGGTGACGGAGGTGACACCCATGTAGATGTTCACTGGCTGGTCGGACATAAGCCAGTCGGCACCCATCAGGGTTGATACGTAATGCCCTGTGGCAAGAGTGCCATCATCATTTATGGGAGCGGTGATTGCAATGTAAGTGAAGGTGACCGTGTTGACATTGGGGCCGTGGTCTACGGCTGAAGTGACCTTGACGTTGAATGAAGGGCCAGTGAGCAGTGTTGTAAGCATCCGAGCGGTGTAGACCTGCCCTGGGCGAACTGAAAGGGAGCCACTCCCACGGCCAATCGTACTGCTCCACTCCGTCGATCCGGTAAGGCCAAGCGTGGCCACCGCCGTTGCACCAGACCCAGCCCCGTTCCCTTGAATGGTGACCTGTGGGACTTGGGTGTAGGAGCCACCAGAAGAGAGGGTGATCCCAATCAGGCTGTACCCGGACCCCTGAAATGGGTTGTGGTGGACCGGTGGGGTGATGGAGAAGTCAGGGGAGATGTTGTCGTCGATGAAGGCGGTGCCCTGGGTGTTCCCGATGTACCCGTACACCACCCCAGCTGGGACAGCTGCGTTGTAGCTGACCGCAGCACGGTAGACGTTGTAGCTGACCGCGCCGGTGACCCCAGGCCAGCCTATGGTGATGGACCCGGCGACGATGCGGATGTCTTGCCATGGACCGCCGTTGGCTGGGGGCGAGGGGAGGGACTCCTGCCCGTTCCGGTCGATGGCGGTGACGATGTAGGAGTAATAGGAGAGGAGGTCGGCTTGGCCTGTGGCGAAGGCAGGGGAGAGCCAGGCACCAGGCGGGCCAGAGATGGTGGAGCCGAAGACACAGGGGGCCATGGTCCAGTTGGTCGGGCCAAGGAAGTCCAGGCGATAGGGTGGGTGGTTGGGGTGGCACAGGATCATCATGGTGACGTTCTGTGCGAACTTGAGCTTGGCCAGCTCACCGGAGGAGTAGGGGGAGCGGATGATCACTGGGAGCACGGCGCCGTTGTATATCGGGCGGATGTAGTAATTGCCGAACTCCAGGACGTACCCAGTGGAGGCGGAGATTTGGAAGGTGATCAACCGGACTGGGCCGCCAGGGGAAGGATCGGGGCCAGGTGGGACCACGGGCCCGATGGGGGCGGTGGCAGTGATGTGCAAGGGCACATCGATCCATGGGTAGGGCTGAGTGTCATCGGTGAGGGTGATCCCAGAGATCTGATCGATGTCGAACCCAGCGGGACCGAAGTCGATGTGGACCGAGGCCTTTGGCAGCAGCGGGACCCCTCGAGCACCGGAGCCAGAACCGGTGGAGGCTAGCTGATAAAGGAAGGTTGGAAAGACCGTGCCGATAGGCCCAGAGACTGACTGCATGGCTTGAACAGTGACAAGATCTGGCTCAGTGAAGTTGGGGACCATCGGGTTGCCCCAATAGCCGATGGGGCGAACGGTGTCGACACGTACAACAAGGCCCCCTTCAAAGGTAAGAACCTCCCCAACGGAGTAGGGTTTACCTATGGTGGCGTCGTACACTTGAACAAGGCCTTGGTACTGAAGCCCAACGGCCAAAGAGGAAAGGACCACGGTAATGGTAGGGGCTTTGGCTGGCGGAGTGCCTTTATAGTGGATATTGACCGTAGGGATCTTGCTCCACGTGGCGTAAGAGGGCTGATTGCCCACCACGGCTTCCCCATCGATCGAGGAGACCAGGTGTCCAGGCGCTGGGCCTCCCCCGTCCCACGGCCCTTGCCAGGTCTCAGCGACAAAGCGAGTCCCAGAGCGGGTGGAGGCACCACCACGGTAGTCGATGAAGAAGTTCTCCAGCAGGGCAGCGCCTGATTGGTACTTCTTTACATCGACCCGGGCAAAGAGCTTTGGGGACCACTCACCGGAGTTGAAGGAAGCTTGGATGTAGTTCATCACGACCCCCAGATCGGGAACATGGAGCCCCAGTCGAAGAATTGGAATGGACCCATCATGGGGGTGTTCCAGCTCCCACGGGCCTGCATCCAGTCGGGGGTCACATCGTTGATCGCAAAGCCTTCCTGGGCATCAGTGGCACGGGCTTCCCCAATCCAGTAGTTGGTTTGCTTGAGCAGGGTGTCTTGGAGGGAGCGGTCGCCTTTCAGGGGCAGGCAGAGGTGAGCGGCGATCAGGGTGGTGAGGGCCTTAGTGAACAGGTCGTCCATCAGGGCGATGTCTTGGTCGAAGATGTAGGCAAGACCAGCGTCGGGTTCGTCGGTGAGGACGGAAGGGCGGCCAACGTTGTCGGTCTGGACCCGGAACCGTGGGGGAAGGGAACGGAAGCCGTGGGGAAGGGTGTGGATCGTCTGCGGGATGATCCAGCAAGCCCGCAGACACCCAGCCGGCAGGGCGTACTCGTAACGCCAAGGTGGGGCTGGGAACCCTGGGGACCAGGGCAGGCCCTCAGGGTTGGAGGCGCGCAGGGTCAGCAGGTCGGAGCGCAGTGCCCCACCCCAGGGAGCCATCCGGAGCAGGGCTTTTCGAAGCCGATCGTAGACCAGGTTGAACTGGATCGCCTCATTGGTGGACTCAGCGGCGAGTTCGGGAGCCGTAACGGTGGTGCGGGTCCCTAGCTCCTGCAAAGCAGCGTTACAGATCCCGAGCTTATCCATCAGTGTTTTCCTTGAGTGCCGGTGGAACCGTGGTTGGACCCGCTAAGCCCTACCCCAACCGGACCGCGCTTCGGGCCAACAGGCGCTGGGTAGGGGAGGGTGACCCCAGAGGGGTAGAAGGTCCCACCGCACTCAGCCCGCTCCCGCTGGGGCTGGGCAGTGTCGGAGCCGTAGTGGCCCAGGATGGTGTCGTCACTCATCTTTGGCCTCCGCCATAATGTCATCGAGCCTGGCCTGCGCCGCTGCGATGATGTCTCGGTACTTGGTGTTGTGCTCCGCAGCGAGCTTGATGACCTCAAGCAGGGTTTGGATTTCTTGGAAGTCCATGGTCTTCTCCTCAGTGGAAAGCGGTTACGGTGAAGGTGCCTTGCCCAAGGGACTGAGCCCCAGGGAGACCGAGTTGCCCTATGTCAGGGTCTTTGTGGTAGTTCCAGGTATAGGTGGCAGAGTGGTCGGTCCCCCAAATGTGGTAGGAGACGGTTAGGAGACCTGGTTCGGCTCCATAGGAGCTGCCTCCAGTCCCCGAAGCGGGAGTGGGTGTGGTGCGTGTGTAAAGAGAAGTGGCATAGGGAGCGCTGACCCCAGGACGATGGATCCCACCCTCAATCACACCGAGTTGTGGGTAGGAATTGGTGGCACTACTAATGAACCGAGGGATGAACCCCATAGCGCCGCCGTTGGTTGAAGCGTTCATGAAGCCACTGGTGGCGATGGCTTTGGAGGGAAGGCCGAGCACTACCTTGATCACGGCATTGGCATCCCCACGCATCGGCTGCTCTGTGCCGTCGGTGGTGTATTCATTTCCGGTGTCGATGACTGAAGCCGCCTCCCACACACGGTTGTGGGCACTGAAGACACAAAGGCAAGGGGACTTGCCACTGCCCACCTTGGAGAAGACAGTCGAGGAGACCACGTTGCCGTCCTCAGAATAGTAAGTGCCGAGGTAGGTACAGTGCTCATACGACGCAGTGTCACCTACTTGGTACGGCCCGTCCGCACATAGGTGGGTACCACCACCAAAGGTATCACAAGCAACGTTGACATACGTAGCGCGGATCTGATTTTCGTCGGTCTCTGGGTCGAAGGTAACGGTCGGTACAAGTGGAGTCACACGAGCTAGTGTTCCACTCCAGGCGATCCGGCAAAGGCCAAGTCTACCACCATTGTTGTAGCCAAAGACATCGTAGAGCGTGGCAGGGGCACCGCCGGTTACAGCCACAACGGTGGAGCAACCAAGAGTGAAAGAGGCAGGGCCAGTGCCGCCAATCCCTTGGCAGATCGATACATTGGTCCAGGTTTCACCGGCAGATGTGGTGGTTAGAATAGGGACTGACTTGCCGGTATAGGCGTGATACTCAAGGCCACCGCCCCAAGCAACCAGCCGACCACCTGGCATGAGGTCGAAGGTAAGGGCGGGGCCCGTGCCACCCCCAGAGCCAAAGCCGTTGTAGGCTCCCCAGGCCTTACCATCAACAATCTCAGGGATGCCGGTGGAGCCCAGCCGACCGCAGAGGGTGCCAGGGCCAGCGAGGCCGTTGCAGCTTTGGGCAAGGGCGAGGGCAGGCCAAAGGCAGAGCAAAAGGGTGAGGAAGAGCTTCTTCATATCGTTACCGTCCAGCCACCGGCTTTGAGGTTGGGCTCAAGAGAAACGGAGCCATAGGGGTTCATGATGCGCACCGAAGGGAGGGAGGAGATGGTCTCACCCACTGCGGGCAGGATGGTGATGGCGGCCGCAGAGGAGACCTGATCGGTCATCGCCACTACCCGCACGCCTTCAAGCGGCCAAGTGCCTGGGATGGTCACGGGCTCAGCCAGGCCCTTGGCGGAGGGGAGCTGAACCGTGACACCGGGTTCGAAGACCTTGATCAGGGTGATCCCCCGTTCGATCACGGCCACACCAGGGGAGTGGATCTCCAGGATCGACTTGGAGTTCCGGTGGACCCAGCCCACTGAGGGACCAAGGTACACCTTCTCCTCAGCTCGGTAGATCCCGCCCTTGTCCAGGTCGAGCTGGTCTCTCATCGGCCACCTCGGTGCTTGCCCTGGGCCCCAGACCGGTGGTTCGCTGTAACCACAGGCGGAGGCCCATAGTCACGGCCGGGATGAAGTACGGTAGTAGTACTGCAAGGAACGCCAAGGCCAGAGCTAGCCGGAGTAACACAGAGTACGGTCTCGTGCGGTTCATGCTTACGGCCTCCAGGGCCGGTGTGGGTGGCTTCGCCTTGCTTCATGTGGGCCTCCTGTAGGAGAGTTGTCGGGTGTGGTCCCAGCGGTTCTCTGGGTCCTCGGCCATCTTCCGCCGGACCTTTTCCAGGGTGCCATCGCGGAGTTCCTCTGAGACGAGTTGGCGGTACCGATCATCGCACCGCTCAATCTCCCGCAGGACCCAGGCAGGCACGGCTTGGCCCAGTTCTTGGTACATGTAGGAGATATCGTGTACATCGTGCATGTAGTTGACGAAGCGGCGGAGGGCCTCAGGCACCTCGCTCTCGGCCCTCCGGAACACCCCAGCGATCTCCGAGACGAGCTGGCGGACCGTCACCAGCTCCCTGGCGATGCGGGAGAGGACTTCCTCTTCGGTCATTGCATTCTCCTCACGGTGAGGTAAGGCTGGCCGTAGAGGGTCATGTTGGCACCGCCTCCACCTACCTGGGTCTGATCGCCAAGGACCCTCGCGGTCTGCCCCGATGTCATTTTATCGAAGCTGAAGGCTAGAGTGGCCTCACTATAACCTTGTGGGGTGTTGCTAAGACCCTGCCCAGACACAGGGTAGTAGATGGTGCCTGTTGTATCACTAACCAAGGCAACCGTATTGTTACGGTAACTTGAGTTGTTGACGCCAGGAAGAGACCCTGGGGTGCCCACCGCAGCAAAGGCCGTAACACGTGCAGTTGACCCCACAGTGGTTACCCACCCAGAGTATTCGAGGTCGGACTTGTCTTTGGCTCCACTGAACCCACGGACTACCCCAACAGACATATAGTTAATTGATGGACCAAAGGACACCCACTGCTGTGTAGCAGAGACAGCAACGCTAGTGTCACTACCGCCTCCACGCTTCGTGGCGAACATTGGTTGCTGGTTCCACTGATTGTAGAAGCAGAGGCACATAGCGAATATGTTGTTCGTGGGGAAGTCCGCGGAGTTCTCCCCACCGTTGGTAAGCGTACCGTAGTTTTGATTGTTCTTCGTATTGGTGTAAAAGGAGGCAAGGTAGGTGCCTGCGTTTACCGCCACAGCGGTCGTGTTGGTGCTTCCAGAGATGATGCAAGAGGGGATAGCCGCAGTGTTCCAGATGAGAGTGCCGGTGCCCTCCCACCCAACGTTCACGGCGCGTGTGGTGGCGTTAGTCCACTGCACCGCACAGAACTGGGCTACGCCAGGAGAAGTCTCATATGCAAACACATCGAACATGGCGCCTTGAGGAAGGTGCATGTTGGTGATGTCAAGGGTTGGCGCGTAGTAAGAGATCCAAGCGGCTCGATGCATGGTTATAGTGCCACTGGAGCCTTGGATTGGAATGCTCCCATCACCAAAGATCGTCACGTAGTAGAACGTCCCGGTACCGTACATACTGGAAGCACCGGTTCCATCAACCGAAGGAACGGAGCCAGCGGCGGAGAACCAGCCCTGTGGGCGGGTGATCGGGGCGGGGCTAGACGGCTCCTGCCAAGCAGGACCGGAGGCGGTTTGGGTGAGGACCTGACCGGCAGTCCCGCCTGGAGGCAGGCCAGTGGCTGGGTCCCTCCACTCCACGGCCCAGGTGGGGGAGCCAGAGACGATCGTGGGCACTCGGCCAACGGCAGCGGTGGTGTAGACGTTGTCTTGATTGCTGCCATTCTGCATGTTTTGGGTAAGGGCAGAGAAGACGTTGTCGAAGTGTGGCTCTGCCTGAGGGCCGTAAGCGATAAGGACGGACCCTCGTCTGTTGTTGGTGAACCGCGGGGCTCGTTCAGCTATATTTGGATCAATGTTAGCTGGGTAGTCACCCCCTTGGACCAGGACTCCGCCTTGGTTGGTGTTGGCCCAATCGACCCACCAGTCCTTAGTGACGATCGGGTCATAGCCGTAGACAAGGACAGCGGGTTGATTGGCGCCGACCCAGTCGATGTGTGGATAACCACTGGTGCCTGGGTAGCGGTCACGGTGGCTGCGGACTAGGACCTCATCCACGTGACCACCAAGCCACTCAGGGGCAGCCAAGGGCTGTTCGGCGGACTTGACGGTGAGGACACCGAAGGCGGCTGTGGGAAGGCCAGAGCCGAGGGCCTTCCAGGCCGGTTTCCCAGAGGCATCGACCACCAAGGCCCAACCGGGGGAAGCGCCAGCGGTGTCGAGGTAGTAGGTTACGTTGTTCTGCCCATCCCAGTTGAGCCCAATGGGGTACTGGGCTTGAAAGTTGTAGGCCACACCGGAACCGCCTTGAATGGAACAGGTGGAGCCGATCAGGCACTGAGTCCCGTTGATGGTGATGGATCCAGGGACTTGGGTGGGGATGCCGGCGGTGCCCAAGCGGCCACAGACGTAGTAGGGTTTGAACTGCCCATTGCAGGACTGGGCAAGGGCCAGCCCAGGGAGAAGGGTGAGGGCAAGAGCAAGGAGGATCTTCTTCATATCTGCACCGTCCAACCGCCTTCGCGGAGCCGAGGAACAAGGCGGACTGAGGCCCAGTCCGTGTCGAGGGAGATGGAGTCAAGGCCGGAGATCTTCTCACCGGGCCAAGGGAAGATGGTGAAGGTCCGCTCCGAGGCGTGCCCGGTCAGGTCAAGCACGGTCACGGGGGCGGTCACCCAGGTGCCAGGGATGGCAACGGCACGGGCAAGGCCTCGGGCAGAGGGGAGTTGGACGGTAACGTTGGCGGCGGGGTCCTCAAGGGCAACCAAGGTCACCCCGCGTTCGATCCGGATCACCCCGTCCTGGCGCACCCGCCAGATACGGTCCGCATGTTTCCAGGCCCACCCGACCGTGGGGCCGATCGACACACGCTCAGCTTGGGTGGCAACCCCACCACGGTCTAGGTCGACTTGGCTACGCATCAGCGCTCTCCCATTCAGCAAGCTTGGCCTTCAGGGCATCGATCTCGGCACGGAGGGCCTCGATCTCACCCCGCGGGACCGTGGCGGTCACCGGAGGGCCACCAGCGGACATGGCCATGAAGGCTTTGGTCATGGACTCGTAGAAGCTCTTCTCGTCCTGGGACAGTTGGACGGTGGGTAGGTCGTTGATCGGGTGGGACCAGCGGTCGTGCAGCCGAGCGGAGATTTCTTCGGCGGAGGTGTTGAGCGGCTCCATCTCAGGGGTGGGCTCCCCGAGGAAGATGATGTCTTTGGAGTAGGGTGTGCCCTCCCAGGCCACGATGATCTCCTCGGGGTAGTTCCAATCGGCTGGGTCCTTGGGGTCGAGGAGCATGGGGACCGGGTAGAGCTTGCGGACCGTCCGCCCAGTTTCACGAGCGGTTTCCTTGTGCTCCCATTCAACGGCGGTGCCGTCGGGGAGCTTGGGGACGTTGAGGTAGTGGGCGGAGAGGAGCTTCCACCGTGGGGCCTCCGCAGGGAGGGGAGAGAGTTCGACGCGTGGACGGGACATTGGGTTCTCCTAACTTAAACTTACC
>Ga0209628_10000157_pt1 | contig 37675 bp, 47 predicted proteins | sample TergutCu122P4_FD_187285 | JGI IMG/M metagenome (GOLD analysis project Ga0209628, IMG submission 187285) | Cubitermes ugandensis P4 segment gut microbial communities from Kakamega Forest, Kenya - Cu122 P4 (SPAdes) (version 2) | ecosystem: Host-associated > Arthropoda: Insects > Digestive system... | reverse complement strand
TTGTTTAGTTCTTAAAAATAATAACAAAGTTATGAAAAAAACGCTTGATGAGGGGGGGAAGCATGAGTATTCTCCTCCAATTTTTATGCGTCTGTGTGTAATGTCGAAAATTTCATCTATATTTGCGCAATAATCAGTCCGGGTAAAACTGGTACACTTTCGACCGGAACGGGTGGTACACTTTCACCGGAATAATCAGGTTTTTCAACTTTGTTATTGGTTTTCTGGCGGGGTATGATCCGAATTCCGCAGATAACAAAAGGGATAAGAAAAATGTTTGTGATGTCATTTCGTTCTCAGTTATGGCAGCATCCACCGGATGGCCGACTGCAAAATGGTATCAAAATTCAAACAAGCAAACTCGCTGGTAGCCAAAATTTGATACCAAAATCAATGAACGCCATTCATTCCGTGAATGGATTTTGATACCAAAACAAAAGAAATCGCAAATTATCCAAGGAATTGGATGAGTTCGTGCATATTTCCGATGAGTTTTATCAGTTTTTCTCGGGTAATGTCCTTTTCAACGCCCTTATCAATAGGAATAGTTTCAACCGGTATGTTTAAATTTAAGAGCATGTCAATAGATATGCGTTGGCAGTAATATAAAAGCAAAATTATTAGAGTTCGGGCAACACCTTCCCCGCCGGTTTTTATAGTTTTATTGTTTTTTTTAGTCACCTCCCCCTCCAATCGCCTTATTTGTCCATACGATAATCCAGTGCGTTCAGCCAAATCAACAATTCTGAAATTGAATAATTTACGAACTTGCCGCAATCGTTCGCAAAACACAAATACTTTATCATCAATATCTTCTGTCATTCTTATACTTTTAAAATGCGTTTTCAGCGCACAAAGATATAAAAAAATTGATAAGAGAATGTGATTTTTGACAAAAGAAGGGGGAAAAATCAATAATATCTGTTTTGTTGCACACAGGCTCGGTGGGCACCCCTCAAAATCATTGCAAAAGCAAAAAGTCCAAAAGTCAGAATCATCAAAGCAAATCTGATACGTTTTTGACTTCTTACTTGCTTTGCGTACCTGATTGCCCTTTCATTCGGAGTGGGTGGCGGTTGCACCTGAACAGACGATGCCTGTTCTTTTCGTAAAATTACATAGACGACCCAAACACATGCTGCAAAGAACGTTAACAAACTGACTATATTGGCAATATTGGATAAAACAGGATTATCCTTTACAATGAAGGCAACAAACGAAAAAAAGAACGGCACAACATAACCGACTGCGATTATGCCCAACATGGACAGGAATATGACTTTAATAATTCTCATTTTACTGAACATTAAATATGTGATTAATTGAATTTTAGCATGTTATGCTTTCTGCCTATTTGTACGTGCAACAGAACCAACTCATATTTCTATAATCAACGGAAAAAGGGTTGTTTTTCACAAAGTCCCCCTTTTCCTAATTGAATATTTGACAAAAACATTTCACATATTTATCACATCTAAGGCAACACTTCCAGATAGTAAAATGCTGTTCCTATAATTGTACCCCCAATATACATCCCACACTCTATGCGAAGTGTACCTCCTGAATGACCGGGGTCTAAATAGACGCTTATATCTGCTCTGTCATAACTAGGCCATAAATACCAACGATTGCATTGTCCGTAAAATTGAGCACTCCATACATATGAGTTAGGAAACGATAAAGTGGCATACGCATACACATAAAATGATGCGTAGCCGCTACTGTTTGCGTAGGTCGTTGACCCTCCGCTATAATCACCAGGGGTTGGGGCAATATAAAAAGGAGGAGACCCTTTCCATCCCATATCACGCATTATAGCAACTTCTCTAATATTTATTGAAGTAACTCTAAAACCGTAACCAAAACCAGGTATCATAAAAGTTGTAAAAGTTACGCTGGTATCCCAATGTACAACACTTGAAGGTGAAGACCAAGGATTAGGGGCGTACATTTTTACACGAAAGAGGTTATTGGCAGCCAATAAATTTGAACTCGGACGGCCGGAATACAAATCATCACTTATGATTAAGGCTGCTCGTTGAGATTGATTAAGAGTCGGCAAATTGGCTCCCGAAGCATCGTACAATTGACGGTCAAAAATTGATGGATAAGCAGTGCCTGATGGAGTTCCACTGCTTGTTACATAGGCATAACTTCCGTCACTTTGAACTAAAGACGAAAAACCTAAACCATGTGATATTTCATGTAACAAAACAGTAATCCAGTCTACTTCGCTACCTGAAGGGTATCCTGTTGTTCCGTAGAACCAACTGAAAGTTGAATTTATTTCTAAACGAATATCATATGTGCTTGGATTAGCATTATAACCTGCTATCTGATTTCCCAAAGAAGCACAATACCAGGTTTGGGTGGGAGAATACCAATAGTGTGGTTGAGTATAAGAACGACCAAGAACTCCTGACGGCAGGCTACTTACAGAATCAACTCTTATATCAATTGGGACAGTACCTTCTAATCGTGCACTCCAGGTATTTAGCGCATACAATGTAGCTGTATATGCCAACCCTGTCAAATTGCCTGTTAAATAAAACTGAATATTTGCTCTTGTACCTGCTCTCGTGCTAACTGTTTTTTCCTCACCACTCATGTTCAAGTTTTCATCATAAATACATAGAGTTTCGTCTGCCAATTGATACATATACACATAATAGCACATATCTTCTTCCAATCGTGCTATTAATCGCAAATTATCTGGGTCATCGGGGAAGGCAGGAAGAAACTTCGGCTTCTCTTTGAAAATGTGAACAATTTGTCTGTCTTTCGGCAGTGCTTCTTTCACATTATCTTTTAGACCATAGAAAAAACGAGGTATAAACACTTCTTCTCGGCTTGCTGCTGGAACAGATACAGCATTTCTGATCGAAAAATCAGCATCGGTTTCTATTACCAAGTACCGGTCTGCGTCCCCTAAAACCGACCGTATTAACTCTTCAATAAAAAACGGAGACAACTCGAATTGTGCAGGTGCTACTTCTGTCGGAGTTATTACTACGCTATTATCGTTTTCTTCATTCAAAATAACTATTTTGGCGTTTTGAACAGAAGAAAGAGAAAACAAATACACCTCTTTGTTGTTGCGATTTTTCGTCATTGACATCGTTGAAACTGCAGCATAAGACTTTGCAACTTCTGTTTTAATCAAATTTGCATTATCCTGCGACAATTCATCGTAATTAACAGAAAATAAATGATTCTTATTCATCTTTTAAGAATTTTAATTAATTCAACATATTTATTTCAATTTATTATTAATTTGTACAAATCTCCACCACCATACCATTTCAGGATGCTACTGGAAATTGTAAACCAGTCCTCTGTTATTGTTCTTTCTGGTGGAACGGATTTAACACTTGAGCAACACCAAACATTCCATCCTTTTTTCCATTCAATCGAATAATTCGTGGTTTTTTCCCACAAGTACCAAGTGGAAATATTTGTGCTATTTTCATGTTCGGTAGAATCAATTCCACTTTCAAAGTAACCGGTTTCAAAGTAACCGGAAATGGTTACACCAGAGTCAACGTATGTAAAAAAAACTCTCTTGGCATAATCACCTTCATCAATCTTGAAAGGATAAAAAGTAGTAACCACATTACCATCTTTATCGATTCCCCAAAAATTAGCATTCCCGACTTTTACGTTTTTATTGCTGATGGTCATGGATGAAGGCGTGGCGTGAATGGTTGTAGGTAAGTTAGTAGGATTAATAAGCGCATGGAGATAATTTGGGTCTAATGAATTTGGAAGTACAATAGTGAAACCACCATCTTTCCAGTCACCTCGTGCGAGTTCGATATCACAATCAATGCTTATATCAAACCCCATAAGTTTTACCTGAACAACATTACTATATTTTAAGGCATTTTCAACCTTGACGCATAAAACATTAGCATCTTTTATCGGCAAAAGGACTGGCAGCATTTCATCTTCATTATCCATTGTGCAAGAAGAAAAGATGCCTGTCTGTGTCAGCAAAATTGCCATAATTATCACTTTTAACAAAAAATTTCTTTTTAACATTTATAATAATTTTTAAATTCACAGCTTAAATGACAAATTTTGCAACAAAGATACACATTATTATTGGAAAACAAAAGAATTCAAAGAAAAATTATCAATCATTCATGCTTTGTTCTTGAACGACTTTAACAATCAATTCATGCGTTTCATCGTTGATGGCATTAAAGTTAGCCATCAAAATATCCGCTTTGTCTTCCGTTGATGCAAACTCATAATAAATTGGCGTTTTGAAATAGTGCTTTTCTTCCCGCGATATTGCTTCTGTGTCGAGTTCCGCCCGGCAGTGAAACATCGTATTTTCGGCACTCCCCTCCGTAACTCCAAAGTCAAGCGCAATTTGCCCTACGAACTCGGATGTTTGCAGACCTGCAATTTTAGAGGCCGGTATCAAATAATCCATGTTTTCGTTCAAGGATATGGTTTGCCGGTAACGGTCAATCGAAACATTTGTTTTTACCTGTTTTACCTTGCCAAACACCTTTTCGAGCCAATCAAGCGTTTCTTTGTTTCTTGCAGAGCCAGCAAGTATATTGCCGATTACGGCTGTCACTTCTTCTGCACCATTTTTACCGTATGCGTTCTTTAATTGAGGCAACTCTTGAAAAGCAAGCACAACAGCAACCTGATTACTTCTTGCAGTTGAAAGCAGGTTGGCAATTTTATGGAAATAAAGCGTTGGCAACTCGTCGATGATTATGGCTGACGGCCTGTTTCCTCTCGAATTAATCAATCTGACAAGTCGATTAAGCATAAGAGCGTTTAGTGCGCTGTTCATTTCCTGTGTTTCCGGACTGTTTGCGATTACGATATAAGCGGGATTTTCCTTGTCGCTTATTTTAAGATTAATTGGTTTCTGATTGTTATCCTCTGTAAGTACCCAAAAACTTTCCTTTGTTGCCAATCTGGAAATCTGCACCCTTGCGCTTCCTACCTGTCCTTCCAGTTGGTCAAATGCTTTGTTTTTGTAAGCCGAATAGAAGGCGGACAATATGCTGTGCAATTCAACATCGGAAAAAAGTACGGTAAAAATATCTTCATAGGCCTTATTCATAAAGGAAATAACATGCGGCAAGTCACTGTATTTGCCATCTTCGTATTTGGAAAGAAAATAAATAATGGCTGCCGTAAAGTTTACGGCCGACTGCGTAAAGAACTGTTCATTTCCGGCACCCTCTGTATTGCTTGCGCTTTTTTTAAGGGCCTCGATAAGAGCCTGCGAAGTTTCGATAGCGGCAGCCAGTGTAGGGATATATTCACGTTTTAACGGATTGAATCTGACCGACTTTTCAACGTCCGTAAAGTTAACAACGTAGAAATTGGCATTCTCAGGCAAAATCCCTGCCTGTTTGTTTTTAAGGAACTGATAATAGGTGAGATTGGCAAGGTCTGGAAATTTGAAGTCATAAACGCAAAGGCAAAAACCCTTGGCTGCCAACTGCCGGATGTACGAATTGACAAAGGTGTACGATTTACCACTGCCCGGCGTACCTATGATAAGCGTCCCCCGGAATGGATTCACAATGTTTATCCATCCTTTGTGCCGTCTTTTCTTATAGTAGTAACTCATGGGGATATTGACCGAATAAGGCGTATTGACAAGTTTTTCGTTTTGTTCAAAAGATTCGTTTTCGATATTGAACCGGTCTTTCATCAGATTGTGCTGAACAAATTTGGAAATATTATCGAAACCAATATTCAGAAGCAATGTTCCAGTGCTTGCAGTAATTATGTAAACGTAATCAAAGAAAGAAAGCGAGTTAATGACGTTTTGGCCAACAAAGAAGCAACTTCCAAAAAAGAGGATGAAACCGATAAAAACCGGAAAGGCAATGTGGTTTAACGGTTTTAAATCAAGGTTTTTTTGCGCTCTTGTGCCTATACAGGTAAAGATAATAAGGATGAGAAGGAAGAACTTGGCGTGAAATATGTTTTTGTAAAAGGCAATGTTTGACAGGCGCTCATATATAAAGTTGTAGTTTTTGCCAAAATCCAGATGAAGGAAGATAAGAATTTCGAGAAGCAGGAAGAAATACACTGCTGCCCTGAAAAATTCGTGCATCGTCTTTAATTCGCGGCTTTCATCTTCCATGCTATTTGTGTTTTATGCTTTCGTTTGCCCGTTTATAAATATCTTTCCCGATTTCATGGATTTTATCATTCGTAAATTCCATGTACTTATCACCTAACTGTAAATTAAGGTAGGTGAATTTTGAAACATCAAGCAGAACTCTTGCCTCCTGCAAAGCGCTGCTTAACAGAAACAGCCTTTGTTCTTTATCAAGCAGATTCTTTTCGTCCTTTCCCCTTACAGCCATCTCGGTCAATTTGAGGATATCGTTCGAACGCCTCACAACGTATTGTTCGTATTGTGTCCAGGTATCCTTAAAATCATCATGTTTATTGGCGTAGGTACGAATATGTGAATAATAGTCTTGAATTTGGGCGTAAATATTATGGATAAATGTCTCGTCTATTGAACCTTGAATACCCTGAACATGCTGTAAGGATTTAAAAAGGCTGTCACGAACCATGTGAATAAATTTGACTTTCTCGGCGATTTTTTCCTGTTCATCTCTGATTCTGTCAGTCCACATGTAATATTCGTAAAGTTTACCCAACTGACCGTTAACGAGGTCAAGATACTGTTCCGTGAATGCGTTCATACTTTTTTCATCCGTAACCCAATCCCAGTATTGGGCATAAGAAACAGTTTGAATCAACAGCAAAGAAATCGCAACCAATAAAATAATTCGTTTCATAATCAATCTTTTACAGGTAGTCTTAAATCGCTAAGGGGTTTATTTGCGGTTAAAAGCATCATTTGTAAATTTACAGCAATGATTTTGAGTTTCTGCAATTCCTGCAAAGTATACAAATTCAGGTCGGAACGTTGCCTGTTATCAAGCCTTCCGGTGTTGCCTGTTTTTTTGGCAGCATCGTCAATGTACTTCTTTACCCTGTCCGCCCGGTCACTTATTTTGTTTTTGTAGGCTTTGGCAAGTTCATCGTAAGCCGGGTACAAAGAAGCGTAATTTTCAACCCAGGTTTGAATGTCGTGTATTTCTTTTACAACCCGGTCAACATATTGCGGATTCAAAGTTTCCAAAAACGTGCTTTGTAAATTCTTCTGATACTCCTGTGTTTTTTCTTCAAGAATAACGAGTTTTTTGAAAAGGCTGTCCGTTTGTCGCTGTGCTGCAATGGTTTTATCCAAAGCAGTGTACATAGTAGTGCTCCAAAGCAACTCCAAACCGCCATAAAGAAAAGTTGCAGGCACTAAATCAACGTGAAAAATTTCAAATTTAACTTCTTCGTCCTGTGCCCTTACAACAAATATGTTGATAATCAAGAGAAATGTAGTTATGTATTTGAATTTTATCATGCCTGTCATTTTCCTCCCCCAATTAATTTTTTGTACAATTCATCGTTTGATGCAACCAATAAAATTCGGTATGTGTTTGACAATATGTTCCTCAAATCCCGCAATTCGTCAATTACGTAATTAATGATTGCATTCCTGTCTTCGTTATTGAGCAAATTTTGATTTCCGTCAATGAGGGCAAAGTTTGCCATTTTGGGTAAAATTCTTGCTGCTTTTGTTACTACGACCATGTTCTGCCGCTCTTTAACATATTCAAGATTTGGGTTTTTATCAATTAGTTGATTATTAACTCTGTATATAGTTCCTATATCGTCAATCATATTTGCCAAATAAAGATAGTTCTCAATTTCAACCGCTTGTGACTGTTTATTCGAAAGATAGTCTACCGTTAATTTTTCCAACTCATAGAGCCGCTTTACGCTAAGATTGATGCTGTCTTGCAGGGACATGATTTTTTTTTGACGTTCAATAATACGAGGATGAATAACCCTTGACGAATGCACAATGCCCCAAGTTACATTATTGTTCAGTGACCCGTCATTATGTATCTCATCAAATCCGAAACTATCACCAAATAATGTATTTAAAATTCCACCTCCAGTTATATCAAAAATTCCACCGCTTGCAAAAACCCCGCCGTCCTTAAATTCTTTTCCGCCTCCTGTAATTCCTCCAAGAAAATCATTTATCCAACCGTCTAAATCCCCTAATCCGCCAAGTTTGTAACTATCCGTATTAAAACTACCTTCAGAAAACGATTTGATTATGTCCTGCCACATCTTATCCCATTCAGATTGCGCATTGCAAGGGGACAAAAGGGAAAATAAAACAAAGAATAAGACTATCTTCTTCATATTCAATCAATTTTGTTGGTTTCAAAAACTTTCCCATCCGAAGTTTTAACCTCGTATTTTTTGCTTTTCTCATCATAGCCGATGGTAGTAATCCACCAATATTTGTTTGAAAAAGAAGTAAGCAACTTGTTATTAACGTATAATTTACCTACAATTATTCCTTTCATTTCTTCTTCAAGTGACATAAGTTCAACGCCAATTAAATTAGAGGTATACATAAATTTGTAAAAGTTTCGCGGTACGTCGAATTCTAAAATATAAGGTGAGGGCATTTTCTTTATATCTTGCGGCGCGTACCAAACTGTTCTCGGCAATCCATTTTCATCAACATAATTAAAATTCCCAGTAGCAGATAGAACACTTAGAATTTCTGGTTTTTCCGCCGAAACTTCAACCCTGAACTTATAAGGTGGCCCCTTTCTGTCGTCAGTTCCCCCTCCCGGTTCATTGCCACCGCAACTGTTGAGCAGCGCAATCATAATTATCATGCTTATAAACAATAAGCCTGAAATTTTCTTCTCTCCCTGTTTCAAAATAAGTGTATTCATAGAAAATCTGATTTTTTTACCTCTAAATATTGTTTGTTGTCCACACTGATGTTGAATGTATTTGTTGATTGCCCCACAGTGACCAACCACATAAAAACGTCGGATAATTCTGCAATCAACTTACCATTGACAAAAAGTTTGCCCTTAATTACCCCATCTTCCTGTCCAAATGTTTTTGAAGCCTCTCCGCTCATTTTAACAAATATGAAATTGGATGGAACATCAAATTCTCTGAAGATAGGGGAAGCATAAGAATCTTTTTCGATTTCAGAAATATATTTCATAGTTGCAATTTTCTTCTCGTCAACATAGGTACATAAACACCCACACCATTTAACTTTGTATTCATCAGGTTTTTCCGAAGACAGTTCAATTTTAAATTTATAGGGCTTGCCAATCTTATAGTACTCTGTCCATCCCAACTTTTCGTCAATTTTTGAACAGCCGGATAGCGAAAAAAAGATAAAAACCGCAAACAGCAAAGCCCCGCCGGTAATCAATTTGTCAAAAGAGTTTAGCCGTCTCATAATGATTTGACTTTCCTTATTTTGTGGTCAACTCCATCCGAAGTAATCACTTTGTATTTTTTGCTTTGCTCATCATAAACAATTCTAACAATCCAGAAGTGGTGACTTCTAAATTCAGTAAGCAGTTTATCGTCAACATACAACTTTCCATTGATAAAACCTTCCCCTTTGTCTTTATCAAGGGCTTCAAAAGATGGAATATTTGTAAAACAAAGGAAACTGCTAATAGAAAGCGGTATGTCAAATTCCCTAATGCACGATGACTGATGGACTGTCGAATCGTCCAGTTGATAATCAACCAATTGATTAATTCCAAATTCGTCCACATATTCATAATCTCCACCAACCCTTCCAAGATTAAACTTATCCGGTTTTTCTGCCGAAATTTCAACCCTGAATTTATAGGGCTGCCTGTTACTGTTCGGCATAAACTGACTTGCTTTGTTCAGCCAAAACAGACCTGCAGTAACACCTGCGATTACTATAAACGCCATCACGAAATATCCCACAATGGCGGTCATTGACTTACTCATAAATATTTTTCTCATAGCACTTAAAATTTTATGTTGTTTTTTCTGTTAATTATTTCTACTTCATTACTCTGTGTCTTCAAAGAAACACTGTTGTCAATGTTTCTAACAAGTTGCAGCGATGCTTCCACAAAATCACCGTTTTGATTCTTTATTGTGATTGGATTTGATTCTTTTCCTGAAAGCAACAAACTCATGTTAGTTACCGATATTTCCGACAGTTTCAACCCAATCTTCTTTAATTCTTCCTTTATTTCATTCTCAGCAAATGCCTTGTTTCGCTTCTTTTCTTCTTTGGCCTCTGTCTTAAAATTTCTGTAATTTTCGATGAAGGGAAATAAAAATTCGCTGATTTCATTTGGGGTTACACGATATTTGGGCAAAAGATGGTCGATGTTCTTTTCTGAATTGAAGCGTTTCGCATCAGCCAATAAAGACAACACGTCCCTGCTTCGGTAGTGGTGGCGGGTATATTGTAAGAATCCATCTAAGATTCTGTTAAAGTCACCCCCTGCTTTCAATATGGCATAAATATCGTAATAATCTCTTAACTTTGAGCGGTTCTTCATAACCTCTAACTTCATTATTCCGATACTGTTTATGTCAGGTAATTTGATGTTATTAATCAATTTAGTTGTTTGCAATTGTGCCGGTTTCTTATACATACTGTTACAGAAAAACGTTACCCTCACGCCATTTACCGTATAATCCACATGGAATTCATCCAAGATATTTGTTTTTTCGATTCCGAGGGTGGATAATTCATTCTGAATTTGGAATCTGTTTACAACCGGTATTTCGGATTTTGTTGTCTTCCATTTACAGAAATCAATGTCTTCACTTAATCTGTGATTGATTTGAATAGACAACGCCGTTCCACCTATAAGAGTATAATCTTTTAGGCAGTCGAGTGTTGAAATCTGCTGCAATACGTCAGCCGTTTTTTGTGTTACCCCTTGCATGATAATTTCCTGTTAAATTTTTTCTTACCGCCCGTCGTGCTTGCATGGCAACGTACCTTTGCGGATTTTTTATTTTAAAATATAAAAATGCGAACAGCACGTTTGAGCTATGGTAACGAGGCTCTAATGCACACACTTTCCATTTCCAAACCTCCTTAATTTGTTTTTTCGGAAAAAGAAGAAAAAGCATATCAATATCATCTAAATCCAGGTGCATCAATACCGTTTCTATCATCAGTTCATCGGTAAGTGAATCTGCTGTCATGTTAGATTTGTCGTACGACCAAAGTGCGTGATTTGCCTTTAGTTGTCCAAATAAATACCCTCTTATGTCCTTTTTTGTTTGCATATTACCACAAAATTACAAAAAAATCCGTTATGTTCTTAAAATAGTCTTGTCAATTATTCTTTAGTCCTTCTGTTTTTATAATTTCTTCCATAATTATAAGGTCTTTACCCTTTTGTTAATTAACCTACCCATAAAAGTCAATTCAATCTTAACGGGATTTTTATCCCAATCATAACTCCGGCACGAAACCAACTGTGATTATTCGTCCAAAACGAAATTTGCGTTTTCTCTTGAATAAATAATTGTATGTTGCCCGGACAGGTATAAGTGTATTCAAAGCCGGGTGCTGCAGACATCGTGAACTTTTCACGCTCATTAACCCCGACCCCCACGGCACCTCTGAATCGAAGGTTGCCATTTTTATAGCGAACAATATTCAACTTATATGCGCCCTCGAACAAAAGCGAATAAAATTTGAAACTGTTTTCGGCATCATCAACCGGATATGTCCATGCCTGATTATAGTAATCAACTCCTAATTCCCATGCGTTATGATATTTAAGGGTTCTCTCAAACGTCAATTCGAAACTCATTGCTTTACGATAGAGCAACCCATAAGAGAGAGAAAAATACGAATCGCCCTCACCGGCTTTTAACAAAGGGGAGAAGGAAAACAGGACAATAAGTAAAATATACTTTTTCATAGCGTTTCTATTTAATTATCTGAATAATACGCTTCGGTGAAAAGCATCGGCGTTTAGAATGTCTGCATAATCAATGCGCAAAATGACGGTTCTGCCGGATATCTGCTTTTCGGACACTTCAACAGTAAAAATCTTTTCGTCCGGGAAGGTAAATTTTTCAAACACGTAAATATTTCGGTACTCCTTTACAAAGGTTTCGCCTTCATTGATAGATAAAATCGGCTCAATTTCAAGTTGTTGAAAATTGGTTGCTTTTGTTTGTTTTTTGTCTTCAATCTTAAACCGTATTTGTTCCACGTCGTATTCGATGTTCGTTTTGTTCTTGATAGACACGTCAATAAAAAACAATCCCTTGTAAGTATAAATGTTGTTCAGCGTAATCCGCAGTTTATAAAGTTCGCGAGACACATCGAAATACCGGTGTCCACTGTTCCAAATCGACCAAGCAAGCCGTCGCATTTCAATCTCAGGCATATTAACATTTACGTTCACGTAACTTGCCATGTCCTCTGTTTTAATATCAACGTTGCTTGATGCTTCGTCCCTGTTTTTGGTATAGACACAATTGAACTGAATCTTATAGCGTTCGGTCACAATGGTAACCATAGCAAGCACTTCCCCATGTTCAAACGTCTCTGCCATTTCTTCAACAGGCTTAATCCGCATAATATTTTTGATAGGGATGTCGCCCACCAGTTTATTCGTGCTTATATCAACGTAGTCAATAGGTTCACCTACTGCAATATGCGTACTTACCTGTTCATTGACTTTAAGTATCTGCATTTCAGCGCTTTTATTAATTGTTTGCGCAAATAACACATTTGACAAACAAATCAGGTAAAATAGAAGAATTGTTCTTTTCATATTATTCATTTATAAGTAGTTATTAATTATATCTTTCGTCGTCATTAATAAGGTAGATAATCGAAGCGTATTTCAGTTTTGCCTTGTTTTGTCTGATTCTGCTTGAAACGGCAGAAGTGACACTTCGGTAAAAATCCTGTCCCATTTGAGCAATAAATTGTTGGTATGCGTTTTGATTTGAATTGAGATTTACATTGCTCGACTGTGCCATTCGGCTACCGGCAACTCGCATCATTTCCCGGAAATCCGAACTCGGTACATATAATCCCTGGATGCCGTCGTTATCATAAACAGAAAGGTTCAGTTTTAAAATTCTTTCGCCATACAGGACAGTTGTAATGTTTACCTTTACCCTTTGAGCGGAAAAACCGGACACAAGACCATACAGGTACGCTCCCTTTTTAAACAGATGTTCGCCGATAAAAATATCGTCCATTAGCCGGAAACGGATACGAGAACCATCAACTACCGTCTGCGCTTCATCCAACATGGCAGAGATAAAGAGTTCCTTCTTATTTGCTTTTATCGTATTGAAAGCATTATTCTGTTGCGAATCAGCCTTTTTGGCTGTCAAAATATCATCTTTTGCTTCTTCAACTTGAATTTCTGGTTTCGCCTTATCATTCATCAACGTTTCCAAATAGGCAATTTGTTCTCGCATCTTCCGCATTTCTTCTTCCTGTAAATTCTTTGGCTGCTTGTCCGAAGCATCTAAAGGCTTCAAACCGAACATATCTGGGTCGTCAGGAAAGTATTTACGATGCAGGGCTTCTAAGGCGACAATTGCATCATCGGCGGATTGATTGTTGTTAGATATTAAAAGGCTGTCTGTTATCGGATTTAGAAAAGTAAGATTCGTATCCTGCCCTTCTTCATTCAGTTCCAATTCAAGTTGTTTGCGCAATTCATCAATACTTTCAACCCCTGATTGCATTTTTCGCCTTTCCAGTAACTCTTGCAGAAGTTTGAATTTATCTTTCTGTTGAGACAAGGCCGGGTCTGGCAGTGTTGTATTAATACCTTCAAGATTGGCTACTTCGGCAGCACTTCTATTATCTTTGGGGGGAAACAAACTGCTGATTACCCATGCACCCATTAAAAGAAATGGCAAAATCACAAGAGGCAAACCATATTTTGTGTTTCTAAAATTAAAATTCGTCTTCATATCTATTTGATTTTTAATATTTCATATAATTGCTCCACTCTTGCACTATCAATTTTAGACGAGTCACGCATCATCTCTTGCAACTCACGCTGTATTTCCAAAAGAATAAAATACTCATTCAACTTATCGGAAATGCTCATAGAATCAGTCATTTGAATTCTCATTTGTTGTATAAGTGCCGGAACAGGCTGCGAAACTTCTGGTTTCGGCTGATTAAGTCTGTATACAAGGTGAACGGTAGAGAAAATGAATGAAATTATTAGAATGACAGCCATGCAAGTAGCAGTACGTGATGGCCTTGCATCAAGTTTATTCAAAAATTTATTCCAAGTAGATAAATTTTCAGAAGTTTGTTCGTTTTGCTCTGGTTTCGATGTCTTCATTTTTTAAAACCCTGTAATTGTGAATAATAAATCCGTGAGGATTTTGTTCGGAACGTTTAATTCTACTTAACCAACCTTCCGTGATTAAAGAGCGATAAGCAACAGAGGTGGGGCGTTCTATACGCTGCGTACCAACATATCTAAAACGCTTTGTCGTAACGTCAAACATAATGCTATCAGCCTTTAACGTTACCATAGTTGAATTGGAAATTAATTGATTATAAAACCCCTGTTCTCTTAAATCGTTATAAATCAATACGCCTGATTCATCAATCAGGTACATAGCCCTCAAAACATTATTTTGAATGTATTTGTCATCAGGAGGCAAGTTGAAAAAAAGCGAATGAAACATGTTCACATGGCTCATTCCTTCGACCTCCTCATTGTCTTCAAGTGAACTTCTTTGAACAAGCAACGGAAGCCCTGCATCAAGTACGTAAACATTCTTTCGTTCATCTCTAATCAGTTCACTCGCATAGAATAATACCGCAATAACCATTACGATAGCAGTAATCAACGTAGAAAGAGAAACGAATAACGTCAATTTTATCTTGTTTTCAACATCTTTTATTAACATATACTGATTATATTTAATTAATTATCAACTTTTGGGAATAGCGGCTTGTCCACCTGCACCTGAACCACCGGCAGCAACTGCTCCTCCGCCACCTCCACCTATAAATGCTGCACCAAGGGCAGCAGTTCCAATAGAAACTGCAGTTGTAACAGGTTTCAGAATGGCGCTTCCGCCCGATGTTTGGATTACCCAGGTAGAAACAGGGAAAATAATTAACATACCCAATGCAACAAAAAGACAGAGGCACATGAACATACCGTTATCGTTCTGTGACAAGGAGGCAGCCATAGCCATTCCCCAAGGACCTTCTGGGTTACTGAAAGCAGCATCAATAACAGCAATTTCAGCCTCCAGTCCCGATTTAATAATATCGGTTCCCACCGTACAAACGAAATACGCAAGCCCCGACCACAGGGAAATAGAGAAGAACCTTGCTGTCCATTGTGCCCAAGACTGTTTCCATGCATCCACACAACTGAAAGCAAAGGCCAAAGGCCCAATAAATGCCATTACGGTTAGACCGGCTGCCTGCATAAACAAAACCCCGCAAACTACCACATTCAGGAACAAAAGACTTATATATTGCATAATTTGAAACATAAGCCACTTTACCTTTGACATGATAAACATTTCCATTCCCGCAATAGCACCCGCTAAATATGTCAATGGATTAGAAGACCAGAATGAAACATTTTTTTGAATATCTGCTGCTTGAAAAGTACTGTTTTTTTCCGCATCTTTCCCTTTTTCTGCAACAGCGCTCATTCCCATGAGAACCTTTGCGTACTCATCATATTTTTTGAAACGCAATTCCGATACGGTTCTCATTGAATAATTAGAATTGTCGAACATTTGTTTGGTGTATTTTTCAATCTCTCTGCCGGGCATTTGAACGACATCAATAAAAGCAGGCCAATATGAGAGAACCAACCCGATAACGAACGGCCTTAAAATAGGCAGTACGGATAATCTTTCGTCACCGGCAATTACAGGGTAAAGCCTTGCTGCGCACCAAAAAACGGCAAATAAAGCGCATAAATATCTCGCAACATCAACAGCATCACGAGCATAATACATCGCGCTGTTATTTTTCCAGTCCAGAATAGCATCCATAATTCCCAAATTCCATATCTGATAGGCGGGATTAACCTCTGGAGTAGGAACTGCTTGAAGTAAAATAAGTAATGTATTCATTATTATTTATTTAGTTTTTCTGATTTTTAAATCAAATTCTTCATCTTTTGAAGCGACCAAAGCATACCAGTTCAAATGATAACAAACGTTTATCAATTTGTTAAATTCATCCAGACAAAGGGCATAGGCACGCCTCCTTTTTTGATTGTCCATATGCGTGCGAATTGTATCGCCGATTAAAAAATATCTTTCATTTACCCTGTTGTACTCCTTATAAATATTATCAGCCTGATTAACGGGAACTTTATTTGTGCTAAAAGCAGAAGTAAGTACCTGTATAGCATTCTTCGCTTCTTCTATATCATTAAGAATTTCTTTTAATTCCCTGTCGGAATTTCGGTCTTGCCAGTGCTTCACTTCGTTTTCGTAGACGATTGTTATGGCATCGTGTGCGGCTTTAACCTTTAAGAATGATTTTCGAGCAGCCTCGTTCATATCCCCCAACGGAATAATGTTGTTGTTTTCGTAATTTCCGCTTTTATATTCGCGGTGAAGAAAATCGTAATACCAACCCGGCGAAAAGTTCCATTCACCAGAAACCCCGACCGATGAATTAATTTGATTTTCAAGTGATTCGTCATAGACCTGCTTAAAATCAGTTTGGCCGTACATGTGAACGAAAGCAAACACCGCTATTATCCAGACAATTAACCTTTTCATAACCATTATTTTCGTTTTACTCATAACGCAACGCCTGTTTAGCCGTATTCATCCTTTTATACAATGATGATAAAGAATACTTTATTGATGTCATTTCCTTGATGATATTGTTCATCAGGTCATCACGTATCCTGTTATCTCGCAAATTATCGGGCTGGTTTCCTGAAGTGACCTTAGTTGTTGAAGAAAGTAGTTTTTGGTATTTTAAAAGCAGAACAATAAATGATTCCGTGAACATGGCGTTTAGTTCGGAACTGACAGGCGGCTCATTCAGAAAATTATCAATACTTGAACAATCCTGCGCAATTTCAACAGTAAGATTGATAACTTCCCCATATTGAAGCACAAATAATGGAAGCGGAACGCTGTTGTTTTGATATTGACTGAAAAGAATCTTATCAACCTCCGATAATTTTTTCATCCAATCCTCGTATTCGCTGTATTGGTTTCTTTGAAGGCTATCTTGATTCAAAGCAAACTCCGTAAACATTCTGTATTGGACTTTATGCCAATAAATCCAAAGTTCAACTAAATCGGGTTCCCAGATTCGGGTAGTTCCGCTGCTTCCGCTATCGCCGCTACCACCACTGTTATCCTGAGCAAATACGCTGAACGAACAAACGCTAAACAGCAATAAGGCTAATTGTATTCTTTTTCTTCTCATCTCTGTCTCTGGATATTAAAAAATTGCTAACAGTCATTCCTGAATTTTTAAAATCTTCACATGTTTTTTGAATGTGATTTTTAAATACGCTGATTCCTTTTGTTGTGTAGTGAAAAGTTAGTCTCGAATTGACAATTGTGCAAAAGTCGGATTTCTCAACCTTTGAAGCAGTCAAATCATCAACAAATGCCTCCAAAGAAGAATGGAAGTTTTTGTAGACTTTGAGATAAACCTGCATGGCATCCTTTTCCGGCTTTTCTGTCGTATAAGTAAAATACTCATAGACAGAAACTTCATTTCCGTAGACCTCGCCGGAACTTCCTCGTTTGATGTAAAATTCTTTAAACTTCGCCCTGTTGCTTTTGTTGTCTAATGCGTTAATCGTGAATATTTTATTTTGTTCTACCTCCGAAAGAGAAAGAATGTCTGCAACAATCGAAAAGTTGTCTTTGAACTTTGTCTGCTCGCAAAGGATTACCGTTGCCGCGTTAGCGATAATAGATTGCCTGACGACCTCGCTTTTAATGATATCGTCCAATTCCTGTGTGACCGTTATGGCTTCGCCGTAAAATTTACGCACCGTTTTATAGAGGTATTTGATATAGTCAGCCATAAGGGGCGAGGCGAGTGCTTTCCATGCTTCTTCGATAACAATAACCTTGCGATTCCCTTTGTTTCGCATCTTCTGAATAAAAACATCCATGATTACCAACGTAATAATGGGGAAAAGAGTTTCATTGTTTTGGATGCTGTCAATTTCAAAAACCACAAATTGCTCATCAAACAGCGTCTTGTCTATTTCGTTATTCAAGATTTCCCCAAAGTATTGCCCTCTGTTAAACTTATTCAGAATCTTCAGAAATTGCCGCAAATCAAAAGACAGGTTGTTGGTATGTCCGTTTTTGTTCTCATAGTGCAAATTCCACTGTTCGCATATTTCAGGAATCCGGTATTTGGCGAAAAGATAAAAACTGTCGAAGTTTAATTCAGTAAAAGACAGACTTTTGATTCTTTCCTCATATTCAAAATTCATTCTTTGAATTTCACCTTCCACCAAAACAAGTAATTGTTCTATAGTCTTTTCGTTTTCCCTGTGAATCTTTTCATGATTCCAATTGCTTATTCTGCTTTCCCTGTACTGTTTTGCAACAGTATCCATATCAATGTTATTCGCCTGTCTGATGAATTCGGTTTCAGATGAATATTTGTTTCTTTGGTTATCAATAAAATAATCAATTTTATGCATCAGTTTTTCAAAGGTATCCACATCTTCATCGTGAACATCTTCGTTTTCCCACTGCAGAATCATTTTGTTTTTATAGTCTTCTGCGATTTCCTCCGTGAACTCATTCTGTCTGGAAAAATAATTCACATAATATGCCATTACGGTTTCGCGGATGATATCCTTTTCGATTTTGGCGACAACAGCAAAAGGCTCTTTCCAAAGCAGAAGCACTAAATTTATCAGAAAATCCACTTTCTCGATATTATATTCTAACTGTCTAATAAAGAAAGGATTCATTGAAATGGGATTTTCTTCGGAATAAGTTATATAGCGGCCACCGAAATAATCGCATAATCCCTTATAACTATGACCAACATCGACCATAACCACATCGGACCCATTGAGAAGATATTGATGCAACATCGTATTCATCAAAAAAGATTTGCCTGAACCCGACGGTCCCAAAACAAATTTATTTCTGTTATCAATTCGATTCTGTTGCAAGGGTAAATCGCTTGGGTCAATAGCAATCGGCACACCCTGCCTGTCTGTGAACCACATCATCAAGTTACTTTCTTCTGTAACTGGCAAACGTTCTTTATACATAAGACAAACAGCAACATCGGCAGTGGTAAGGAAACGGTCATAGCTTCGTAATTCGAACGCATTACCTGGGGCAGCAGCCCTGAAAAGTTCGTATTGATTAAATGCTTGTTTGCTCATGCGGATATTAATGCTTGCCAAGGCGCTCTCGACCTGATTTTTTGCTGCGCTAAGATTTTCAGAATCACAAACCAATAAATCGAAATGACTGTAAACGAGTACCTGACTGTTTCGCTCGATATCGTCCATCGCATTTGTTATATCTTCAACACAAAGATTGTTTGCCGGGTCGGGAACAGATTGATGTTTCTTAATCTTTGACTCAAGTTTTGATTTTTCAACTGACTGATTAACAGTGTAAACAACTTGATTGTAAATGACGGTTTCTGCATTAACATACGGAATAAATCTCATCAGGTCATGGGGAAATTGCCTGTTGTTAATAAACTCATGGCTATACGGATAAATGAATGAAGGCATCTCAATAAGTTCAACATCTACAAGGCTAAAGCATTGCAGGTTCTTATTGCCTATTTGTATTCCATCGCCTAACACCCTGAAATTATCGAAAGAACATGCATCATCTTCAAAATCCATTGAAAAATAGCGGTTTATATAATTGATAATCTCTTTTTTCGTCATTACCGATGCCTTGATGTCATAATTATTAAAAAATCCCAATATTTTTCCTACGTTATTGATAAAATTATTGTATTTATTTTCATCATAACTAAAAAAAGCAGAGCGTTTTAGTTCACAAGTTAAAATCAGCGTAGTTGTTTGATTCTTAAAACTTCTACCGGCGTTTTGCTCGAAATGTTTTTGCATCAGAAAGTCATCGGCATTATAGGGAATTTCCCATTTTGTTTTTGAAAATACGTCATGAATTTGAAGCGCGTACCCTGCATCTAAACTGCGTATGATATTTGAAAAGATGTTCAAAAACGAATAATATTCATCCCTGTCACCTGCATACTGCAAACAAGGATTGCTCATTTTAAAAAATACGGAAAAATTTCCCCGCACGTCAAATAAAGTGGGAAATGCACCCTTTTCATCAATTCCAATATAAGGGGTTTTGAAGAACCGTTTAGACATAATCAGAATTTGTTGAATATACTATTAAATACGAACACGCCTTTCACGTAATTTTTGCGGTATAATCCGTATTTTCTCTGATAAAGAGCCATACCGATTATACCGCCAAACGCTATCACAACAATAGTCGTGCTTCCAAAAACTATTGAAGTCATAATAGTAACGAGAACTCCGACAAACAGAGAACATACGGCAAGCATAAAAGCAATGTAAATATACATCCCCTTTAAACCCTTAAATTGGATTGGTCTTTGCAGCCCTTTATACACGCTGTATTTTCTGTCGAATCCGTTCATAAAAAAAATGCTTCAATCACCAACGCAACTACAACGAGAAAAAGACAAGCCCCCCCCCATCCCATAATCGCTTTCATCACGTCCTGGTCTCCGGTATTCCACTTAATGTAACACCTTACGCCACCAATTAAACCAACAATTGCGCCAACCGCAAGGATAAGTTTGCTTGCAGAAGGAAAGTAAGTACGTAATTCGTTCGTGGCTTTGTCTAAACCTAACGCTCCCGCACCTGTCTGTGCAAATGCAACCAACGTGTTCAGCATAAATAAAATTGCTGACAGCACACCCAATCTGAAAACTCCTAATACTCTCATAATCTAAAAATTAAAGTTGTTATTAATAAATATATCTTCTATGAATCATATTAATTTCAGCCCGCTGTTCTGACATTAATTTTTCGTAATCCAAAAAATTTTGAACAGCAAAATCTATTTCCAAGGCTTGTCCTTGCGTAAATATGTCAGTAGTTAGGTCTTTCATTTCAATCATTTTTTTTTTTGAACAACTGAACCGCCGCTATTACTTTCATCGTCATCTTCATCGCTTTCGCTCATTTCATTTAACGATACAACCGGCTTTGGCTTATTATTAGCAGTACTTACTAATTTAGGCCTATCAGCCGGTTGAACAACCATGATTTCTTGAACGCCTGTTACATCTTTAACGCTTCTTCTTACGAATGAATCGTAAATAATTATAACAACGTAGTAAATCACGTAAATGGATAAAATCCAAACAAGTGCATCCGTAAATCTCATAATCATTCTCGTTTTATATATTTATTCTTCTTATTGTCATGTAAAATCAACTGCAATTCTTCATCGTATCTTTCTATCCAGTCGGTCAAAATGCACTCAACCAAATGGCTGAAAGGAATACCAGTTTTTTTCTTGATTGGCATCAGAAAGTCTATGATGTCGCGGTCAATATTCATCGGCGAACGTTTTTCAACTACCGGACGATTCTTTACCCTTTCAAGGTACGATTCCAGCGTTTCAAAATTTTCAACCGGTGCGGATTTTTCTTCAGCTTCATCATTTTTGTTCGGCTCTACATCTGCCATTTTGTTATCCGATTCTTCTACCGCCTCTGCGGTTTGTGCTACATCGCTGAAATAATCTTGTAGGGCTTTTTCGCTTATGCTCTCTACTACTACTCCCTGCTGAATTTTTTCAAGCACTTCAAAATGCAGCGATTTTCCTGTTTTGTCATTCTTTTTCATTGCAAAGATATTTATAATTTGAATATATTTTACGTTTTATTGCTGTATTTTGAATATTTTAAGATTATTTAACATTTCCGCTATATTCAAAAAATACTAATGTGTTAAAAATTAATAATATAATTGATTGTAAAGAAAATCGTAGGTTTGCCCCAAAATTTCCATTTGTCGATTAGTTATTTCAAGCGTAGAGAAACGCTGCATATCCGCTAAATGGTAAACGGTCGGAGCAATAACGCCTTCATTGGATAGAATTTCGTTTATTCTTCTTAATCCTTCAACCCTTTCCGGTTTTGCTTCCTTATATCGTTTGTCGCTATCATTTGGCAAAAAAATAAGTTTGGAAGGGATTTTGAATTGCTTAACGTATTGGATAAACACCGCCGTGCTGTCAAGTTTTAGTTCGCTATAATCAAATGGAATGATAATAAAATCAGACACATACAACATTTTAACAACGTTCTCATGGGCTAATGAACCCGGGGTGTCAATGATGTAAACGCTATCGGGGTTTTGCCTTGCCTCTTTTATAAATGGCAGAATATCATCGGGCGTAATAGCCTTTATTGTATAATTCAATGAATTATCAAACACATTTTCGTCCTGTTCACGCATTTCCGACAAAGAAAAGGATTTGTCAGATTCACGCTTGCTAACAAGCGACCTTTGAAAGTCCATATCAATGACATGTACCGTTTTATTCCTGTCACTCAAATATTGAGCGAACAGAGCACAATGAGTTGACTTACCAACTCCACCTTTCTGATTTGCAAAAGAAACAATCATAATCTAATGTTTTTTAAATGTTTATATACTTATTTGTCTTTTCTTTTTCCTTTTTCTTGCTCTCGCATCATGTTCCTGTGGTTGTTCAATATTGTCAAATATCCCTAAGAATGCGGAGAGTAAGGAAACAGCAGCCACACCCTCTGCTATATCTTCAATATTCGAATACATATTTTCGTATGAGCGTTCAAGATTTACATCCAAATCATCAACATTAAGCCCCAAGCCACTTATGTTAGCCAATGTATGGTTCTTCGTATCTATAAGCAACATTGTCTGGCTGTCTCCCACAATTTTCATTTGATTATCGTTAAGATAATTTTTCAAACTTTCCTTATTGGCGGCAAAAGACCTTATCATATCCCGACTTGCGGAATCGTCTCGATTCTTTTCTTCTCTTAATAATATATAATGTACGCGAACATTATATATATGAGATACGATTTTTGCTTCTTCAGGAGTTTGAACAACGAACTTATTCGCTTCCATAAGTCTGTCGTTGTAGTGTAAATGCCTATATTGTTCCTTTGGAATTTTTAAGAGTACCTCATCATCCCCCTTGATTGAAATGTTATTCTTCTTCAAATAGAAGCCGTTCTTGCTTAATGTCTTTTTCAATTCTCGATAAGAAGGATTATTCAATAAGTTATTCTTTACTATCTCATTAGCAATTACCAATTGTTCGTCTCTGCCTTTAGGACTTAATAAGGCTTCTATAGGCATAATTTCCCCACCCTTCATAACACATTTGTGTGCATGGTCAAGAACCGTATACCCATACGGCTTACTGTGGTTTTTGGCTTTATGGAATATTATCTCGACGCCAAAATTTTCTCTCATAAAATTTTGAAATTGCGAAGTTGGCAAACCACCATATTTCATAAAAATTGAACGTAACTGACGTACGCGCTTTTGATTCTGTTCGTATTTACTCGCTTTGTCAGTTATCTGGATATTGTCAATACTGCCTTGATTTACAAACTTAATTAGATTTATCTTATCGTCCTTCTCTCGCACCGTCCACCCTCTTTGTTCCAGAATTAGTTTAAATTGTGCGATTGTCGAGAAAGAGTAATTTTGAATAGCATCTTTGATGTCGAACGCTGCCTTTTCCTTTAAATTTTCATTCATCAATTCACGGATTGCCAATCCTGCCCGCCGTCCTTCCATATACGGATTAATTATTTTGCCGTCTTCAGTAACTCTACATGAAACAATATGAACATGGTTATTTGCTGTATCACCGTGAAAATAAATCAAGTAAGGCTGACTTCCATATCCCATTTTATCCATCCATTTTTGGGATATGTCCAATAAAAATGTTTCATCGTGTTCTTTCCCCTTTGTACTTATCGTAGCATGGAATTGACGGTTTTTAATTTGCTTATCAGCACAGGCTGCCAGTGCTTCAAGATATGCAATGTAAGTTTCAGGGGACGCTTTATCCTGACTAAAAGGAAAGTTAAACGCACCCGAAAATGAAGCTTTACCATCGCTTATTTTCCGTTGTGAGTAAATTATACCGGAAAATTTTAGAGTTGGTTTTAAAATTTTTGCAATCATGGCACAAAGGTAAAAAAATATTTTGTATTTTGTATAATATATTTTGTATTTTATGAATTATATTTTATATTATGTATTTTATGTTTTATATATTGTATTATATATTAAATATTTAAAGAAACATCTTCGTGAATATTTCCTCATACCGCAAATCAACCCGATTTAAAATCTCGTTGTATTTTGAAAAAATTTCAAACCATTCACGCATCAGTTCGTAATTATTTACGTCTTTCGTGGTGTTGATGAAACGGGCTATCTGGTTAATGTTGTTGCCTACCCTGTTTACTTCTGTGGAAAGTTCTTTCATGCCTGAGAAAAATGCTTTTGGCTCAATGATTACTTTCTTATCGGTTAAAACAACCGAAAGAATGAATTTTGACATAGAACCATACGGCTTTGCCATACGTTCTATCTTTCTGCGCTCAGATTGAGTGCAGCGAATTTCGATACGAGATACTCTGTTTTCTTTCATTTTGTCAGTTATTAAGTTGCGTACTCCCCTACCCTATTGGGTAGGCAAAATTTTTGTCCGTACAAAAATACTACTTGCAAAATTTCTAAACAAATAATTTCGCAAAAAAATTAACAAAAGGGGAAGAATAAAATTTTGAAAGGTGATGCCGGTGAAAATTTTTTTATACTTTTGTATTGAATATGTGCATGGAGTAAATGTGGATTAATTGAGTATCGTGCACATTTCTATCATAATTTAAAAAATAGGATTAGGCGTTTAAGTCGCTGTGAATATTTTTGTAATTAGCTGATTAATGCAATAGTATGATTCATCATGGATTTAAATATGGGGACAATTATCAATTTGCCTATCCATATAAAATTTTCAACAGTCTCAACATGTTTGTAATGAGAGAATTGCAAACAGCGACCTAAGCGCCTAATCCTATTAAAAAATTTGTTTTCGGTAGGAGATATTTATCTTCTACCGTTTTTTTATTAAATTGTTCTCGTTAACCTCTTGTTTTGTCGGAAATGTTAGCGAGACCTCCCTAAAAAAAAAGCCACTACTGCAGAGTGGCTATCCTAACCGAATGAAACCGGAAAGGGTATTCAAGTGCAAAGTTAAAACTTTTTTTTGAATGTTTGGAACTTAAACACTAACTTTTCATTCTCAGGGAACTAATTTGGTTAAAACATAGATGTTTTTAACCGAATCATTTTTCGATAACTCTTGATAGACGTTGTGAAACAGGGATAACTTTAACAAAGATGGGGAATATTTGATATAATTTCGTTTCCTGTTCCGGCAGCATCTACCGGATGTTTATCGGAAAAATGTATCAAAGTTAAACAAGCATCACTTTAATTAATTGAATATGAAACTAAAACAACAAATAATAAGCATATGTGGACAATACAGCCTGCTTTTTTTCTTTCCCTTTTGTTAAAATATTTTGAAAGATACGACACAATGCGAAGGCATTGTTTAAAATGTGTTTTGTTTTTAGAAAAAAAGTGTCGTAATTTAGAGAGGCTTTTAAAAACAAAACTTTCCTATTCAGTTTATTCTTTTATTCTAAATGGTCGCAGATTCCCATAACTAATTTTGCTAATGCGTTAATATTGAATCTTGTTTGAAATTAGGTTGGGTCGCGGATTCCCATAGCTAAATCAATTTTCCCCCTAAAGGTCGCAGATTCCCACAACTAAACTCTGAAAGGTCGCAGATTCCCATAACTAAATCGATTTTTCTTCAAAAATGTCGCAAATTCCCACAACTAACACACAAGCGGTCGCAGATTCCCACAACTAAATGTCGTTTAATCGCCTGATAATATGTTAAAATACGCTTTTTTCTTTAAAAAGGTCGCAGATTCCCACAACTAAACTCAATAAGTCGCAGATTCCCACAACTAAACTCTGAAAGGTCGCAGATTCCCACAACTAAATTTGTTTTACTTCTTGTGTGTCGATAGTGAATATTTCTCGTTTAACTTCCGCAAGCAGCCTTTGTTTGAAGTCATAATCTTCGTTACTAAACCACCACACATGGAAATCTTCCAATGTCTCTTTCGGCATATTTTTTTGCATTTCCTGCAATTTTCTATAGTCGTAAGTTTTTCCCATGATTCGTTGCGCAAAATGTTGGATGCCGCGTTGTCTTAGCGCAGTCCAGAACGCGTGCATCATTCTTTCATCGTAATATTCCAGAACTTCGTCAGTGAAAGTAAATAAAACGTGATATTGCAATTTTGATTTACTTTCTGCTTCTGCCACAAACTTGTAATGAAATGGATGTGATAGTTTTTTCTGGATATTGTCTAACGCGCGTTTAACGCTCATTTTTTTGTGTTTCGGCTCTTGTTGTTGGCTATAGTTGAATATTTCCGTTAATTCATCCACAGTTGTAAGATAATTATGCCTTTTTTGATGTTTGGCCGTTGCCACCATTCGACCGTAGAAAACGTAAAAATTTCTATAAGAACTTGTAGCATCGGATGATTTTGATGCTAATGCTTTGTAGTTTGCATAATCAATTACGAAAAACCTCAAGAAAGCTTCATTGAGAATATCCGCACTTAAAACGATTGAATATTTACGCTTGACATTCTTCTGTGTGGATTTATCATATATTATTTCGACAGAATTTAACACCTGATACGCTTTGATTTCCGGGTTTCCACTCTTACTAAATCTATGAAATACAATATTTTCTCTGGCTGCACGGTAAAGTGAATATTCTAATAGACCATCACATTCATGTCCGTCAACGAGGGTTGGCGGTTTTGGTGATTGATGTTTCTTGTCGTTGTATTGGTCTTTTTCTCTAAATATGTCCATTCGTCGATACATTTCAGATTTGTTATAACCCATTTCCTTGCAAAACTCATCAACCGTAAATACAATTTCACCAAAAATATTTGATGAAAACTGTCGCTTTACACTAAAAATAAAAATATCGCGAATTACCCCTGCTTGCTTTTGAAATTGTTGAGTTATAGCATCTGTATCGAAACTCATGTGCTGCGGTACACGTGCCAGATTATTATTAAACTTTTTTTCCCCCTTTTGTTCCATTTTATATTATATATTATATATTTTATAGTTTATAGTTTTTTTTGTCGCCTGCTAATGACTTTTGTTTTCTTTTCTCTTTCAATCTCAATCGGGAATTGAGGAAATATCTTGGATGGATATTTAATCATAGCACTTATGCGTTTTTCAACATCCTTCCATTTAAAATTTCCATTCGTCAATTCTATTTGGACAGAGAAATCAATGTCTGCATAATAATTAAGTCCTTTTAACGCTAATATTTTGTGTGTGTTTGGGTATTTCATTTCAAAGGTATCAAGCATTTCTTTTAACGACAGTTCTGTTGATAAATAAGCGACATCAACATAATCTTTCAACCTTGTTCCATTCTGCGAAATGGCAACTAATTTCATGGCTGATATATCTGGCATGGAGTAAAGACGTATTTCATCATGTAGACACAATGGGTTAATCAATGGGTAGTCATACCGGATAAAATCAAGTTTTACATCATGGATAAATCCAATTAATGTTACATCGGATTCTTTATGTTTTACAAAGCCATAAGTTTGAATAAGATGTTTTTCCAAAGCATTAACGTCGAATGCTTGTTGTGAAAACAAATCCAAATCAAAACTTTTTCGATGCCCCATGTAAAGAGCAAGCGCAGTTCCGCCCACCAAATTAAAATGTTGCAACCTTACATCCCGCATGAGTGCCTTCAGGAGTTCAAATGTAGTTCTCTCAACCGTTTCCGTTCGTAACATATCAAATCATTTTTTTTAAGGTTAAATACAGTTCTCACAAATGCTTCATCTTTCGGCTCTAATGTTGACCGTATCTGTTTGATGATTTCTCGAACTCCTTTCGTTCCGCCATAGAGTTTGAATATGGCATACCAATCAGATTCTTTACCAAATCTCACAACACGTTCGACAATGAAAAGTTTCATTCTTTGCCAGTCATCATTTTTCATTTTCGATGTATCTACGTCCCAAAGCAACCCTTTGTAAACATTGGGATTATCCTTTACTCTTTCTTTCCAATCCTGAAACATATATTTTATGTATTATTTTCTTCCCATTCATCCAATTCCAAATCCGCCAAATCTTCTTCTAAAAGTCTTTCTTCAATAGCAAGAAAATTCCATGCTTCAATCAAAATTTTTCCTGCTCTTTTATGGATGGCTTTTCACCATCCAACCATTGTACTTCGGCAATACAATCAAAAAAATCTTCAAAAGATGCAAAATAAGCATCTTCGAGTTTATAGCGAATAAAACAACGAGGATAATTTAGCCGGATTAGTGTTTCTTCGTCCGGAAACCATTGCTTATTCTCACCCAACCACCAGTACTTATGTGCTTCTATTCTTTTCATTTTCGTTGATTATTATCATTTCGATATTTCAAAATACCAAACTGAACCCACGCTTTTTTGACTTCCTATATTCAAAAATCTCATTACTTAAAGTCTTGATATATTGATTATACATGAAGATTCTAAATGGTTCAAGATTATTATTGTCTTTTAATTCCTTCAAAGCAAGCAAATACTGCCGACTATCTTCTTTATGTACTTTTGTTAATGGCAATTCTGCCCTGCGTTGAATAAAGTTCATAATCAATCTCGAAGTTCTTTTGTTGCCGTCCATCCAGGGATGAATCAGAACCAGATTGGCATGAGCGTCAAAACTTGTTGTTAGATGCTCAAACACAGTAGCGTTTCTTAAAATTTGTTGATTTACCTCTGAACAAAATTTAATTACCAAGTCAGGAATTTTTGAGAACTCGGTATAGTATCCCAAAGCCTCTGACTTTGCACTTGTTCTTCGAAATTCCCCCTTTGTGCCATCTATAGTTTCCCCAAGAATTGTGTTTCTTATTTCGCCGGTATTAGCCATATTAAGGCTATTACAATGACGCAAAAACTCTGGCGACAATAAATTTTTTTTGTCGGCTTGTGCCATCGCAAACATTATTGCGTTATAATTGTCTTTTACCATCAAATGGTGCAACAGCGGTTTCCCCTTTGCTGTTAGACCGTCATCCAAGAGTAATTTCGTATCTAAATCGTCAAGGGTTGAGCCTTCGAGTTGGGTAGAACTTGTAACAATAGAATACAACTTATATTTCTCATAATCAATTACATTAGAGTTGAATTTGTAGTCATCATATTCCTTTGTGATGTCCTCTATTTTTTTAATTATCTTTTTCATCCTGCATTATTTTTACAAAAATTCCCTATCCCCTATTTGTACTCCTTTATACCTTAGATATTTATATAAAGTTTTCGTTGACCTGCCAATCATGGCGGCAATTTCTCTGACTGAATAAACCGGGTCGGTAGAGCAGTATAATTTTTTTGCCTGTTCTGCCTTCTGTTGTGCATCCGGGCTTAATCCTATCTTTGTGCCCGGCTTAATTCCTCTTGATTTTATAATTCGTGCCATTAAAATGTCATTTTTTCACTGCAAAGGTAAAACAAATAAGTAAAACAAACAAGTAAAACGCAAAATTTATTTTTTCGGGCGCAAAAACTTATAAAATCACAAAAAAACTACAAAAAGCGATGAAAAAGACACCATAATCCTTATTATGTTAAGTTGGCTTGGATTTCCAACCCACCGCGAAGTTTCACACCGACATAATCCAAGCATCGGTACAATGTCTTTGTGGATATGCGCAATTCTGTGGTTATTTGTCTAACCGAGTATACCGGATTCTCTGACAGGTACATCTGTTTTACTAACCCGGCAATCTTTTTTGAATGTTCAGTCATCCCTTTCCGTCTGCCCAGATTTCTTCCTTGCTCTCTGGCCATTGCTATTCCTGCCTGTTGCCGTTCCTTGCGAAGTGTCGCTTCCATTTCGGCAAACAGGGCAAAGTTAAAAAGCATGATTTTCCCTGCCGGTGTATCCGTGTCCATCTTCTGTGCAATCGAATAAACGTTTGCGCCTTTGTCGTGAATAACCTTGACATTGCTCATTACCTCCAACATATTTCGACCAAGCCGGTCAAAAGCCCATACACAAAGCGTATCCCCCACCCTCAAAGATTTGATTGCGTTGTCAAGTTCCGGGCGACTACTGAAAGCAGACTTTTTTTCGAAGTAGATTGTTTCGCATCCCTCCTTTTTCAATGCTTCAATTTGCATTCCAATGTTTTGCGCTTCTGTCGAAACACGAGCGTACCCTATTTTCATTAATTATATATTGATTCCTTTTATTTTTTTTCCAATATATTTGTTATCTCCTCCATCGCCACCGTCGCAAAATACATTTATCAGATAATCTATCTCATCGTCGTGCCAATTTTCACCCATCCTGATTGATATACTTCCGTTGGCAAATAATCTGATTCTTCCTTGATTTAATTTATCAAGTCTTTTTAGTGCCCGAATAAATTTTTCTTCATCCTTTGTTAGTTCAAATTCTTCGCCCCTTATATTAGTCACTTTCATGTCATTCCGTTTAAACATTTACAAAATACACACTTGGAGGCAAATTGGTTTGCCGCGAAACACACATAAACTACATGACTTGTTGTGTTTTTTTAAATCCATTGCGACGCACTGAAAAATCCCTCCATTTATTTCCGCCATCTCGTCTATGGCAATTTCTTTCTGTTCAATTCGTTTCATAACTATATGATTTATAAATTAATAATTCCATATTTAACATATTTAAATTCTCAAATTTGTGTATACTGTTCCGATAAATTGTCCTTCTGTTTCAACTCTTTTAAACAATCGCTCGAACCTGTCTATTTCTTTACTGCTAATATTATCGCCGTTGGAAAGAGCATCTTCTTTTACCCATTCATACACTTCTTTTGCGAGACTATCTTTAACTTTGTAAAGCAACCCATCTTCTAATGCTATTATTTTCATCTCTTTCTGTTTATGATTGTTCTTCAATTCCGTTCATACGCTCTTTCGTTTGTCCTTTAATCTTATCTTCTTCAAGGCAGTCTTTGTTTAACTCATCAAAGAATGCTTCAAAATTCGGGTGGAATATACCGACTGCGGCAGTATTTTCAAAATGTTTTGTCCATAAATCATTTGTATTCATATTCTTATTCTTGTGTTTTGTCGGAAGCAACCCCATATTTTGATTATAACGCCTTTGAATTTGCTATTTCTTCGCTGAATATTTTGTTTCTATCGTTACCACACAACAAGTCTGCTCTTGTTTCTGCCAAAATATTGATTGTGTATAGCCCGCTTGTGCGTTGAAAATAGCCTCTGAAAATACGGAAAAGAAAATTGCCGATAATCAATTTATCATTGTCTGTGTTTATGTTTGTTTCCCAATAACTCTTGGACGAATTTGCAGGGAGTTTTCCATTCCGTACATACTCTAATAAAGTGTGGTATATTCTATATTTATCGTCGAATTTCATCCCCGATTGTTTTTCCATAAACTTAAAAAATTCATGGTCGTCGAAGAAACACCTTTCTTCGCCCAACTTTTTTACCTTTAAAAATCTCTTGTCGTACATAGCCTTATTTTTTATTGTTTTTTTTCAAGTCATCTAATATATACATTGCTTGACACATAAGCCTTAACGTTGTATTCTTGTTTGTTTTCCCATTTTCGTTTCTCATTGTGATTGGCATACAAGATGGCATATCCACATCAAAATGACCTAAATAAGTTGTACTTCCCTTTTTCGCTACAAAAAAACCTGTAGTCCAATTTACTTCTGCGATTTTTAATTTCCGTTTCATAATTTTCTTCTCTGCTGTTTCTATAATGCAAAGATACGGAAAACATTTTGAATAACAATAAAGGAAACCGAAAAAAAATCACTTTTTAAACGTTAAAGTTTGTTAACCGAAAGGTATAGGTTTCGGATAACAGTTAAGAAGCATACAAAAGGGGGAAAAAATGTATCATTGTTCGGTTTTAATTTTGGTGTCAAAAGTTATCCCCGATACGCTGGGCTTGGTTTTGATTTTGATATCAAATTTCGGCTGCTGGTGATATTACCTGTTTAAATTTTGATACCATTTTGCCGTCGGTCATCCTGTGGATGCTGCCAGCACAAAAAACAAAATGGTATCAAAAGTGTTCGACATACAGCCTGCATTTATAAAGGATATTCCGGTTTGTCAATCTTCAATTCCATAATTCGGAACATATGCCCCCACCTTTTACCCCTTCTTGGGCGAATATCACCGAAAATTTGCACTTAATTCAACATTCGCTTTTCCGGAATCATATTTCCTTTCGATAGATGCATTGATTTCTCAAATCCGGATTTCTGATTTCGTTCAAGATGTCCACTCATTCCGGTATATAGGTCAACAGACATCGATGGTTTACAACCCGCATCATGTAGCAGTGAGTATCGTTATGGAAAGTATTGCCATTTTCTGGCGTGGGTACAACGGATATCGTCCGAAATAAGATGCAACCAACTCCTTTATCCCTCAAAATTCTATCTTCATCAAATGGGCTGGTAAATTCCGAAATAAGATACCGTCGAATCGAAAAAACACGAAAAATCGCTTCTGTTTTATCCGTTTTTTAGCAAAATTTTCGACAAATTCTCGCCGTTTTCAAATGGATTTCCGCATGTTTTTTCGGTTGAAGAAATGAGTATGCACGTACCGAATTTTGCATCCATTTTTCAAAAAAATCAGAACCGACGTTTTCTCATGCTTTTTTTTCCAAAATTTCTAAGCCAGTTGAAATTTTGTTTTGCTTCAATCCAAGCAGGTATCGGTATATAAAATACTGGAATAAAGATATTTCGGCTTTCACTTGCTTATTACTGTCTGCTGAGACAGAAAAAAAACACAAAAAAAATAAAAAAAATCGAAAAAAATTTATTGTTAGAAAAAAAATGTTTATCTTTGATAGTAGATACAGGAAAGGATTTTCTGTCTTGTGTAATTATTTGAAAATAAGGAATGATAAAGATGTTTATATTTTATGTTTTATTTTATAAATGTTTATGCAAAAACATTTATAAATTGTTTTCACTTGCGTACAACAAATATGTGAGTGAAAAATCGACATGGGATTATCCGGCAAAAACGGATATTGAAAATTGGATTACTTTTGCATCAAGTTACCGGATGACAGAAGGCATTTATTTGTTTGTTAAGCCTGTCGCACGCAACGGCATAAAATGAGGCTCCCGAATAAAGGCGGGAGCAAGAACAAATAACCTTTAGATTCAAATTAAAAAATGATGTGACCAAAGCCCGCTGAGAAAAATGATACTTATTTTAATTAAGTTTTCAAAAGAATAAGCTAACGCCACAAGAACTTCTGTTAAGGAAGAAAACTGCCAACCAATAGAGAGGGTCAAAGTTTTGAACCCAAACATAATAAGAATTTCAAAGAGAATATAAACATTTTTTCAATTGTTCACATGCGTGCGAACAAAAAACAATAAACGAAATTTTCAAACAATTATCATTAAACATTTTAAAACATATATATATGAATACTAATAATATACAAGGAATCGTGCCGGCAGTGGCACCAATCTGGCCTGAATTTGACCCGACTTATCCTACTTTGATTTTGGCAGATAGTACGTACATGGTATTGCAGCAACTATCTTATAGTGTTGTTTCTTCTCTCCTTAGCACCAGGGCAAATATTACCCTAATATTTGCAGGTGGTAAGATTACAGGAAGTGGAACATTGGTGGGGAATTATACAACGATTATCGCTCCACCTATTCAAATTTTCGATTCAACAATTACTTTTGGGGGTACATGGAGGCAGGAAAAAGTCTATGCAGAAAACTTTGACACTATTCTTTCGATGAGCTCGAATGCAGCACCGGCTATTAATAAAGCATTACAATTCTCGAATGTTAGTGGTTGCAGAGTTATACTATTGGGAAAGACTTACAATATTACACAGACAATTAAAATTCTTGGCAACACTACCTTAGAAGGCACAATATGTGGTCCAAGTTATACAACTGACAGTGATTTCAGTAATATTGGAACAAGAATTCAAACGACCGGCAACGCTCTAATGATTAAAATCGAAACAGATGGAAATAAACTTGCTCTTTATGCGACTGTTGATTGTTACAGATTTGTATTACGAAATCTTGCTTTATACACAACTGGAACAGGAGATGTAATTAATATAATTGCTACTAATAATCGCATTAATAATGTTGACACTAATCCCGGTAAGATATCACCTCGCCATGGGATTTTAGAAAATCTTATAATAGCTCACTATCATATTTCTGTCAATGAAAGTATTCCAGGACATTCTATTAAAATATCCGGAGGTTCATATATTCGTTTGGAGCGATTAGCAATAAGCGGAGGACAAGGTATTAAGCTTGATAACACTTTTTCTTATCAGGAATTTATTTGGATGAGACAGATTGCTTTAAATACAATGAATGATGTATACCCCAATCCGCCCTCAAGTATTGAAATAAATCAGGGAAACAATATTTATCTAAATGAAATAGATGTGAATGATGTTCAAACCGGAATTCTTTTAAAAACAACGAGTGCGAACTCAATTCATGATATTGTCATGGAAAGATTAGCGGTAGTTAGATGTAATAAAGCGTTGGTATTCAATGCTCATGCCGCATATATTGGAAGGATAAAATTATTGGACAGTACGATTTATATTAAAGACACTAACGGTAGCATGGCATTGGAATTTTTGAGGTCAGGAGGTTTCAATATTAGCGACTCGGTGTTCGATACTATATTTATTGATAAACTAGGAGGTTCAGGACACTATACAATTAATGACCCAAATGCTGGTGTTGTAAATTGTCGTTTTCTCAATTTCAGAGTACCATCAGATAATTCAGTCCTCAAATGTACATTGAAAGTTGGCAATCAGAATAATGAGTTGAATTTTGTGAATGTTAAAAAATCTGACACAGTTACCACTAGTATAATTTCTGGATTAGTATATACTATAAATTTGGCACCATTTGGTATGTATACTATTAATTCCCCTTTTCCGGATGGGGCAAATCCTGTAGCCATAGTTAGTACGAATCAAAAAATTCCATTCAAAGTAACAACTACCAATACGAATGGAGGTACTTCCCAACTCCATGTAGAATTTGCAAGCGCTCCATCCGGTACTGTTTACATATCTTATCATCTGACAGGTTTTTATTATCAACAATAAAGAGTCCACTCTCAAAAGCCCAATTTGGATATTTGTACCCCTATCTCAAAGCGCTCAAATAGGATTGTTTTAAAAAAAAACTTTTTCGGAATGGACTCATCTTTGGATATCCAAAATTTTTTCCGATATTTGCCGAAAATTCGGATAAAATATGTTTTTTGAAAAAATGACTTATTGGAATAACTACTCAGGTATCCGTAGGAGACCCATGTGGATAACCCCGAGTTGCCGCCCTGTGGGCGTTGCAAAGGGTTATCCACATTTAAGTCCTGCGGACTTATAAAAGCGACCTGAGTAGTTACTAATTGGAAGGGACTCATTAATAAAATCAAAATTATATGTACAAACTTGTTTTACCATTTATAATTGCTTTATTACTTACCGCTTCATGTAAAGATAGCCAACCTGAAACCGGTAATATATTTACAGTAACCGTATCAGAAGGTTCTGGTCCGGGCACGTTATATGCTGCCATTCGTAATGCCAATATGGAAGACGAACCGTGTAAGATTGTATTCAGCAAAGTAAATTACATCACATTGAAGGAAGAACTTCCAGAAATATCCTGCTCGGTTACAATTGATGGCGGAAAAGATGGTGTGACTATTGATGCGGAAGGACAGCGGCGAATTTTTATTATAGTGAAGAATGAAATAACACCGGAAGCATCATTTTCTAACCTGACTCTAACCGGAGGATATTCAGATGACGGTGGTGGAGCGATTGATTGTTCGTTTGATTTCTACTCTATATCTGTTAACGATTGTGTGTTTAAAAATAATAAAGCAAAAGGTAGAGGCGGCGCAATTTTTTCTAAATCACCTGTAAACATAGAACATTGTGCTTTTAATGGAAATGAAAGCAGTTGGGGAGGAGCAATATATATTGTCAATTCTCTTCATATTCAGCATTCTATATTTGAAAGAAACAAGGCGTTGAGTGGCGGTGCAATCACAGGAGAGTATCCTTTCGCAGGGATTTACCTAAGCGATTGCGTTTTCTCAAACAATGAGGCAGATTATGATGGTGAATATGGCAATCGAGGTAGCGGCGGAGCAATTGTTACTGCAAACGCGTTATACATATTCAACAGTCTTTTTTTCAAAAACAGAACGAATGGAAGAGGCGGAGCGATTCACTTAGATGTCGGAAATCAATTCATCTGTATGAATTCAACATTTGTCGAAAACAGTGCGGATGGAAGGGGTGGCGCAATTTGCACCGGTACTGATTTCGCACCTCGTCCTACATTTGCTCATAAGCTTCTCTTTGCCTATTGTACTTTTTTCGGCAATAAGTCTGGCGGTTTGGGAGGCGCTGTTTTTGGAGCCGGCGAATGTTTCTTCCTTAATAATATCTTCACCGGAAATCAAGTTTCGACTGAATCTACTGATTATTATGGTAATGCCTTGACCGGCAATCATGCCTCGCCCGAAGCTTCTTCAGATTTTTTTGCCGGATACCTGTATATGGCATACAATATTTACGATAGATTTTACTATGATAAAAACACATTCTATATAAAAAGTAATGTTAGAGATAATGTTCAGGCAACTGCTATGGATGTATTTGGGACGGAACGGCCTCAATTAAAAGACAATACTGTTCCCGTACTGTCTAATGGACCTGCTAACGGATTGGGGCGACCTGTTTGCATTGATTTATTGCCTCCACACGAATCTTTTAAATACAGGGATAACGGAAAATGGTACAAAGTATATGATGGAAACGAATATGCTATAACCAAAAATGATTCAATAATTACTTCCGACCAAACAGGATTTAAGCGTCCTGAAAATAATATTACCGTCGGAGCATGGCAAATTCGTTGAAGCTTGATGTAATACAAACTTATTGCCCTGCGGAAGGTTTCTACTGTTTTTCTTAAACGCTATTGTCATTTCTTCCTATTTACGGAATACCCCTTCTTGTATCGGAAATGTTGGAAATCTTTAAACAGACAACGATGGTTTATCTCTGGCAGTATGTAGCAGTGTGTATCGGTATTGAACGCATTGCCGTTCCACCGGCTTGGTTTCAACGGATATCATTTGTAATCAGATGTACGCACTTGTTTCATCCAGAGAAAACGAAATAAAATTTCCCTTTTCCCTTTTGTTTATCCTTTCATCGGCAAGCAACTTCCTTGAAAAATAATTTATGTTGATTTGAACAATCTTTGTTAGTTACAAATTGAAGGAATTAGTCGAAAATTCGGATATTGAAGGGAATAACATTTATATGTTGTTGCATTTCAGGCAGTAAAAAAACAAAGAAGGCGTCCCATGGGGACACCTTCAATTATAAGAAGTCGCACTGTGGATATGAACAAACTCCGTATGACAGGTTTTGAGTGCCTTAGCAACCGTTGTAATCCGCCGTGTTAAAAACATTCCCCG